>JGI24708J26588_10001957_pt1 | contig 15941 bp, 11 predicted proteins | sample BioPla1DNA2_FD_26588 | JGI IMG/M metagenome (IMG submission 26588) | reverse complement strand
GCTTCCGAATCGGGTATAAAACACTTCAAAGAGGTAAAAGATATTTTTACCATATTCTATATGTTGGGAGCAATTACACTGGTACTGTCCATAATAATCATACTGTATAAAAAAAAGAAGAGAGATTTTAAATATCTTTTTATTTCTTCAGTAACAGCAATTGCGCTTCCCTTAATTGTAGGACTATTGATGGCTATTGATTTTGATACCACTTTTATGGTATTTCATAAAATATTTTTTAATAATGATGACTGGATATTTAATCCGGTTACCGATCCAGTAATCCAAATACTTCCAGCGGCATTTTTTATGCATTGTGCCATAATGATTATTGCTCTGGTTTTACTGGCTAGTTTGATTTGTTTTCTCACATACCATAGATTAAAATCCCATACTGGGATTAAATATCGAAAAACCCAAGATTTAAAATTATAAACAATCTGAACATACTTAATTAAAGGAGTAAAAAATTATGAGAAAAACCAAAATTATTTGCACCCTCGGTCCTTCTACCGACAAAGGCGATGTTTTAAAACAATTAATATTATCTGGTATGGATGTTGCTCGATTTAACTTTTCCCATGCCGATCATGAAGAACATTTGGGTCGTTTCACAAAAATAAAACAATTAAGAGAAGAATTGAATATTCCAGTAGCAACCCTTTTGGATACCAAAGGTCCTGAAATTCGCCTAGGGAATTTTAAAGATGATAAGAAAATTGAATTAAATGAAGGTCAGACCTTTACCCTTACAACCAGAGAAGTTGAAGGGGATGAAACACAAGTATCCATCAGTTACCCTAATTTGATTTATGATATTGAAGTAGGTACAACCATTCTTATTGATGATGGTTTGATTGAAATGCAAGTGATTGAAATGAATCCTACAGATATTATTTGTAAGGTAAAAAACAATGGAATCGTCTCCAGTAAAAAAGGTGTTAATGTACCTGGTATTCATTTATCCATGCCATATGTTAGTGATAAAGACCGTGATGATATCCTATTTGGTATCAAACATGGTTATGACTATATTGCAGCTTCCTTTGTTCGATCTGCACAAGATATTCTAGAAATNAAAAAAATACTAAAAAAGCACAACTCTCAGACTAAAATCATTGCTAAAATAGAGAATTATGAAGGTATCAATAATATTGATGAAATCATCAAAGTAGCAGATGGTATTATGATTGCCCGTGGAGATATGGGTGTTGAAATACCATACGAAGAAGTACCAGTTCTACAAAAAATGATTATTAAAAAAGTGTATAATAGTGGTAAACCAGTTATCACTGCTACACAAATGTTGGATTCTATGATTAAAAATCCAAGGCCAACCAGAGCAGAGACTACTGATGTGGCCAATGCAATTTACGATGGCACCAGTGCTATTATGCTATCTGGAGAAACAGCTTCTGGTAAGTATCCAGTAGAAGCCTTAAAAACCATGGTACGAATTGCAATTCGAGCAGAAGAAGATATTGATTATAAGAAGCGTTTCTATATTCGTGATGAAGTACAAAATCCTGATATCACCGATGCAATTTCCCGTGCAACGGTTACAACAGCCCATGATTTGAATGCTAAGATGATAGTGACTGTTACCACTTCCGGCAAAACAGCCCGTATGGTATCCAGATACCGTCCTGCCTGCCCGATTGTTGCTTGTACCACGGATTCTATGGTTTGCCGCCAACTTAATCTGGCATGGGGCGTGAAACCACTGCTTATCGCTGTAGAACATGATACCTTTGAATTATTTGATCATGCCATGGAAGCAGTAGAGAAGGCGGGACATATCACCCGTGGGGAATTAGCTATATTAACTGCTGGTGTACCTCTAGGTATCTCCGGAACTACCAATATCCTTAAAGTACAGATAGCTGGAAGTAAGTATTAATTAATTTACATTTTCCATTTTCTATGATAATATGGTGCTATTGTAATTTAATGGAGGAAACACATATGAAGAAGCAAAACTATATTAAATGGGATGAGTATTTTATGGGAATTGCTTTGCTTTCTACCGAACGTAGTAAAGATCCCAATACCAGCGTTGGTGCCTGTATCGTAAGTAAGGATAATAAAATCCTTTCTGTAGGCTATAATGGAATGCCGATTGGATGTTCCGATGATGAATTTCCATGGGATCGGGAAGGTAGTAACCTGGACACCAAGTATTTTTATGTGTGCCATGCTGAACTAAATGCCATATTAAATTATACCGGAACCCATATGAATGATTCAAAGATTTACACTACCCTCTTCCCTTGTAATGAATGTACCAAAGCGATTATTCAAAAGGGAATTACTGAAGTTGTGTATATGAGTGATAAGTACTCTGAGACAGATTCCGTAATAGCAGCGAAACGTATGTTGGATGCTGCTGGAGTAAAATATAGACAATATACTCCCATCGGAAGAGAAATTAAGTTGAATTTATAGTAATAAATTCAAGTCCAAAAATGTGAAATACCCTTCTTCAATTTGCACAACTGCCTAGTAACAAATAGTGATCTAGGTCGTGCTTGTGCAAATTGAAGAATTTAAGTCAAAGTTTTAAAAAGACTTTTAACACTGGAAAGAAGTTTTCTAACAAAAGCAGGTAAGTAGTAATATAATTGCTACTTACCTGCTTTGTTTATTATTGCCATATATATTTTTGCTAATATTTATTTCTTATTAATGTGTAAATTTCTTCTTAATATTTTTATTTCTTATTAAGGTTTTTCTTATTATGTTTTTATATACATGTTTATACTTAAGGCCGATTCCTGTTTTAATCTTTTCTTGCCTTAAATTCGTTCAGTGTGTCCATGACATCCTTCTTAAAAGAAAGCCACTCATCCTCATGCTCAACAAAATATAAGGGACACATCTTACCAGTAACATCATAATGGCGGATGATATCATCTTCATCTAAATTAAATTCATAGCTCAAGGCTGCAACTAGGAAGACTAAGGAATCATAGGTTTCTTGATTGAACTTCCCAGTTTCATCTGGGTGACAACATTCAATGGATATGGTATCCTGATTCCGATGATTGGATGCATAAGATATCTCTGTTAGGGGTATGCACTGCACAATCTCTCCTTCCAAACCGATGATATAATGGCTACTGGCATAAGTGGTCTTGGTTGCCGCAAGACTTTGGAAATAATTCCGATTATTTACTGCACTAGTGCCTGGATTTGCCGTATAATGAACCACCACACCCTTGATTTTATTTAAACTGGTCTGTGGTCTCGAATACTCATTAGGGGAAAGATAATGCTGCCGGATGATTATTCCATCGGATAATGTCTCCATAATTTCTTCCACCCTTTGATCGATAGGATTGTATTTTCTTTGTATCAGTTTGACAGAAATAAAGAGAAAAAATGCAACAATAAAGACCCCAAGGAGATGTACTATTACCATCAACCATAGATTTTTAATTTTTCTTCTTCTTTTCCATTCAGCCTTTGTTAAAATTTCCCCCATAGTCTAACAGCCTGAGCCTTCCTAACTTTGTTTTCCTTTAACATTATATATCGCAAATCTTATATTTATTATTGATATCTTTTACTCTTCTACGCTATAATTTGGAGCTTCCTTGGTAATATGAATATCATGTGGATGGCTTTCCTTTAAGGATGCTGATGTAATCTTAACAAACTTACCAGTTTCTTGTAAGGTTAAAAGATTATTCGCTCCACAGTAGCCCATACCAGCTCTTAAGCCTCCAATTAATTGGAATACCGTATCCTCAACAGTTCCCTTATAAGCCACACGACCTTCTACTCCTTCCGGAACCAGTTTTTTTGCATCGGTCTGGAAGTAACGATCTTTACTACCCTTTTCCATAGCGGCAATAGAGCCCATTCCACGATATACCTTATATTTTCTTCCCTGATAAAGCTCGAAAGTTCCAGGGCTTTCGTCACAGCCTGCAAATATACTTCCCATCATACATACATTTGCCCCTGCTGCCAAGGCCTTGGTGATATCTCCAGAATATTTTATTCCACCATCAGCGATAATGGGGATTCCATAACTCTTGGCTACCGCATAAGAATCCATGATTGCAGTGATCTGTGGAACACCAATACCTGCAACCACTCTAGTTGTACAAATGGAACCAGGACCAATACCAACTTTAACAGCATCTACCCCTGCTTCGATAAGGTCTTTTGTTGCTTCTCCCGTAGCCACATTACCAGCAATAATCTGTAAATCTGGATAAGCTTCCCTTACCATTTTAACTACCCTAAGAACATTGGCAGAATGTCCATGGGCTGTGTCAATTACAATGGCATCTACTTTTGCCTTTACTAGGGCATCCACTCGCTCTAGAATATTGTTTGTGATTCCTACTGCAGCCGCACATAGTAGTCGTCCTTGCTCATCCTTAGCGGATAAGGGATATTTAATCTGCTTCTCTATATCTTTAATGGTAATTAATCCCTTTAAATTTCCTTCATCATCAACAATTGGAAGTTTTTCTTTTCTTGCTTCGCCTAAAATTTTCTTAGCTTCTTCCAAAGTGATTCCTTCCTTGGCAGTGATTAAACCTTCTGATGTCATAGATTCCTTAATCTTTTTTGTAAAATCTGTTTCAAATTTTAGGTCACGGTTTGTAATAATACCTACTAGCTTCTTCCCATTGATAGTAATTGGAACACCAGATATTCTGTACTTTGCCATCAATTCATTGGCATCTTGTAAAGTATGTTCTGGTGACAGATAGAAAGGATCCGTAATTACTCCATTTTCAGAACGTTTTACTTTGTCAACTTCTTCTGCCTGTTCTTCAATCGACATATTTTTATGGATAACACCGATACCACCCTGTCTAGCCATGGCTATGGCCATACGGTTTTCAGTTACTGTATCCATTCCAGCACTCATGAGCGGAATGTTTAATTTTATCTTTTTTGTTAAATTCGTAGCTAAATCCACCTGGTTTGGTAAAACCTCAGAGAATGCTGGTACTAAAAGTACATCATCAAATGTAATTCCTTCACCAATAATCTGTGCCATTATTAAAATCCTCACTTTCTTTGCTTTGGAAGTTTCTTTTCTTTATCATTCTTCCACATTATAATTTTCATAAGTTATAATTTTAAAAAGTATAACGAATTAAACTTTGCTTGTCAACACGAATAAAAAAATCGTTGATTTAAGCAAGGATTTTTTTATCTTATTATTTTTTATTCTCCTAGATTAATATTGTACTACCTTTCTAGGACTCTTTTGACGGATAACACCAACCATATTTTCATCCGGCTCAAATAATATTTTCATTTTTCTATTATCCACATTAGCTATAATCACATAAGGCTTACTATCTTTTTCACCAGAAGAAAAATCTTTCAAAATTAACTGTGCATTGGAATAGTTACCTAAAGAGCTGGAATTCATCGGTGCCATGATTTCTACTTGATCAAAATCAATTCTTAATGCTGTTTTTCTTTTGGCTTTTCCCATAATCTTATCAAAATCCAGCTGTCCATCCACAAATATATATTCATACTCAACATTCAGTCTTGGAAACATGTAAATCATGATTACAATAATTGCTGCTCCAATGATCCCAAAGGCTCCTGTTAATAATAAGATTAACAAGCCTGCAATAATTCCTAACACTAGTAACAAACGGAGTCCCATGGTAGCCATGGTATCCTTTCTTTTTACTCCCGCTTCTGCATAAAGCTGATTCATACTTACCTCCTTAAACTTCTACCGTCCAGTTATGGTCGTCCTTTATCTTTCCTAATTGTATTCCTGTAATTGTATCATAAAGTCTCTGGCTAATGGGTCCTATTCCACCACCCTGGACTTTCATGATATGGTCTCCCCAACGCAATTGTCCCACCGGAGAAATAACCGCAGCTGTCCCAGTTCCAAATACCTCTTCCAAGGTATTATTTTGATAGGATTCATAGATATCATCAATGGAAATCAAACATTCCTCCGTTGGAATTCCCCATTCTTTGCATAATCTGATTGTAGTATCTCTAGTTACTCCAGGGAGGATACTTCCATTTAATTTCGGAGTTTTTATTGTACCATTTATTTTAAAGAAAATGTTCATAGCTCCTACTTCTTCTATATATTTACGGTGTACCCCATCTAGCCACAATACTTGGGAATATCCCTCATCATGGGCTTTCACCTGAGACTTTAGTGAAGCCACATAATTTCCTCCGGTCTTGGCCTCTCCAATTCCGCCTTTTACAGCCCTCACATATTCATCCTCAATCCATATTTTCACAGGATTTAATCCTTCCGGATAATAGGCACCAACCGGTGATAAAATTATAATAAATAAGTACTTATGGGATGGTCGAACACCAAGGAATGGATCCGTTGCTATCACAAATGGCCTGATATAAAGTGATGTCCCCTCTTTTGTAGGTATCCATGCTTCATCAATTTTAACGATAGCCTTTAAAGCTTGAAGAAAATCTTCTTCCGGTATTTCAGGTATACATAGTCTACGATTTGTCCGATTTGCTCTTTCAATATTTTTATCCGGCCGAAACAATAAAGTTCTTCCATCCTCTGTTTTATATGCTTTTAATCCCTCAAACATCTCCTGTCCATAGTGAAATACCATGGCTGAAGGTTCTAGTTGAAGAGGTTGATAAGGTACGATACGTGGATCGTGCCAGCCCTTGCCTTCCTCATAATCCATTAAAAACATATGATCCGTAAATATGGTACCAAATTTTAAAGGATTGTCCTTCCCCGGTAATGGTTTTGGCGTTTTTGTCTTCTCAACTCTGATATCCAGCATCTAAATCATCCTTCCTTATGTAATCGATCATGTTATAAATAAGTCCATACAACATGACAACTTTAAAGTGTTGCTTCTGATAACTTTAATCCTATAGTAGACCTCCTGTTATGATTTTTCAAGTTCTTTTTAAAGATTTTCCTTATTTTCCTATATCTTCTAGCGATTTTTTATTCAACCATGGAAATGTTAGTTTTTTCTTCTCTCATATCTACAGAAGGTATAAATCAAATCATGATAGGTCTGCTCTTCCGAATCATTCGTCATAACCCAATCTGGCCTTTGATCCAAATTGGGAAAATAAGTATCAGCCATATAGGAGTAGTCGATCTTGGTAACATGGGCAACATCACACAAAGGTAACATCTGTTCGTAAATGCTAGCTCCGCCTATGACATAAATATCCTCTGACTTAAAATCCTTAACTGCTTCCAGTGCTTCTTCGATACTGTGTACCACTACTGCATCTTTCACCTGATAGTTAGGATTTGAAGTGATTACAACATTTAATCTTTGCTTTAGGGGCTTTCCTCCAGGAAAACTTTCTAAGGTTTTACGCCCCATAATAACGGCCTTATTAATCGTTTCATTTCGAAAAAATCGTTGATCCGCCGGAATTCTGACTAGTAGATCGTTCTTATATCCAATTGCCCAATTCTTATCCACTGCAACAATCATATTCATATACTGAACCCCCTTTATACAGCCACCGGAATTTTTTCTACCTTGGGGCCAAATTTATAATCCCTTAATTCAAAATCATCTACTGTAAATTTATAAAAGTCCTTTATCTCAGGATTAATCCAAAATCTTGGTGCCTCATATGTCGGACGCTTAATTAGTTCTTCGATAATAGGAATGTGCCGATCATAAATATGAGCGTCTGCAATAACATGAATGAACTCCCCTACCTCATAGCCGCAAACCTGTGCCAAGATATGCACAAGAACCGCATATTGACATACATTCCATGCATTGGCGGTTAATATATCATTGGATCTTTGATTGAGAATTGCATTTAGAACAAGATTTCCTGTAGTATTATTTTTCGTAACATTAAAGGTCATACTATATGCACATGGATATAAATTCATTTCATGAAGATCCTGATGTACATAGATATTGGTTATAATCCTTCTACTGTAAGGATTGTTTTTCAAATCATGGATTACCCGGTCAACCTGATCCATCCAACCTTCCTTGTACTTATGTTTTACACCCATTTGATACCCATAGGCCTTGCCGATGGAACCATCCTCATCTGCCCATGCATCCCATATACGACTGTTTAAGTCATGGATATTGTTTGATTTTTTCTGCCATATCCATAACAATTCATCAATACAAGAGCGAAAGGCTATTTTTCTCAAGGTTAGAATCGGAAATTCTTTTGATAAATCATAACGGTTTACCACACCAAATTTCTTTATGGTATAAGCGTAAGAACCATCTTCCCATTTTGGTCTAACCTTCTCACCTTCTGTACTGGTTCCATTTTCAAGAATATCCTTACACATATTAATAAAGACCTCATCTGCATAACTCATATACAATATAACCTCGCTTCTACTATGATTTTATCAAGGGGAAAGATCTGCGACCTTATTTCTATCCTTAATAAATTATTTTACCTTACAGCAAGAAACTAAGCAATATCAAAAACCAGATTACTAGTAGAATTAAGTCACGAACTGTATTTTCAAGGATTTTTCCTGAGAAATGCATAAAAAAGCTTGGAAGAAACTAAAAACTAGACTCTTTCCAAGCTTTTTCTATTGTTTATATTCTATAGACTTAAGGTTTGTTGATCCACAAACTTTTTAATATTGGAAGCATTCACATACTTATTTACGCTTCCTTCCTTCACCTCTACTAAGGTTGGAGCCTGCATAATACTCAATTTTCTGCTAAGCTCGGGATTTTCCTCTGCATCGATAATGGAATAAGGAACTCCCTTCAAATACTCTTGAGCAATTTTACAATTGGGACAGGTTTTTGTGGTAAACAAATATAATCCGTCATTTAAACCTGTTGTACTTTCCTTAGCTGGTGCAAATATTACACTGGGTTCTACGCTCATCATACGAGACCTACCAATGTCATAGAGCCTTCTGTTTTTATACTCTTGGGTCTTACCTTCATTCCAATTTTGTACTGGACGATAATATCCAGTGATACGGCTATATACCTCGGCCTTCTCGCCACAATGAGGACAGGTAAAGTGCTCACCTACTAAATATCCATGATTTTTACAGATAGAATAGGTCGGTGATATGGTATAATATGGCAATTTATAATTACTTGCAATGGTTCTGACTAACTTTGCTGCAGCTTCCCAATCCGGTAATTTTTCGCCAACAAAGGAATGGAAAACAGTTCCAGAAGTATATAGGGTTTGAAGTTCATCCTGTATATCCAATGCCGCAAAAATATCCTCTGTATAACCAACAGGAAGATGGGAGCTATTGGTATAGTAAGGAGTATCTCCTTCTTTACCTGCTGTTTTAATATCTGGCCACTTTTTCCTGTCATGCATAGCCAAACGATAGCTGGTGGATTCTGCAGGAGTAGCTTCCAGATTGTATAAATCTCCATACATTTCCTGATAATCGGATAGACGCTCTCTCATATGATTCAAGGTCTTAATCGCAAAATCCTTTGTCTTCTTATCGGTCATATCCTTTCCAAGCCATTTTGCATTCAGGCCTACTTCATTCATACCTACAAGACCGATTGTAGAGAAATGGTTCTCAAAGGAACCAAGATACCGTTTGGTATAAGGATATAATCCTTCTTCTAATAATTTGGTAATGACTTTTCTCTTTATATTTAAAGATCTAGCAGAAATATCCATCATACGATCCAGTCTACGGAAGTACTCTTCTTCTGTATCTGATAGATAAGCTATTCGAGGCATATTAATGGTAACAACACCGATGGATCCAGTACTTTCTCCTGAACCAAAGAAACCACCGGTCTTTTTCCTTAATTCTCTAAGATCTAGACGTAATCTACAACACATGGAACGTATATCACTAGGTTCCATATCACTGTTAATATAATTTGAGAAATAAGGGGTACCATATTTTGCTGTCATTTCGAACAATAAACGGTTATTTTCCGTATCAGACCACTCAAAGTCTTTGGTAATGGAGTAGGTTGGAATCGGATACTGGAAGCCTCTTCCGTTGGCATCACCCTCAATCATGATTTCGATAAATGCCTTATTCACCATATCCATTTCTTTTTTACAATCTTTATATTTAAAATCCATTTCCTTGCCACCTACGATGCATGGTAGCTCTGCTAAATCATTGGGAACTGTCCAGTCCAAAGTAATATTAGAGAACGGAGCTTGGGTTCCCCAGCGGCTAGGAGTATTTACCCCATATACAAAAGATTGAATACATTGTTTTACTTCTTTGTATGTTAAATTATCAACTTTTACAAACGGTGCAAGATAGGTATCAAAGGAGGAAAATGCCTGAGCACCAGCCCATTCATTCTGCATTATTCCAAGGAAATTTACCATCTGATTACATAAGGTAGATAAATGACTCGCAGGAGAAGATGTAATCTTACCCGGAATACCACCTAACCCCTCTTTAATTAATTGTTTTAAAGACCACCCCGCACAATAGCCAGTTAACATAGATAAGTCATGCAAATGAATATCCGCATTCCGATGGGCATTGGCAATTTCTTCATCATAAATTTCAGACAGCCAATAGTTGGCTGTAATTTTTCCAGAGTTATGTAAAATCAATCCTCCAACGGAATAGGTTACTGTGGAGTTCTCTTTTACTCTCCAGTCTTCTTCGCGAACGTAACTATTTACTGTCTCTTTATAATCCAAAATCGTGGACTTCATATTACGTATTTTTTCTCTATGCTTACGGTATAGAATATATGCTTTCGCAACATCGGTATATCCGGTCTGCTCTAGTACACTTTCAACACTGTCTTGAATATCCTCCACGTGGATTTGATTGTCCTTAATCTTTTTTTGAAAATCTGATGTTACACGTAACGATAATAGGCTGATGATTTCTTCCGTATAAAATTTCTCTGTCGCTTTAAAAGCTTTTGTGATCGCATCGCTGATCTTTTTCAGGTTAAATTCCGCAACCTGACCATCTCTTTTTACTACGTTAATCATATGTAACTGTCTCCCTTCCCGCTTATCTTATTGTTGATATGTACGAATACACTCTATGTTTTTATAGTATCAGAATTCACAATTTAAGTCAACAGAAAAAACACCAGATATATGAAGATTTTTTAGTCCCTCCACTATATCTAGTATTTAGTCAGATTTATATCTATTTTTATTTTCATCCTTAAAAACCTAAGAAATTTAGCTATGTCCCTGTCCCTACATCTTACAAACTATTGTAAATATCCTTGGGTACATAAGCTTTGATATAAATACCTTCTTGCTGATATTCTTCCTCCAGTAATTGTCCATACTTTCGGATACTTTGTATTTTTCCTGCTTCCTGATAAGAGAATATTCGCTCTATCAATATTTTCTGCTCATTTAAAATCTTTTCAATTAAATTCAGTAACTGATCTACATTCCATCCTGTTTTGGCTGATATTTTTATTGTTTCATCAGCCTTAAAATCCTTAATCACTTTCTGTGCATCTTCTTTGTCCTGTTTATTAAAAACAGTAATGATGGTCTTATCCTGAATTCCCAACTGAGCTAATGTATCATAAACGATATGCATCTGTTTGTCAACATCAGGATTTGAGCTGTCCACCACATGCAAAATAATATCCGAATATTTTGCTTCCTCTAAGGTACTACGAAAGGATTCAATCAAATGGTGGGGCAGTTTTCGTATAAACCCTACTGTATCCGTAAGCAATATTTGTTGTCCGCTTTCTAAAGTAAGATTTCTGGTTGTAGGATCTAATGTTGCAAATAATTTGTCCTCTTCCAGTACACCAGCATTGGTTAAGTAGTTTAATAGGGTGGATTTACCAGCATTGGTATAACCTACTATGGCTACCACTGGAATCTGGTTCTTACTTCTTAGTCTTCGTAAGGTCTCTCTATTTTTCTTAACATCTTCCAACTCCTGTTTTAATTGGTTGATCTTGGTCTTGATTAACCGTCGATCTACTTCAAGTTTTTTCTCACCTGGACCTCTAGTTCCAATTCCACCGCCCAGTCTTGATAGGGAATTCCTTAAACCTACCAGTCTTGTGGATCGATATCTCAATTGAGCCAATTCTACCTGTATCTTACCTTCTCTGGTTAATGCCCTTTTCGCAAAAATATCCAATATTATAATCGTACGATCTAATACCTTGGTTTGTAATGCATCTTCCAGATTCCTTAATTGCGCAGGAGAAAGTTCATCATCACATACAATTCCAGTAGCATCCATTTCCTCTACTAAGGCTCTTATTTCCTCAATCTTTCCTTTTCCTATATAGGTTCCAGGATGAATGCTCTCTCTATTCTGAATCACCTTTCCCACCGTAATTGCTCCGGCTGTATTAATCAACTCTTCCAATTCATCCAAGGATTCAGCCGTATCATCTCTATCTGATATCTCTACTCCCACTAGGATAAATCGTTCTATTACGTCTTTGTTTTCATAAAGTTGCGTCATAATCTACCTCATTTATTCTGATTTTGGCTTTTTTATCCGAGTCTTTATAAATTCCCATTCTCTCAGTGCTTCTTGATCTTCGGGATAAAGATTTATATATTCTTGTATTTTTTCCAAGGCGGTATCAAAATCCCCCAGTTTTTCATGGGCTATGATTTCATTTTTCTTTAATACTCGAAGAGATCCAGATGGATAATTCATGCTCCATTGTAAGTAAGCAAGGGCATCTTTATACTCTCCCAACCTCATATGGCAGACCGCTATCTGATTGTAGACATTGGGATTTAGAACCTTCTTACTATCGATATATAGCTTGTATTGGTAAATTGCATCTCGATAATTCTTCTGCTCTCTTTTGATTTCTCCAATATAATAATATGCCTCGCTAAAATTTTTCGCGCTACTCTCCCCTAATTCATAAAGGGCGACTTCATATTGTTTCTGATAAAAATGTAGCTTTGCTAAATTATACTTATCCTCATTGGTTACGATTTCTATCTTTTCTGCCTCTGCTAATACCTGATTGGCCTCTTCTGTTTTCCCAATCCCTAGGTAAAGATTGTATTTATCAAAATAATAATCAAAACAATTGGGATTCATAGAAATTGCCATATCATAATCAGAAAGGCTACTTTCATAATCACCTAATAGCTTATAAACATAAGCTCTCTGGTAATAGGCTTTTGCATTATTCTCATCTATGGACAAAATCGATGTAAAGGCTTTTTCTGCTTCATCATACTTTCCAAGCTTTAATAAGGTACAACCCTTATAATACAATATATCCAAGTTAAGATCCGATAATTCTTCTATTTGTAAGGCCAAGTCAAACTGTCTGGTAGCCTCTTCATAATCTTTCATATAATAATAAGTAATGCCTTTGCCTCTCAAGGCTCTTTTATTATTTTCTAAAATTATTTTCATATTCTTTTCTTGATAGGCCTGATCAAACTGTTCTATTGCCTCCTCATATTTTCCTACTCCAATCAGTGACATACCATAATCGATAAAATAATCTGCCCGATTCTTATTAATCCCTAAGGCCATGGCAAATTGACCCGCAGCCTCTTCATAATTACCGCTGGCAAAATATTTCTTTCCTTCATTATAGTAGTCATTTGCTTTGCTACAACCTGTAAGTAGTGAGAAAACCCCTGAAAATAATAGACCGATTAAAAGAAGCCTCTTCATTTGTACCTCCAATTTTTAAGACCCAATTCCATTGGTTGGCTAACATATACACAAGATATAGTATTTCGTAATTATTATACATCATAATCCATGATATGACAATAAATTCTAGAGATATTCCATTCAAAAAACCGGGATTAGAGTCAAGCTATTCTCGACCTTATCCCGATTTTTTACTTATATGTTTTGTTATAATTTTTGTTTGTTTTTATGTTGTGTTTTTTTATGTTATTTTATATGTTTTTTTATATGTTGTTAATTTTATAAGCTTTATTTCCAAATCAGCCTACAAGAAGATTAAATTAATCTTATCCTAGAATAAGGATAAGGCCATAAAAAGACCTGCTGCTAAAGATGCCACTAAGGAAACTACTGTGATTTGAGTATTAATCGAAGGTCCAGCTGTATCCTTGAAAGGATCGCCCACAGTATCACCTACGACTCCAGCTTTATGGGCAACGGAATTCTTACCACCATGATTTCCAGCTTCAATATACTTTTTCGTATTATCCCACAAGCCACCGGAGTTTGACATAAATAAGGCGAAAACAAGGCCACTTACAATATTTCCTGTAATAAAACCTCCAACTGCATTCACGCCACCGATAAATCCAACCAGTAAGGTGGATATAATTGCCATTAAACCAGCAGGAATTAACTCTTTAATGGCACCTGCTGTAGCAATTTCGATACATTTATCATATTCCGGAGATACTCCTTCTTTCCCCTCTTTTAAACCAATAATTTCTTTAAACTGACGATGGATTTCAGCAACCATACGTTGTGCATTTCTATCAACACCCAGCATCAACATAGCTGAGAATACTGGAGGGATAGCCGCACCTACAAGTAAACCGAAGAATACGGTTGGATTGGTTACATCAAATCCTGTTATGGTCTCTTTGCCTAGTTCCACTGCAGCAATATTTACCTCACTGATAAAGGCTCCCAAAAGAGCGATTACCGTCAGACCAGCTGCACCTATGGAGAATCCCTTGGTTACCGCTTTTACGGTATTTCCAGCACTATCTAGAGAGTCTGTAATCTCCAGAGCTTTATCTCCCAAGTTCCCCATCTCTACAAGACCACGGGCATTATCAACAATTGGACCGTAAGCATCGTTAGAAATAATCATACCTACGATGGAAAGCATACCAACGGCTGCCATGGAAATACCAAACATAGCATAGCCATCTCCAAGAGGTTCACATACTTTGTATGCTGCCAATGCTGATATTCCAATACCGATCATAGCTGGCAAGGTACTTAAAAGTCCATAGGATGTACCTGATATAATGGTAAATGCTGGACCGGATTCACATGCCTTTGCAACCATATGAACCGGTTTTTTGTTATCATCTGTAAAATAGTCACTAGCGATACCAATCACTACACCAACTAACAAACCAATTGCGCTGGCTAGCCATATACGCCACTCAAAACCAAATACAGCAGTTGCAATGGCTGTTAATACGCCATAAATAGCTGTTGTCACATATGTATTCATATTAAGAGCTCTGGTTGGATTTCCGCCTTCCTTCATGTTGGCAGTGAATACACCAATAATGGAAGCAAGTAAGCCAATGGAAGCATAACAGAATACCATACTGATATTTTCCTTGGCATTTCCTAGGGAAGCTGCCATTACCAATGCAGCTGCCATGGAAGCTACGTTAGAGTCAAACAAGTCAGCGCCCATACCTGCTACGTCCCCAACATTATCCCCAACATTATCTGCGATAACTGCAGGGTTTCTAGGGTCGTCTTCTGGGATGCCTAGTTCTACCTTTCCAACAAGGTCTGCACTAATATCAGCAGTTTTGGTAAAAATACCGCCTCCAGCTTTTGCAAAAAGAGCTAAGGAACTAGCACCAAAACTAAAGCCTAAAAGTGCGGAAGCATCATCTGTCAACATTAAGACCAAAGTTACACCCAGTAAACTGGAACCAACTACCGCCATTCCCATTACAGCACCACCACGGTAACCAGCCATAAAGGATGGCTTAATTCCTTTTGTAGCAGCCTCTGCAGATTTGATGTTGGCAATTGTAGCAATGCTTATACCTACTTTTCCTGCAATAGCAGAAAATACGGTACCAAAAATATATGCAATTGCCATTGTAAGGTTATTTGAGATTTGCCCTTTCCAAATCGGTGAAGGGAAAAACACCAGGATAAGAATAGCTACTACAGCGCTAAAACGTGCCAATGTTTTATATTCTTTTGAAAGAAATGTATTGGCACCATCTCGAATTAAACCTCCAACTTCTGCAATTCTTTTGTTGGAGGATGGTTGCTTTGAAACCCAACGGTATAACCAGAAAGCAGTTCCAAAGGCTAA
>JGI24708J26588_10001955_pt1 | contig 15949 bp, 12 predicted proteins | sample BioPla1DNA2_FD_26588 | JGI IMG/M metagenome (IMG submission 26588) | reverse complement strand
AAAATGGCAAAGCAAAAGTTTGAAAGAACTAAACCGCACGTAAACGTGGGCACTATCGGCCACGTTGACCACGGCAAGACAACTACAACTGCAGCAATCACCATGCTGCTTGGCCGTGGCAAAGAGGGTATGGTAAAGCAGTTTGACGAAATCGACAATGCTCCTGAAGAGAAGGAACGTGGAATTACCATTAATACTTCCCACGTGGAGTATGAGACAGAAAACCGTCACTATGCACACGTAGACTGCCCAGGCCACGCTGACTACGTAAAGAACATGATTACCGGCGCAGCCCAGATGGACGGAGCCATTTTGGTAGTTTCTGCTGCAGACGGCCCCATGCCTCAAACCCGTGAGCATATCCTTTTGGCCCGTCAGGTTGGCGTTCCCGCCATCGTAGTCTGGCTGAACAAAGCTGACATGGTTGATGACGAAGAGCTTCTGGAACTGGTTGAAATGGAAGTTCGCGAGCTTCTCAGCGAGTATGACTTCCCAGGCGACGAGATTCCTGTGATTGCCGGTTCCGGTCTGAAAGTAATTGAAGAGCTGCAGGCAGGCGAACCCGGTGAGTGGTCCGCAAAGCTTCAGAAGCTGATGGAAGCAGTGGATGAGTACATCCCAACCCCTGCACGTGAAGTAGACAAACCTTTCCTGATGCCGGTTGAGGACGTCTTCACCATTACCGGACGCGGCACAGTAGCCACCGGTCGTGTAGAGCGCGGCGTAATCAAAGTTGGCGACGAGGTACAGATTGTAGGTTTGAGCGAAGAGAGCAGGAAGACAGTTGCCACAGGCGTAGAGATGTTCCGGAAGCTGCTTGACCAGGCCCAGGCCGGTGACAACGTAGGAATCCTCCTGCGCGGTATCGACCGTGACTCTATCGAGCGCGGCCAGGTATTGGCAAAGCCCGGTTCGATTACACCGCACACCAAGTTTGAGTGCGAAGTATACGTTCTGTCCAAGGACGAAGGCGGACGCCACACTCCATTTTTCGACGGCTATCGTCCCCAGTTCTACTTCAGAACAACTGACGTAACCGGTGTAATCAAGCTTCAAGAAGGCACCGAGATGATCATGCCCGGCGACAACACCAACCTGAGCGCTGAACTGATCACTCCAATCGCCATGGAAGAAGGACTGCGCTTTGCGATTCGTGAAGGCGGCCGCACTGTAGGCGCCGGCGTTGTAACCAAGATTCTTGGCTAAACGGGACGTCAAAGGCGAACTTCGCTGGATGTATTGAACTAGAAGGGGGATCCATCCCCCTTTTCCTGTGGAACGACGCTGATGGCGGGGTATTGACACCCTTTCGAAAATGTGTTACGTTCTAAAGGTATTTTGACTGTCTGGAGGTGGCTGCTGTGCGTGTCGGTATCACGTTAGAATGTACGGAATGCAAGAACAGGAATTACCGTACTAATAAGAACAAGAAAAATGATCCGGATCGCATTGAGATGAGGAAGTACTGCAAGACTTGCAAAACCCATACCCCTCATAGAGAAACTAGGTAGGGTCAGAAGGATGTGAAGAATGTGGCAACAGCGCCAAGTAAGCCCGCTTTATGGAATAAACTTACCAAGTTCATACGTGAAGTGCGCTCGGAGATGCGCAAAGTCTCATGGCCAAACCGAAAAGAGCTCATTACCTATACCATCGTAGTTATTGTCACTGTCGTTATTGTTGCGCTGTTTACGAGCGTCGTCGATGTGATCATAACTTGGATTTTGAACCTGTTAGCTCGAATAGGAGGGTAGGGCCAGCCTTTGGTCCCTAAAACATGAGTGAAAACATGCATGACAATGGAAATGAGAACAGAAATTGGTATGTTGTTCACACGTATTCTGGTTATGAAAACAAGGTGAAAGCAGACCTGGAAAAAAGGGTAGAATCGATGGAGATGGAGGACAAGATCTTCCAGATTGTCGTGCCCATTGAAGAAGTCGTTGAGTACAAAGACGGCAAGAAAAAGGTTTCCCAGCGCAAAGTGTTCCCCGGATACGTCATGGTTGAGATGATTGTCACCGATGATTCCTGGTATGTAGTACGCAACACACCTGGCGTGACAGGCTTTGTCAGCAGCGGGGTCAAGCCGATCCCCCTGGAGAAGCACGAGGTGGACATGATCTTGCGCAACATGGGTATGGCAAAGACCAAAGCGGACTTTTCCGTCGGAGAGTCTGTCAAGGTTGTTTCCGGGCCCTTCCAGGATTTTACTGGCACTATCACAGAGGTTAATCTGGATAGGGGCAAAGTATGGGTTAGTATTTCCATGTTTGGACGGGATACTCCAGTAGAACTGGATTTTCACCAGATAGCCAAATTGTAGTTCTAGGTTTGAAGTGGGAGGACGAAAAGTCCGCCATTACCACATTATTTTTAAGGGGGTGTATGCGCCGTGGCAAAGAAGGTAAGTGCCCTTATCAAATTGCAGGTAAGTGCTGGCAAGGCCAACCCGGCGCCGCCGGTAGGACCGGCATTAGGTCAACATGGAGTAAACATTATGGAGTTTTGTAAGGCCTTCAACGAGCGGACCGCTAATCAGGCCGGGATGCTGATTCCAGTTGTGATCACCGTTTATGAAGACCGCACATTTACATTTATTACCAAAACTCCGCCCGCGTCTGTGCTGATCAAAAAGGCTATGAAAATTGAGCGCGGCTCCGGTGTGCCTAACCGGGANAAGGTTGGAACCATCAAACGCAGCCAAATTAAGGAAATTGCTGAGTTGAAGATGCCTGACCTGAACGCTGCTGACCTGGAAGGCGCCATGCGGATGGTAGAAGGTACTGCCAGAAGCATGGGAGTTGTTGTTGAAGACTAACTGGAAGCGCTATAAATATAGGTGGGAGGATTTAATCCGCTTGCACCACAAAGGAGGACAATACCATGGCAAAACGAGGTAAAAGGTATCAAGAAGCTTCTAAGCTTGTTGATCGCCAAAAGCTGTACTCACCGAGTGAGGCCATTGCATTAGTAAAAAAATGTGCATCCGCCAAGTTTGATGAGACTGTAGAAGTTGCATTTAAGCTGGGTGTCGATCCGCGCCACGCTGATCAGCAGGTGCGCGGCACAGTAGTGCTGCCCCACGGCACAGGGCGGGATGTGCGAGTATTAGTATTTGCCAAAGGTGAAAAGGCTGAAGAGGCCAGAAACGCCGGCGCAGATTATGTAGGCGACGAAGATTTGGCAGAAAAAATCCAGGGTGGCTGGACCGACTTTGACGTGGCCATTGCTACACCTGATATGATGGGTGTTGTAGGTAAGCTCGGCAGGATTCTCGGCCCCCGCGGCTTGATGCCTAACCCCCGGACCGGCACAGTAACCGTTGACATTGCCAAGGCTGTCGAAGAGTCCAAAGCCGGTAAAGTAGAGTACCGTGTCAACAAAGAGGCAGGTATGCATGTACCCATCGGTAAAGTGAGCTTTACTGAGGAGCAGCTCTATGAGAATTTCGCTGCCCTGATGGATGCAGTAGTCAAGGCCCGTCCGGCAGCAGCCAAAGGTGCTTTTATCCGCAAGGTTCACCTGGCCAGCACGATGGGTCCTGGCATTCGCCTCAACGCTCAGGAGGCTGCAGCAGTTAAGTAGCAATTCAATTGCTGAGAAAATGGGTTGATTTTGCTCGTTGCCCATGTTATACTAGCCACGTTGTTTTACAAGTGAATTACAAAGACCGTAGACAGTTGGTTGTCTTAAAAGCAAGGAGGATGCTCGGACATTCTTCTAGGCGCAGAAGACAATAATGTGGCAGATGCCACGCCCACCGAGGTCGGAGAGAGTTGTATCGAAGCGCGTCTTCGCTATGCGATCATGGGATCTCCGCTCGGCTGCGGCAGATCCTTTTTGTATTGCAGGGGAGGTGAAACGATGGCACGACCCGAGAAAGTGGCAATGGTTGAAGAAATCCAGGAGCGTTTTTCTAGGACTCAGGGCATGGTTCTCACTGATTACCGCGGCTTGAACGCGGCTGAGATGACCGCCCTGCGCAAAGAGCTTAGAGAAGCGGGCGTGGAGTTTAAAGTATTTAAGAACACCCTGACTACCTTGGCCGCACAAGGCGCGGAAATGAATGACCTGGTTCAGTTTTTGACCGGACCCACCGCTTTTGCCTTTGGCTATGATGATCCGGTAGCTCCAGCCAAGATTATTAGCGAGTTTGCTAAGAAGCACAAGGCACTGGAAGTAAAGGGCGGGGTTGTTGAAGGGAAAGTTGTCGGTCCAGAAGGTGTGGCTGATTTGGCCAACCTGCCGAGCCGGGAAGTACTGCTTTCCATGGTTATGCGTGGAATGCAGGGACCAATTTCCGGCATGGTCAATGTATTGCAGGGTAACATCCGCAACTTGGTTTATGCCCTGGAGGCAGTTAGAAAACAAAAAGAAGCAAGTGCATAAAGGCATCCTTAAGGAGGGTATTTAAAATGACAAAAGAAGAAATTTTGCAAGCGATTGAGAATATGACTGTTTTGGAACTTAGCGAACTGGTAAAAGCTATGGAAGAGAAGTTTGGCGTATCCGCCGCTGCACCCGTGGCTGTAGCCGCAGGTCCTGTTGCAGGCGCCGCAGAAGCTGCCGAGGAGAAGACCGAGTTTGACGTAATCCTCACCAGCGCTGGCGAGAAGAAGATCAACGTAATTAAGGTTGTTCGCGAACTCACTTCTCTGGGTCTCAAGGAAGCTAAGGAACTGGTTGACAATGCTCCTAACCCAGTCAAAGAAGGCGTATCCAAAGAAATCGCTGAAGAAACCAAGGCCAAATTGGAAGAGGCTGGAGCGACTGTCGAAATTAAGTAGCAGCTGCAGTTCAGTCCAGAAGACACAACTGAAAAGGACTTCCTCGCAAGGAAGTCCTTTCATTACTCTTATGTTGAAGATGCATGGAGCCGTCAGGCACACTGCTTGACAACAAAAATCCACTGTGATATCATAGAAAAGCGGCAAATGGGAAAAATACACCAGCTTTATGTATATTCAACACAACAAAGGGGAATCCTGCTATCTTCTCAAAAATTTTGGAAGGTGCCTAAAAAGTTCATATTTCAAGCGAGGGAACACACCCTTGCTTTTCGTCATGTTTTATAGATACCAAAAGGAGGAGAGGCCCTTGGTAGAAACAAAGCAATGGGAAAAGCGACAGCGCTATGGCTTCGGGAAAATCGAAGAAATACTCGCGATGCCAAACTTGATTGAGATTCAGCACAAGTCATACAAATGGTTTTTGGAGCACGGTCTGCGGGAAATGTTTGACGATGTGTCTCCCATCCAAGACTTTACCGGCAACTTGGTGCTCGAGTTCATGGACTACAGCTTCGGCGAACCTAAGTATGATGTCGAAGAATGCAAGGACCGTGATGTGACTTTTGCAGCGCCGCTCCGTGCCCGGGTCCGCCTGGTCAACAAAGAGACAGGTGAAGTCAAGGAACAAGAAGTATTCATGGGCGATTTTCCTTTAATGACCGAGAACGGAACCTTTATTATCAATGGTTCTGAACGGGTTATTGTAAGCCAGCTTGTGAGGTCTCCAGGTGTCTATTTTAACTATACAGTTGATACTAGCGGCAAGAAACTTTTTTCCGCGAGCATAATTCCGAACCGCGGAGCATGGTTGGAGTTCGATACCGATTCCAATGATGTGATGTGGGTTCGTATTGACAGAACACGAAAGCTTCCCGTGACTGTTTTAATCCGGGCTTTGGGGTTAGGCAGCGATGAAGCAATTCGGCAAGCCTTTCACGAAGCGCCGGGCATTCTGGCCACGCTTGAGAAGGATAGCACCCAATCAGAAGCAGATGCTATGATTGAGATTTATAAACGCCTGCGTCCAGGGGAACCTCCCACAGAGGAAAGCGCCCGTGGACTGTTTTCCACGCTCTTTTACGAGCCGAAGCGCTATGATCTTGCCGGTGTGGGCCGCTACAAGATCAACAAGAAGCTGCGCCTCACTGAGCGTCTAATCGGCAGGGTCAGTGCAGAGAACATAGTCAATCCGGAAACAGGCGAACTCTTAGTGGAACGGGGACAGAAAATTTCCCGGCGCCAGGCTGAGGAGATTCACAGCGCCGGAGTGAATGCCGTTCTGCTTTCCACCAGGGACGGACATGAAGTGCGCCTGTTTGCCAACGACCAGCCAAAAGAGGACGTTACTGTCATCACGCCTGGTGATATTCTAGCCACCATTAATTACATGGTTGCCCTTGCTTACGATATTGGGACGATTGACGACATTGACCACCTGGGCAATCGCCGCCTGAAGAGTGTGGGCGAACTGCTGCAGAATCAGTTCCGTATCGGTCTCAGCCGTATGGAAAGGGTTGTCAGGGAGCGTATGACCATTCAGGACGTGGAGGTTATTACGCCGCAGGCTTTGATTAACATCAGGCCTGTTGTAGCTGCCATTAAAGAGTTTTTTGGCTCCAGCCAGCTCTCCCAGTTTATGGATCAAACTAATCCCTTGGCTGAACTTACCCATAAACGCCGCCTCAGCGCGTTGGGGCCAGGCGGCCTGTCCAGGGACCGGGCTGGATTTGAAGTGCGGGACGTGCACCATTCCCACTACGGCCGCATGTGTCCGATTGAGACGCCTGAAGGTCCCAATATTGGCCTTATCGGCGCTTTGTGCACCTATTCAAGGATTAATGATTACGGTTTCATTGAAACACCCTATCGGGTTGTTGAGGATGGGGTAGTAACCGACGAAATTCGCTACTTGACAGCTGATGAAGAGGATTCATACAGAATTGCCCAGGCGAATGAAAAGACGGAGAACAGCCGTTTTGTCCGTCCTCAGGTCACGGTGCGGGAGCGGGAAGAAATCAAGAACGTGCCTGCAGAGTCCGTTGACTTTATGGACGTTTCGCCTAAACAGACTGTAAGTATTGCCACCGCCTTGATTCCTTTCCTGGAAAATGATGACGGTGCCAGGGCCCTGATGGGGGCAAACATGCAGAGGCAGGCAGTGCCCCTCATCGAAGCAGAAGCTCCGCTGGTCGGCACCGGCATGGAATACAAAGCAGCCGTCGATTCCGGCGCCGTTGTGTTGGCCAGGAACGCCGGTGTAGTGGAAAAGGTTACCGCCCGGGAGATCGTAGTAAAAACCGATACCGGCAGGGACCATTACAAGCTCCTCAAGTTTGAACGCTCCAACCAGGGCACCTGCATCAACCAGAAACCCCGCTGCTATGTGGGTCAGCATGTGCAAGCCGGGGAAGTCTTGGCCGACGGACCTTCGACGGATCGAGGCGAGCTCGCTTTAGGGCGGAACGTGGTCGTAGCATTTGTTCCCTGGGAAGGATATAACTACGAAGATGCTATCCTGCTCAGCGAGGATCTGGTAAAAGAGGATGTCTTTACCTCTATCCATATTGAAGAATACGAAGCGCAGGCCCGGGACACTAAACTGGGCCCCGAGGAAATTACACGAGATATTCCCAATGTGGGCGAAGACAGCCTGAAGAACCTCGATGAACGCGGAATCGTCCGCATCGGGGCAGAAGTAAAGCCAGGGGATATCCTGGTTGGCAAAGTGACTCCCAAGGGAGAAACCGAGCTGACGGCTGAAGAGCGTCTGCTGCGCGCTATCTTCGGCGAGAAGGCCCGTGAAGTAAGGGATACTTCGCTGCGGGTGCCCCATGGCGAAGGCGGAATTGTCGTTGACGTCCGGGTCTTTACCAGAGAAGACGGCGACGAGCTGTCTCCGGGGGTCAACCGGCTGGTGCGCTGCTATGTGGCGCAGAAGCGCAAAATCTCCGAAGGGGACAAGATGGCGGGACGCCACGGCAATAAAGGTGTTATTTCCAGGATTATGCCTGTGGAAGATATGCCATTCCTCCCTGACGGAACACCTGTGCAGATTGTCCTTAACCCGCTGGGAGTGCCTTCCCGGATGAATATCGGGCAGGTGTTGGAAACCCACCTGGGCATGGCCGCCAACTTGCTGGGCATCCATGTGGCAACACCGGTCTTTGACGGCGCCAGTGAGATCGAAGTAATGGATATGATGGAAAAGGCCGGCATGCGCAGGGACGGCAAGACAGTCTTGTATGACGGCAGAACAGGGGAACCCTTTGACAATCCTGTTACCGTGGGCATCATCTACATGGTAAAGCTGTCACACTTGGTAGATGACAAGATTCATGCCCGTTCCACCGGTCCTTACTCCCTCGTTACCCAGCAGCCCCTGGGCGGAAAAGCGCAGTTTGGCGGGCAGAGGTTTGGTGAAATGGAGGTATGGGCCCTTGAGGCCTATGGCGCAGCCTATACTCTGCAGGAGATTCTCACCGTCAAGAGCGACGACGTTGTGGGCAGGGTGAAGACCTATGAGGCTATCGTCAAGGGAGAGAACATCCCTGAGCCGGGAGTGCCGGAATCCTTTAGAGTCTTGATCAAAGAGCTGCAAAGTCTGGCTTTGGATGTCCGGGTGCTGAGTGAGAACGAAGAGGAAATCGAGATCAAGGAAGAGGAAGAAGATATTAGTGAAATGGCCAAGGAACTTGGAATCGACATCCAAGGGCGCGGGTCCAGTACCAGTATCACTCGCTCTCCTGAGGCAGGCAGTCGCGGGAAGTCGGAAGAAGCCGAGGATGAGGACGCAGACGAGGAAGATGAAACCGAAGATTTGGATTCTCAGCATTCCGCTGATTCCGAGTTCGAGGAAGACTCCGATGAAGAAGCAGACGACGACCTGGATTTAGATGATGATTTAGAGGATGACTTAGATTTTGAGCTAGATGATCTAGATGACTTTTCGGATGATGACGATGACATTTAGTCAGAGAGCTGATGGACAAAAAGGAGGGACTGCCCTTGCTGGATGTCAATAATTTTGATCGGATTCGCATCGGGCTGGCATCACCGGAACAAATTCGGGCTTGGTCCAGTGGTGAGGTCAAGAAACCTGAAACAATCAACTACCGGACTCTCAAGCCGGAGCGTGAAGGTCTTTTCTGNGAAAAGATTTTTGGACCGACACGGGATTGGGAATGCCATTGCGGCAAGTACAAACGTGTCAGGTACAAGGGAATTGTCTGTGATCGCTGCGGTGTAGAGGTGACCAGGGCGAAAGTGCGCAGGGAGCGCATGGGTCACATTGAGCTTGCTGCACCGGTTTCACATATCTGGTTTTTCAAGGGAATTCCGAGCCGAATGGGCTTGATCTTAGATATGTCTCCAAGAACTCTGGAGAAAGTTCTCTACTTTGCATCATATATCGTGATCGATCCAGGCGACCCAGGTGTTACCGGCTTATCGAAGCAGCAGCTTCTCAGCGAAGGCGAGTATCGCGAGTATCGTGACAAATACGGCAATGCCTTTGAGGCAGGCATTGGAGCGGAAGCGATCAAGAAACTCCTCGAAGAGCTAGACTTAGAGGAGATGAGCAAAGAACTGCGCAAGGAAATCAGGGATACCTCAGGTCAAAGACGTGTCCGTGCTGTTCGCCGCCTGGAAGTGGTGGAAGCATTTCGCACGTCGGGCAATAAGCCCGCCTGGATGATTCTGGATGTAATTCCCGTCATTCCGCCTGAGCTTCGGCCCATGGTTCAGCTTGACGGCGGCCGCTTTGCCACTTCTGACCTAAATGACCTTTATCGTCGGGTTATTAACCGCAATAATCGTTTAAAGAGGCTCTTGGAGCTTGGCGCGCCTGATATCATTGTCCGCAATGAGAAACGCATGCTGCAGGAAGCGGTAGATGCCTTGGTGGACAATGGACGCAGGGGCCGCCCTGTTACCGGGCCAGGCAACCGTCCGCTGAAATCGCTGAGCGACATGCTTAAGGGCAAACAGGGACGTTTCCGCCAGAACCTCCTGGGAAAACGTGTGGACTACTCCGGCCGTTCGGTTATCGTAGTCGGCCCGAAACTGCGCATGCACCAGTGCGGTTTGCCTAAAGAAATGGCATTGGAGCTTTTCAAGCCCTTTGTGATGAAGGAACTTGTGGCCAAGGGCATAGCCCACAACATTAAGAGCGCTAAGAAGATGGTGGACCGGGTCAGGCCAGAGGTATGGGATATTGTTGAAGAGGTTATTAAGGAACATCCCGTGCTGCTCAACCGTGCGCCAACCCTGCACCGTCTGGGCATTCAGGCCTTTGAACCGGTTCTGGTGGAAGGAAAGGCGATTCAATTGCATCCGCTAGTTTGTTCAGCCTACAACGCGGACTTTGACGGCGACCAAATGGCGGTGCACGTGCCGCTGTCGGCAGAGGCCCAGGCTGAAGCCCGCTTGCTGATGCTTTCTACCAACAATATTCTGGTGCCCTCCAGCGGCAGGCCGATTGTCACGCCGAACCAGGACATGGTTATTGGTCTGTACTATCTCACTGCCCACAAAGTAGGTGCCGAAGGCGAAGGCCGTTATTTCGGCTCCGTCGAGGAAGTGCTTCATGCATACAATGCCGGCTCAATCAGCCTGCATGCCATGATCACTTTGAGACTGGATGATGAAGCGCAAACCCGTCTCCAGACTACGGCAGGAAGGCTTCTGGTTAATGAGATCCTGCCCGAGGGCATGGAGTATATCAATCACGAGTTAGATAAGAAGAGACTGGGCATCTTGGTTGACCGCCTGTACAAGAGTGTAGGGGCCGGCGAGACTGCCAGGGTCCTTGACCAAATCATGCAGCTTGGCTTTGAATTCAGCACCAAGTCAGGAACTACAGTGTCCATCGCAGATATTGCAGTGCCTGCCACCAAGCATGAACGCATCCGTGCAGCTGAAGAAGAGGTCGAAAAAATCGAAGCCCAGTTCCGCAGAGGCCTGCTGACTCCCGAAGAACGCTATCAAAGGGTGTGTACGGTATGGACTAAGACCAAAGAAACCGTCACTCAAGAGATGCTGGATAACTTCGATAAGTTTAACCCAGTGTACATGATGGCTATCTCAGGGGCACGGGGCAACGAGTCGCAAATGAGCCAGCTCGCAGGTATGCGGGGCCTGGTAGCGGATCCCACGGGAAGAACTTTTGAGATTCCCATTAAGGCAAACTTCCGTGAGGGACTTACCGTGCTGGAGTACTTCATTTCCAGCCACGGCACCCGCAAAGGATTGGCGGATACCGCTATCCGGACAGCAGACTCAGGTTACCTGACCAGAAGGCTCGTTGACGTCTCCCAGGATGTCATCGTCCGGGAAGTTGACTGCGGAACCACCGAAGGAATTACAGTTTCCGCCATCAAGGAGTACACCGGTGAGCGTGAAACGATCATTGAGCCTCTCTGGGAGCGCCTGGTAGGCAGGGTGGCTGTGGAGGACATCGTCCATCCTGAAACCGGTGAGCTTTTGGTGGCAGCCAATGAGATGATCAGCGATGCGGCTGCCCAGAGGATTGACGAGGCGGGAATTAAAGAAGCGAAAATTCGCTCCGTCCTGGTCTGCAAGACCCGTCACGGTGTCTGCGTACACTGCTATGGGCGAAATCTCGCCAACGGCGAGCTGGTAGACGTGGGTGAGGCAGTCGGCATCGTAGCTGCCCAGTCCATCGGCGAGCCTGGTACCCAGCTGACGATGAGGACGTTCCACACCGGCGGCGTAGCCGGCGACGATATTACAGCCGGTCTGCCAAGGGTTGAAGAGCTGTTTGAAGCCCGCAAGCCCAAGGGGCAGGCCATCATCTCCGAAATCGCGGGCACCATCAGCATTGCTGAAGTCAAGGGTGTGCGTAAAGCAACTGTCAAGGGACCTGAGGGTGAAGTATCCTACACCATCCCCTACGGTGCCCGACTGCGGGTGCGGGACGGCAGTGAACTGGCTGCCGGCGACAGGATCACCGAAGGTCCTGTGAACCCCCACGACATTTTGGCTGTCCAAGGTGTTCTGGCGGTCCAGGAATACCTGGTCCAAGAGGTTCAGGAAGTCTACCGCTCCCAAGGCGTAAACATTAATGACAAGCACATCGAAGTAATTGTCCGCCAGATGCTTCGCAAGTACAAGGTAGAGGATTCCGGAGATACACTGATGCTCCCAGGCTCACTGGTGGATGTCTTTGACCTTGAGGAAGCGAACCGACAGGCGGAGGAAGAAGGCGGCCTGCCGGCCGAGGCCAAACCTGTATTGCTGGGAATCACCAAAGCATCTCTGGCCACCGAAAGCTTCCTGTCGGCAGCCTCGTTCCAGGAGACCACCAGAGTGTTGACAGAAGCCTCCATCAAAGGACGCGTCGACAAGCTGCTTGGACTTAAGGAAAACGTGATTATTGGAAAACTGATTCCGGCAGGCACCGGCCTTGCCCGCTACCGCAATGTTGAAATTGAGGTAGAAGGCCAGGAAGATGCCCAAGCTGAGGAGCTTGAAGAAGAAGTGGAGTTGGTTTCCGGTTAGTCTGAGGGAATTGTTGAATCTGCACGTAAGATCTGATTGACAGAGCGAAAACAGGATGATAGAATGATGAGTGTTGCCCGCAGGGGACGCCCCCTGCGGGGTTGTTCGACGCTAGAGTATGAGTAAAGGAGAAACCTGAATGCCAAACAGACTTGAGACTTCGCTGCGTGTAGTCGGTGCTAAACAGACTCTCAAGGCTGTCCAAGCTGAACAGGCAGCAGTAGTCTACTTGGCTCGAGATGCAGATGAACATGTCACTGGTCCCGTCCGCAAGGAATGCCTGAGCAGAGGGATCGAAATAGTTGAAGTGGAAACCATGGCAGAGCTAGGCAGAGCTTGCTCAATTGAGGTAGGAGCCGCTGTAGCAGGTGTCATGAAGTCCAACAAGATTTAGAATGACTGAAGGGAGGTTATCCGTAGTGCCAACTATCAACCAACTAGTGAAGAAAGGTCGCAGAGCACAGAAGTCCAAAAGTGCAGCTCCAGCCCTGGGTTATACCCAAAACACCTTGCGTGATGAGGTGATCTACAATCCAAAGGGGGCGCCGCAAAAGAGAGGCGTTTGTACTAGAGTGTACACTGCCACGCCGAAGAAACCTAATTCGGCCCTTCGCAAAGTAGCCCGTATTCGGCTTACAAACGGTATAGAGGTGACTTCCTATATTCCTGGGGAAGGCCACAATCTGCAGGAGCACAGTGTGGTACTGATCCGTGGAGGTAGAATTAAAGACTTACCTGGCGTGCGCTATCATGTAGTTAGAGGTACACTGGATTCAGCGGGTGTAGCAGACAGGCGTCAGGCTCGTTCTAAATACGGTACCAAGAGACCGAAGTAAAGAAACTCCAAGGCAATTTGCTCCGCAAATTGCCAGGAATCACGTGTACAAAGGGGTGAAAACCAATGCCGAGAAAAGGGAGTGTTCCTAAGCGGGAAGTAATTCCTGATCCTAAGTATGGTACGGAACTGGTCACGAAATTCATCAACGCATTAATGCTCGACGGCAAGCGCGGGACAGCTGAGTCCATCATGTACAAAGCCTTAGAGATGTGCGAAGAGAAGACCGGCACCAAAGCCATGGAAGTACTTGATCAGGCGATGAACAATGTTATGCCAGTTGTAGAAGTCAAACCCCGTCGTGTAGGTGGTGCTACTTACCAGGTGCCTGTGGAAGTGCGGGCAGAGAGACGGCAGGCTTTAGCTTTACGGTGGCTGGTGCAGCACGCCAGGCTGCGTGGCGAAAAGACCATGACAGAAAGACTTGCTGCCGAATTGATGGATGCTGCCAATAATCAAGGCGGTGCTGTTAGAAAGAAAGAAGATACTCATCGTATGGCAGAGGCGAACAAAGCTTTTGCACATTACCGCTGGTAGTATAGTCTTCGCAAGGCTGGAAACCAAGATGAGTTTACTCGGCTAGGGGGAGTGAAAAGTGGGTAGAGAGTTTTCGATTGAAGCCACCAGAAATATAGGTATCATGGCGCATATTGACGCTGGCAAAACAACAACCACTGAGAGAATCCTCTTCTATACCGGGAAAGTTCATAGAATAGGCGAAACACACGATGGCGGCGCAACCATGGACTGGATGGCGCAAGAGCGTGAACGGGGAATCACCATCACCTCAGCTGCGACCACCTGCCATTGGAAGGGTCATAGAATTAACATTATTGACACGCCCGGGCACGTGGACTTCACTGTGGAAGTTGAACGTTCCTTGCGGGTGCTGGACGGAGCAGTTGCAGTGTTTTGCTCCGTTGGCGGGGTGGAGCCGCAGTCCGAAACGGTTTGGCGGCAGGCAGACAAGTACCATGTACCTCGCTTAGCCTATATCAACAAGATGGATCGAGTAGGAGCAGACTTTCAGCGCGGCTTGGATATGATTGCCGAGCGCCTGGGGGCCAATCCTGTGGCAATTCAGTGGCCCATTGGTTCGGAAGACACATTCCGGGGCATTGTGGATCTGGTTGAAATGAAGGCCCATCTGTATGTGGATGATCTCGGGACTTCGGAAGAGGTCGAGATTCCTGAAGAACTTCTTGATGTTGTTGAAAACGCTCGTCAGATCCTGGTTGAAAAGGTTGCAGAAACCGATGAAGAGCTCACAGACAAGTATCTGGAAGGCAAGGAAATTACAGCTGAAGAGATCAAGGCTGCGCTGCGGAAAGCATGCATTAGGGTTGAATTGATTCCTGTGCTGTGTGGTTCGTCGTTTAAGAACAAAGGTGTCCAGCTCTTGTTGGATGCGGTAGTAGATTACCTACCATCGCCAAGTGATTTACCTCCAGTTGAGGGAACAAATCCAGAAACTGGTGCCGTTGAGACACGGGCCCTGAATGACCAAGAGCCCTTTGCAGGATTGGCCTTTAAGATTATGGCGGATCCGTACGTAGGAAAACTTGCATTCTTCCGTGTTTACTCCGGAGTGCTGCAGGCCGGGAGCTACGTTCTCAATGTGAGCACAGGCAAGCGCGAACGGGTAGGACGAATTTTGTTGATGCATGCCAATCACCGGGAAGAAGTGAGTCAGGTCTATTCAGGCGATATCGCCGCTATGGTCGGCCTGAGAAATACTTCCACCGGAGACAGTTTGGCCGATGAGAAAAAGCCGATTTTGCTAGAATCCTTAGAGTTTCCTGAGCCGGTTATCAACCTGGCGGTGGAGCCAAAATCCAAAGCCGACCAGGATAAGCTGGGCCAGGGATTGCAGCGCTTGGCGGAAGAGGACCCGACCTTCAAGGTCTATACAGACCCTGAAACCGGCCAGACCATCATCGCAGGCATGGGCGAGCTTCACTTGGAGATTATCGTCGATCGCCTGCTGCGTGAGTTCAAGGTCGAGGCCAATATCGGAAAGCCCCAGGTCGCTTACCGTGAGACCATTACTAAGCCAGTCACAGCTGAAGGCAAGTTCATACGGCAAAGTGGCGGGCGCGGTCAGTACGGACATGTGGTGCTGGAAGTTGCACCGAATGAACCTGGTGCAGGATTCGAGTTTGAGAACAGGATTATTGGTGGAGTTGTGCCCAGGGAGTATATCGCTCCTGTAGAGGCTGGAGTTAAGGAAGCAATGCTCACCGGTGTTGTGGCAGGCTTCCCCATGGTAGATGTTAAAGTGGCCATTGTAGACGGGTCGTATCACGAAGTTGACTCTTCAGAGCTGGCCTTTAAGATTGCAGGTTCTATCGGATTCAAGGAAGCTTGTCAAAAGGCAGCGCCTGTGCTGCTGGAACCTATGATGCGGTTGGAAGTTGTAACGCCCGGTGATTTCATGGGCGAAGTGATGGGTGACATCAACTCGCGTCGCGGCAAGATTGAAGGCACGGAGCAGAGGGGCAGCACTCAGGTAGTCAAAGCTATTGTGCCCCTGGCTGAAATGTTTGGATACGCCACTACCATCCGGTCCCTCACGCAGGGAAGAGCCCAGCATACTATGAGTTTTGCTTATTACGAGGAAGTGCCTCGTAGTTTAGCCGAAGAGATCAAAGGCTCGGTTGGCATGTAATATAAAATTTATTTCCTGAAAACAAGGAGGAACAAAAATGGCAAAGCAAAAGTTTGAAAGAACTAAACCGCACGTAAACGTGGGCACTATCGGCCACGTTGACCACGGCAAGACAACTACAACTGCAGCAATCAC
>JGI24708J26588_10001940_pt1 | contig 16044 bp, 9 predicted proteins | sample BioPla1DNA2_FD_26588 | JGI IMG/M metagenome (IMG submission 26588) | reverse complement strand
CGTTTTGGAAAAGATAGTCTCTGTAACCTCGCTTTTTTGAACTTTCCCATTAGGAATCTTTAAGATCAAAATAAAAATATAGGAGGTAGGAATATGAAACATTTCTTACAAAGATTAACACGTTGTTTTAGCATTGAAAGAGCCCACGCAAGTGGACTCGAACAGGAACTTGACACAGTTAGAGATAGTGGCCAGATTGCCGTCGAAGCCATCATCCCTCTAGCTAGAGCCGCTGCGGCAGAAGGTGTTATACTCTTAAAAAATAATAATGCCACCCTGCCTATTCAACAAAGTGATCGGGTAGCTGTCTTCGGACGTACAGCCCTTAATTATTTTGGGGTTGGTTATGGTAGTGGCGGTGACGTGCGCAGACCTTATTTAGTTAACTTAACTGACGGCCTAATTAATAGTGGAGTACAGATCAACGAAGAATTAAATAGTATTTATCATACGTGGACTAATAAACCGGAAAATGTGCCGGTCGATGGTTCTTGGGATTCTTGGGGTTCTTGGCCAATGAGCTTCCCCGAAATGCCCTTAACGGATGCGATGGTCGAAAATGCCGCGAAGCAAAGCGATTTAGCTTTAATTGTGATTGGTAGAGCCGCCGGGGAAGATAGGGAAAACAAACTAGAAGCGGGAAGTTATTATCTTACCGATGCAGAAAAGGCAATGTTAAAGCAGGTTACCACACATTTTAAACGAGTAGCTGTTATTCTCAACAGCGGCAATCTGTTTGATTTAAGTTGGATAAAAGAATACGAAGATAAACTAGGTGCCATTGTCTTAGCTTGGCAAGGGGGTATGGAAAGTGGTAATGCTCTTGCCGATGTTTTAACCGGGGCTGTAAATCCCTGCGGTAAGCTCACGGCAGCCATCTCCGACTCTTATGAATCCTTACCTAGCGCAGAACATTTCGGAGGAAAAGAATATAACAATTATGTAGAGGATATTTATGTAGGATACCGATATTTTGAAACTTTTGCACCGGAAAAAGTACTTTTCCCATTTGGGTTTGGTCTATCTTATACTTCTTTTGATCTACAGGCCACCGGCGAAATAAGAGGCACCAAAGTAATTTTGGATGTCACCGCGAAAAATACAGGCAAAACTGCCGGTAAAGAAGTGGTGCAAGTCTACCTGGGGGCCGCACAAGGGTTGTTGGGAAAACCAGCAAAAGTGTTGGTGGCATTCGATAAAACCAAAACTCTTGAACCCGGTGAGAGCGAATCCCTAAAAATAGAATTTGATTTAACCTCCTTCGCTTCATATGATGATAGCGGTATTACCGGGCATAAATCAGCTTATGTTTTAGAAGCAGGCGAATACTCTATTTATTTAGGCGCCGATAGCAGGCATAATGACCTAGTTCTTCGGCATAATTTAGCCGAAACACTGGTAGTACAGCAATTAAGTGAAGTAATGGCAGTTGAGCCCGAGCATGTGTTTGACAGATTAGTAAACCGCGATGGCAAACCTGTTTATGAGAAAGTACCTGTTAAAACCACTAATCTAAAGGAAATAATCCTTTCAGAACTTCCAACTGAAATACCCTTTAAGGGCGATCTCGGTATCAAACTAGGTCACGTACAAGAAGGGCGAAACAGTTTAGAAGAATTCGTTTCTCAACTTACACCCCAAGAATTAGATGACATAAGCCATGGTGAAGGTGAAATGAATTCTCCTTTAGGGGTCCCGGGAAATGCCGGCGCTTTAGGTGGTATAACCGAGTCTCTAAGAGAGAAAGGAATTCCACCCGTTATCACCGCCGATGGACCTTCGGGAATCAGAATTTTACGCACTTGTTCGCTGTTACCCAATGGCACTGCACTGGCAAGTACCTTTAATCTCGACTTGGTAACCGAACTTTATGTCGAACTAGGGAAAGAAATGATTCATCACGGGGTAGATATCTTATTAGCACCCGGTATGAATATTCATCGCAACCCTCTTTGCGGGAGAAACTTCGAATATTATTCGGAAGATCCTTTCGTAACCGGAAAAATGGCTGCGGCAGTAATCAATGGGTTACAAAGAACCGGCGTAGCAGCTTGTCCTAAACATTTGGCCGCCAATAACCAAGAAGTAAATCGAAACAAAAATGACTCACGCTTAAGTGAACGGGCATTACGGGAAATTTATCTGAAACCATTTGAGATTACAATTCAAGAAAGCAATCCCCTAACTATAATGACGAGTTATAACAAGATTAATGGGGTTTGGAGTCACTATAGTTACGAGCTAGTAACGACCATCTTACGAAATGAATGGGAATACGACGGTTTAATCGTTACCGATTGGTGGATGCAAGCCAGTGCATCGCCTGAGTTTCCCAAACTGATTAATGACGCTTACCGCGTACGGGCACAAGTCGATGTATTAATGCCAGGTAGCGATGCGCGCGATCATAAAGCAAAGGTAGGCAGGCACTTGCTTGACACCTATGGCGAGGATGATGGTATTACCTTAGGCGAAATGCAACGTACGGCACTAAACGTTCTGAGATTCATTTTGAAAAACCAATCTACGAAAAAGAAAATTCCTCGATAATATTGAAAAGGAGCGAATCTAGCTTAATTTCTAGATTCGCTCCTACTTTGTTTTACTTAGTTACCTTAGCTAAGCGAATTACATTCCACGAAGCCTTAGATAGCAAAGCTCGAAGTGTGCCATCAGCTAACTTGGCATTACCACCTTGTTTTGGAGCCACGTTAGACGGATTTTGGGCAGTATTCACTGCTTTTAAATTTTCATGTGCCATGGAAATCTGGTCAATGATCTTATAATCTTCAAAGCCTCTTAAAGAACATTCGAATTCTAGACCACCTTCGAGATTTCGATTAACTGCAAAAATAGTTATTTCTTCATTTTCTCCATTATAAACAGCAATTGAGTCTAAATAAGGTACATCGGTAAAATCTTTAGAGTCATATCGATCCGATTTTACCAAAGGATTTAAAACGATTCCGCGACCAAAGACAGATGCATGCATATAAGGATAAAAAATTGTTTGTCGCCAAGAGGCACCGCCAGTCTCAGTCATGATTGGCGCAATTACATTTACCAATTGCGCCATGCAGGCCATCTTAACTCGATCAGCGCGCCTTAGCAAACTAATTAACATGCTCCCCACCAAAAGAGCATCTTCCATTGTATAAACATCTTCAAGCTGCGGTGGAGCAATAGACCAACGTTCTATTTGACGGTCAGCTTCATTTGAATGGAACCAGACATTCCACTCATCAAAAGATAAATACATTGTCTTTTTACTGTGCTTTTTGGCTTTAATATAGTCGCAAATAGCAATGACGGATTTAATGAATTCATCCATACCCATAGATTGAGCCAAGAAATTAGATGTGTCGTTATCCCGATTGCCATAGTAAGTGTGTAGAGAAATATAATCTACATACGGATAGGTGTGTTCTAAAACAGTTGCTTCCCATTGGGCAAAGGTGGGCATATGAATATGAGAACTACCGCAAGCTACAAGTTCGATACTGGGATCAACTTCCCTCATCACCTTAGCGGTCTCTTCGGCAAGTCTCCCGTACTCCTCTGCTGTCTTGGATCCCAATTGCCATGGACCATCCATCTCATTGCCTAAACACCAGACTTTAAAATTATGCGGCTGTTCATAACCATGACTCTTGCGAAGATCACTTAAGTATGTGCCACCAGGGTGATTACAGTACTCTAGTAGATCTCGGGCTTCATCAATACCGCGGGTTCCAAGATTGACTGCCATCATTACTTCAGAATCAGCTAATTTTGCCCAATCAGCAAACTCATTTACACCGACTTGATTTGTCTCAATCGTATGCCACGCTAATTCTAAACGGCGCGGACGATCTTCTCTAGGTCCCACTCCATCTTCCCATTTATAGCCCGATACAAAATTGCCTCCTGGATATCGGACTATGGGAACCTGCAATTCTTTAACCAAAGCTAGTACGTCTTCTCGAAATCCTTCGGCATTCGCTGTAGGATGACCCGGTTCATAAATACCCCCGTACACTGCCCGACCAAGATGCTCAATAAAGGACCCGTACAACCTTGGATCCACTTCGCCTACATGAAAATCCCGATCAATAATCATGCTCGCTTTCTTATTTACTGTCAAATTCGTCTCCTCCATCTTATCTGTATAATTAATGGTGTGACCATTAAACGCAATTTCAAAAGCCTTTTCGCTTTGGTCTAAGGTTTAAAGCGAAACCAACCAAAGTCAAAATTCGAGCCGGGCAAAAAGACAAAAGATACTTTTTGAATCCCCGTCACAGGCTTTAAATCAAATTCTTTTTCTTGATAATCATCTGATTGCTTAAACTCTATAATTTGATTGTTTTCCACATCGTTACCGGAGAAACGTATATGAATGGTATTATCAATTGGTGCCCTACCGCACATTAGTATCTTATTTATACCCCCCGGTCCAAAATCCATGTCTAGGAACTCTAAAGAAACGTTATTGCCTATACCTTCAATACTTTTTTGTTGAACAGTAAAAGTATCACCATAAATGCCATCGCATTCCGCTGCATTATTTTTGACAAAAGCCCTATTCTGTTTTTCAAAGGAAAACCCTTTGATCTGCATTTGGCCGCTGGGGATAAAACACAAAGATGACAAACCCTTCAGCCGTTTAGGTAGTCGGTACGTTTCCGGCAGATACGTATTCCACACCGGTGTTTTGTGATAAACAACCTCATCTAGCATTTCGCTTCCTTCTTCATCAGGCATTCCTTCCCAAATTTGGATTCTATAAGGAACATCCGAAACCCCGCAGATGTGAAGGGTTATTGTATCTGAACCGTGTGAACCAAAGTCAATATTTCTAAAACCAACCTGCGTTTCGCCATCTCTATCAGTGGCAATCCCCCGTTCAACTCCGGGGCCGACCTCACCTTTACTATAATCATAAATACCTGCGCTAATAAACTCATATGGATCTTTATAGGCGGTGCCCAAGCCTGAAGCACTGAATTCTAGTTCTGACATTATTTTGACCTTGTCCGTGCCATTTTTGCTAGCACATCTAATTCTAAAGTCGCCATCTCCCAGGGCAATTATGGTGGCTTCATGGCCGGATGCTTCTACCTTGGCTGTATTTAAAATTACCCCTAAATTATTAATTACAGTCCATTCCACTTCTTGGTACGAAGTGTTTGCAGGGTGAAGCTTTGCGCGCAAAGTAATCTCGCGTTTTTCCGGACTAAATTCTTGCCCCGAATCGGTGATGATTTCAATTTTGCGTAAAGGTACTTCCTCCAAAGAACCAGTTACCACAGGTCTTTCGCAATTTTCGGTCAGTGCGGAAACACCGGTTAAACTTTGCCCATCAGCGGGAATCGATCTAAATTGAAGCGAACTTCCTTTTAACCCCGGCGAAGTAATGTTAATTTTGATTTCCCCCGGCCGAAGTGTAGCTGCTAATATGGCCATTAGTTTTCCACTGAACAATCTACGGGACAAACCAGTATACTGGTCGTAGTCAGTGCTATCACCATTATCCAGACCAATTAGGCGACCGGCACCGGTCACTTCNACATTAACTCGATTATTTGCATTTTCCACGGGATTGCCATCTTCATCTTCTGCAGTTATTTCCACGAAAATCAAGTCAACTCCGTTCGCTGTTATGGTTTCCCGATTAGCTTTTAAACAGATTTTCTCAGCATCACCAAAAGATCTGCGGATATCTGTAGCAATAGCATTTCCATCTTCATCGTAGGCAATTGCCTTCAATTCGCCGGGTTTATACGGAATTTGCCATCGACCTACAAGTTCGGTTCCCTCCTTGTGATCAATGTAGTGTGTTCCCACTGTTTTTCCATTAAACAATAGTTCTACCTTGGGAGCATTTGAACAAACCCGAACATCAATGATTTGACCCTCGTTAAAGTCCCAATATGGGAAGATATGAACCATAGGCTTAGTTTTGTAATCAGTCCAAGCCGATTGAAAAATATAGTATGGATCTTTGGGAAAGGTTGCAGTATCAATTTGACCGAAATAAGAATTTTTAGTGCTATAAGGTGTAGGCTCTCCGAGATAGTCAAAGCCCGTCCAGATAAATTGTCCTAACGAAAACGGAGCGTTTCGATCGTCAATTATACAAGCCTCTGTTGAGCGAGCACCCCAGCTAGTCCTACTATTTCCCAAAGCCGAACACTGCTCATCATCATCAGTCAGAATCGTGCTTTCAAAAGGAAAATGATAGATACCCCTACTTTGGACAACGGATAAAGTCTCGCTTCCGTAAATTACCCACTCGGGATATTTTGCATGATGTTCGTGATAATATCTCTCACCATAGTTATAGCCGGCAATTTTTAAAAGATCCGCACATTTTTGGGCACCTTCCCAAGGCATGTAATTGGACCCTATGGTAACCTTGCCGTTTTCGCGAGGATCATGCTCCAAAACATAATCCCTGAGCATCTCAGTTATTTCTTGTCCCCGAACGCCGGCATGAGTATCATAAATCTCGTTACCAATACTCCACATTATTAAACACGGATGATTCCGGTCTCTCCTGATCCAACTCCGCACATCTGCATAAGCCCACTCGTTAAAAAACCTACCATAATCATACTTTGTCTTGGGTAATTCCCAAATATCAAAGGCTTCAGACACAACCAAAAAACCCATTTCATCTGCTAAATCCATTAATTCCGGTGCAGGCATATTATGTGCGGTTCTGACGGCATTGACGCCCATTTCTTTCAGAATTTCAAACCTTCTCCTTAAGGCATCCTTATTAAAAGCTGCCCCTAAGGACCCAAGATCGTGATGCTCACATACTCCGTTTAGCTTCATGTATTTACCGTTCAAGAAGAAACCTTTATCAGGATCCATAACAACTTGCTTAAATCCAATATTTTGAAACACGGTTTCTTGCTTAATTAGTTCCCCATCAAATATAACGGATAGCTCCGTTTGCAATTGATATAAATTTGGTTCATCCACACTCCATAACAAAGGATCACTAACTAAAAGCACTTGTTTATCTAAAAACCCTATATCTATAGACGGCTCTATCTGAACCGAATTATGGGCTACCACATCCCCATTTCGCCTAATGGTGTGGGTTAAGCGTGCTTCTTTATTTAAGTTTAGCTCGGTGTCCACAAGCACTTGCCACCCTTCCCCGGACTTCATTGTGGTGACATAAATCCCATCTGTAGCTATGTAATTTTCGTTTCTTTTTTTAAGCCACACATTTCGATAAACACCTGCTCCCGAATACCATCTACTGTTTGGGCTTTGATGTACTATTTTAAGAAGGATCTCATTTTCACCATTTTTTAGGGCAGGCGTAAGATCATGTTCAAAGGAAGAATAGCCATACTTCCATTCACCAACTTCTTGACCGTTTACATAAAGAGTGGAGTCCATATAGACGCCCTCAAAATAGAGAAGAACTTGCTTTGCATCATCTTCAAAATTAAACTGCTTACGATACCAACCAATGCCATTTTCATATAAATCTAATGTGTTGTGAACTAACCAATCGTGGGGTATATCAACTGCTTTAAATTCTAGGTTCTCACAAGTGGTTTCAGTTAAGCTACTTTTAGCAAATTCCCAACCGTCATTAAACAAAATTTTAGTATTCAGAATTCTCATCTCCTTTTTTATTCGATTTTCCATAGGCATTATGCCTTTCGCCAACTTTAAACTTCTTCCTTCCGAAATAATTAATTATCTTAATTTTAACAGTTAACCTGCAATAACGCATGAATGAGAATAAAAAGGTTGTCTTTTTCATCTCTGACCAAGCAATATCCTGTTTTCTCCTCTATATATCTTGATATCTCATCAATACAAGCACCTGCCGCTAGTGGCGAAGCAGGATAAATAATTGACGTGTAGCAATCTTTTTCTACTCGTTTTTCTTCATCAACAATACCGGTAATGCTAAGTACCATAGAACTGATATATTCCATAAGAGGTCGAACCGGTGCCCTTTTATCCCTAGGTTTAAAATCAGTGTATCTTTGAATAATACCTACAATTCCTTCCAAAAGTGCAACGTTGTCTTGCGCTTCTCTCAGATCAACTTCTGAAGCATTTATAAAATGAAAAGCAATGAAGCCCGCTTCGGCCTGTGGTAACCTCATGCCTAAATGTCGTTCAATAATATCCAAAGCTTCTAAACCCACACCATATTCTTGAGGATATAACTCACGTATACCCCAAATAACGTCGCCGAAGTCAAGTCCTTGATTATAACGGTCAATAGCATAAGATACGTGATCTATTAATGTTAAAAAGATCTGGTCTGTAATAAGATTGAGCTTAGAACGACCGTACCTTACGATTTCATTGCACACGGATACGTGTTCCTTCGGAATATTGCCAACTAATATACTTAGTTTGTCCACTAACTCTTTATTGGAAGGTTCAAGAAGTTTAATAGCACCCTTAGTACTAACCACATCACCAACCTTCCTTGCCAATCCCACACCTTTACCCACAACAACTAATTTTTCATGCAACTCATTCTCAACAACCACCACATTATAATTATATAACTCACGTATTATCACGATTTAGTTACCTCCCGATAACAACAAAAGTAGCTGTTTACTTTGCACATATATCCTACTTCCCCATTTTCTCTGTACCAATCAATTTCCCTTTGCTAGAATATGTATTGAACAATAAAAGAAACCCCCATAAATACTTTTAAAGTATTTATGGGGGTTTAAATGGTATTGGATTAAAAAACTACATTCTCATACCCGGTGGCAGTTAACTTCCACTTGCCGCTGACTTTCTTTAATGTGGCAATCCATGGTTTCTTACTTTCATCTTCCCCAAGAAACGTATCCATTTTAACATCAACTTGCATTTCGACCGTTGCTTCGGCACCGGCTATCTTAATGTCCCTATCTACCAATTTAAATTTTTCAACTTTAGTTATAAAAAGGAAAATCGCATGACAAATCTCAGATAATGTATCTTCTTCCATTACCCATGTTCCATCAATTAATGCGGGAATATCATATAAGCTAGCCAAGGTCTTTGCTTCCCTGTTAATCATTGCCCGCTCGTAGCGGTTTAGAACATTATGTATGGCTGTTTCGTCATCTGTAAATAGATCCACCGACGCATCCGGTTAATAAAACCAAAATCGTCAACAGTATTACTCCATAGCATTTTTNAAAATTCATTAAAAGAACCTCCCTAAATTTCCAGAAATTTTGCATACACTAATTAGTTTAGCGAAGGTTCACAATACAATCAAGTTAAATGTTCATTAATACCTTTGCAAAGATAGGACCTTTGTAAACACCTTGTCGAAGGCTTTACAGAGGTCAAGAAGCAATCTTTATTAGTTATGCTCTTTAGCCATTTCTTCAACGGATTTTTCGCGCAAGCGTGCAGCCCCTCTATAACCTTTATTGGTGGGGATACGCCCTTCTGTGGCTTGCCGCCTTTTTGCCTGCGTAATAGCTTCTCTGTATTGCGGCAACCATTTTTCTTGAGCGATCAACATATCATCAACCATTTGCCAAATTTCCGGTGGATTACATACTGCCCCCACAAGGGGATCCATCATCATTGCTTGGCCAAGTAACATATAATCACCTGCGACCGCTGCTTCCACTGCCAAACGTTGCACAGAAATGCTGGCGTTACAAACGGCAGCACATCCTAGGGGTAACTCTCCAATCACCGGAATATGAATCCCAAGTGCATCCACATAACCAGGTACTTCAATGACTGCATCACTCGGCAGGTTTGTTAAGACATCATTATTTACTACGTTAAAGTGGCCTCTATAAACCCTTCCTATCTCTAAGCCTTCAATGATATACGATCCGTGTTCCTGACTACGGCCTTCTTCGCTATATTCCATCGGTGGCTCTTGCATCCACTTGGGAAAGTCTGCTTCAAACCAATTTCGACCTTCGCGACAATCGCGTAGGTAACCACCGGTTTCGCCGTTAATCCAAAAACTCAAATCAATCCAATCGCGGATCTCATCTGCCCTTTTACGATACCAAGGAACATATTCACTTAAGTGCCCGTTTGATTCGGTACTATAAAATCCGAAACGCCTAAGCATATCTATGCGCACTTTTTCTGTTTTGCTGTATTCCGGGTGTTTTTCAAACGCTTCTAATAGTAATCCCGTCATATCTTCGCCTGCGTGCTGAACTTTAATGTACCAAGTCTGATGGTTAATCCCGGCACAAATAATGTCTACTTCATCTTGCTTTAAACCCAAGACTTCCGCGATCTGTCCATGTCCGTGCTGTACCCCGTGGCAAAGACCAATTGTCTTTACACCTCCGTATTTATTACATGCCCAAGTAATCATGGCATTGGGATTAGCATAGTTAAGCATAATACAATCAGGCGAAGCCACTTCCCGTATATCTTTACAAAAGTCTAGCATGGCGGGGATTCCCCGTTGGCCATACATGATCCCGCCGGCACACAGTGTATCACCAACACATTGATCTACTCCGTATTCAAGTGGAATCTCCACATCCTGTTCAAAGGCCTCTAACCCACCGATGCGCACTACGTTAATCACATAATTAGCGTCGCGGAGTGCCTCCCTACGATCTAGTGTGGACTGAATCTTAATTTGAAGCCCATTATGATCAATATCGCGTTGAGCTAATTTGGTTACCATCTCCAGATTTTTTCCATTAATATCAGTGAATGCAATTTGCGTATCCGCAAACTCGGGAACGGCTAATAGATCGCGTAATAAAACACGAGTGAAACCGATGCTCCCCGCCCCGATAAAAGTTACTTTAAAAGACAATAGGCTCAACCCCTCGAATCTTTATTCATGTATTAGCGTTTAATACATCTTCGCGTCGCTAGCAAAGCGATCAGCTGTTAACCCTAGTTTCTCTACTCGTTCCTTGCTTTCGCCGGCCCATAAAAGTCCGTTTTTCATCAGTTTATGGGCCATGGGGCTTTTATCAAAAACATCATCGTGATGTCCTAAGGACGTGTAAAATACGCGACCATTGCCCCAAAACTTTGTCCACGCCACCGGCATGTCAACGGGTTTATTAGAAATATGATAAAAAGGAACATCGGGATGGGGAAAACGCGTTGTTGCAAGCACTTCAACTGCAGGATCGATATGAAGATAATAATGCTCGCTACTAACTTTAAAGTCTTCTAAGCCTTCAACAATGGGGCTCGACCCATGATTTATATAAACCATGTAATCAATTCCGTCGCCCCCCGGATGTGAAACCCACTGGCCACCGGTCATAAACTGCCATTCCACATCTTCCCTGAAGGAATCGCACATTCCACCATGACAACCGGCTAGGCCCATGCCGGCTCCAACAGCCTTACTAACATTTCCCCGTTGTTCTTGGGTTATATTACCCATGGTCCAACAAGAAACTAATAGATCATAAGTTGAGAGACGATCATAATCCTCAAGACACTCAAGGTTATCTTCAATGTCTACGTGCCAATTGCCCTCCTCTAAAAGCATGCTAGCGAAACGCTTACTTGTTAATTCCGGTTGATGACCATCCCATCCACCTTGGACTATGAGTGCCTTCTTCGCCTTCATTCTTTACCACTCCCTAAATACATGGATATTATTTGTTGTTATTTCGCGTCTAAACCATAGACTTCAAACTCATATATTACTGCTTCTTGGTTAAGCTCTAAGGACGTTGGTTTTGTAATTAGAATTCGAACATATTGAGCTTCGATGGGGGTAATAGTCCTATCTGTCTTACTTGAAATGTTATCCTCAATTATATCTGCATCTTGCCAAGTCAAACCATCTTCACTAGTTTGCAGTGCAAAGGAAGAAGTATTTAAGGGTCCATCCATCATTGTGGGATTAAAACCACCCGCTTCACGGTGATGAACAACCCAATTTGTCAATATATATGGTTTGCCTAGGTCAACGCTCAACCAATATGGTGGTGCATCGTTGGCACTCCAACTTGATATAAGCTGCCCATCAACAGCGCGTCCCGCACGGTCCGCGTTATGACTAGCATCTNTAGGTCTGTTTAGGACCAAATTTCTTCCCGCATCTTCTTTGATGATGATTTTATCGCCGAGATCAGACATCCTTAAGTTAAATTTCTGTTCATCACCAACATAATATTTGGGGGTTATACTATCTAGCTTTGGATATACTTCCATGACAAAACCTTTTGCCAATTGCGCTTGGTTTAAATCCCGGATCGGGGCCACAGTATTTAGCTGCGGTATGGTATATTCCCCGGGTTTTACCTTTCCAACCAATTGACCATCTATACTAAATAAACTCAGAGCACCTTGATGTTCTGCTTTTGTAACGTACCATCTTCTATCCGGCCGAATAATCTTATAATACGCGGGCTTTGCTTCCATCTGCTTATCATAGAGTAGTCCGGCATCCCCTCGTCCGTGAACAGGATAGTTTTCTAGCCAACTATCCATATCTCCCAGTCCCCACAGAACCACCGTATTCAAGTTACCTTTCTCAGCTTGTCTTCTAAAAACATCGAAGATTTCGCCGTATCGTTCTGCCTGTAGCTCCAGATGCTCGTTGGTTATTTCCTTTTTTCCTTCCTGCCAGCGATAGACAGACATATCCATCTCAGTAACTACCACTGTAAATTCAGGATTATACTCCTTTAAAGAAGCAAATAACTCAATGGATTCTTCTATTTCGCTCGCGGAAGGACCATAAATGTCAATATGCATCTGTAAACCTACTCCGTCAACCGGAACCCCCTTCTCAAGCATGCGCTTGACTAGGTTATACATACCGGTGCGTTTGGCCCCCCTAGATTCAATCCCATAATCATTAATTATTAATTCCACATCGGGATCGGCTTCCCGGGCAAACTTAAACGCTAATTCAATATAATCGCTTTCATATCCGTCGCCGTCCACATCACCGATGATTCCTTTCCATTTCGAACCATCGTTGGCATCCCTAAGTCCCCCGGCATCATTAAGCACCTCGTTAACTACGTCCCAAGAATAAATCTTGCCTTTATATTTACCCACTACCGTTTTTATGTGGGTTTCTAATCTATCAATAAGAACTTCAGCCGTTGCGGGTTGCGTTCTTTTATCTGAGTCAACGAAAAACCAATTTGGAACTTGATTATGCCATAATAATGTATGACCTCGTAACAACATGTCGTTACGCTCGGCAAAATCCACAAACCGATCAGCTTGGCTCCAGCTAAAAAGACCCTCGATCGGTTGTAGTGCATCGGGTTTCATGGAGTTACCTGCAACCAGCACATTATAATGATAACTCACATATGGAGAATAAATACTTTGTTCAGCAAGGAGATGTGGGCTCGTTGCCACACCAAAGTGAAAATACTCTGCAAATACTTCCTTTAGTGCAGGAAGCTCATGCTGAAAAGATTGTTCAGTTGCTTCAGACACACCCTGCAGTGGTTTATCACCTGTAATGCTAAAATCATCAAGATAATAGGGGGTTAACCCATCGCTAACTTCCACATACAACCATGCCTTTGTAATATTTTGGCCATCAAAAGTATATGCATCGCTCTCGATTAAAACCCAGCCATCGTTGCTTAACGGTACATCATCACATAACCAAGTATAATTAGTGCTTCCATCTTTTAACGTTTCAGCAACGGTAAAATGACCATAAACATCTCCATCTACATTTTCGGGCAAACGAACATAAATGCTGAAATTATAAGTGCCGCCATCTGCTAAAATCGGATGAAGATCTACGGCTGCCGAATTCCAAGCGTCCCTGCGCCCAGACATTTTTATACTTTGTGTGCCTGATCTTGCTTGCTCTGTAGTGATATTTAATACGCCGGTCCCAAAAACATGCCATTCCGTAGTGCTACCGGAAAAGTCATCAGTGAAATCAACACCGTGCCCTTTAGCCGAAGCAAGAATACCTGTTGATAGCACGATGCATAATAGAACCGTAACTGCTAATAATCTTTGCATGAATTTAGCCTCCTGATTAATCCTTATAGTCTAACAAAATTACAAAACCTTTAGTTTATACCCTGTTACGCTTTTCCAATTATATAGTGGAAAGTTAGTTACCTTCTCCCCCCACTCCCCCCAAAAAGGTGTTAAATTGATTATTCCGTATTATCTTGGCTTTTCCTGCCCTAGTATGCAAGTCAACCGGTTGTAGAAAACGCCGAGATCCCTGCGTATATTGTTAATCAGGGCACATAAAACCAAACTCCTCGCTAAAAGTTTGGTTTTAGTGTTTTCTTCATTTTTATAGTTATAAAAGTTTATTCCAAAATAAAGGAGGCGAAATTAGCGCTACCATTACCTTTGTAGGTAAAATACAACGCTTGTATCCCATCGGGGATCTTAATATCAGAAGAATATTCAGTCCATACATTGGAAAACCCAACCTCAATATTTCCTAGAGATTCCCCATCCCATGCTGTCTTCACTTCAAATTTTCCGCTACAATACCCTCGCACTTTAATTGTAATTTTCTCAATGCCTTTACAATCAAAATACTTGAATCCGGCTGTGGCAGAATCTTTCATATTGGCGATATAGCCAACCTCTTCATCGCCATCTCTACCGTCTTGAGTTATCTTGGGAAATTGATTATTCATCCAAGAACTGGTCCAATCAGTGTAAATTGATTCTTCATTGCAAAAAAGATTACATGCCAAATAAGATGGATACTCTCCCTTGCCTTTTAACGGCTCTTTGACAGAACCACATGAAGTCATTTCTACTTGAGGAATTGAACCATCTTCTTCTATTACAATTCTCTCTAAACAACCCTGTCTACAATAGGCCGTACCATTGGTGTGTCTATGGTAAAACACATAGTGATCGCCATTAATCTCCACTATGCTACCGTGATTGTTTCCCCCGTAAAACATGGGCTTCTCCGCAGGCTTATAAGTATCAATATGCATGTCACAATTGCTAACCATAACCCCCCGATATTCAAACCCCTTAGTCGGGTGCTTGCTGGTTGCATAACATAACTCATGCATAACTATGGATGAGTAGATTAGATAATACGTATCCCCAACTTTTCTCATTGATGGTGCTTCAAAAAATTCATGGCCTTCAAAGCCACTCCCCGCACTATACGGTTCACTAGGGGCAATAAACACCGGTTCTTCTATTACCGTAAGCATATCCGGACCCAAGACGGTGGCCATGGCACCTTTGCGTGACTTATCCCCCCTACCGCAAAAACCCGTATATAAATATGTCTGGTCACTTTCAGTAAATACAGCGGGGTCAAATTGGGGTTGATCTCCTTCACGATCTCCAAGTCTTATTCCGTCTGAATACTGAACATAGCCGTAAAATTTATACTTACCCGCGGGAGTATCACAAACAGCAACTGATACAACAGAAACTTTGTCTAAAACATAGTACAAATAATATCTTCCATCTGGACCTTCAGTGACATCCGGTGCATAAAGACACATATGGCCGTCAGGGTTAAAGGGATCATCGGTTTTTTTGTAAATTACTCCTTCATAACGCCAATCAGCTAAATCATCAACAGGGGCTGACCAACAAACATAATCATTGAGGCAAAATACTTGTCCATTAAAACGATCGTGAGAACCATATACGTAAACTCTACCGTCGAAAACATGTGGTTCGCCATCGGGTATATACTCCCAAGAAGGAAGATAAGGATTTAATCTTTGCTTTTTCATTTGCGAGACTCCTTTAGTCAAAGTACAATTAAGCAATTTTGGTTTATTAAGCCTTTAAAAACCGCAATTCATATGATTGACCCGAAATGGTTAACTTGCCTCCCTTTGCAGTTTAGTCCACTCATCATTGAATAGAATATCTACATTCGCTTCCGTCTGAATCCGGCATGAATTGCCCACAGTTGATTATCCACGCTCAGCTCCGGCCTGTATGGCCCTCCATGGGCGGGACTTCTATTTCATACCAAAGTTTTAGTGCATCCATTTTTAATCCTCCCGTGCAATGGTTCAGCTTGAATTTTCTAGTCTGAAGTAATCAAAATCTACATATCCACCTATTTCTTCTGTGGAGAAATTAAATAAAGCAAATCTA
>JGI24708J26588_10001938_pt1 | contig 16064 bp, 7 predicted proteins | sample BioPla1DNA2_FD_26588 | JGI IMG/M metagenome (IMG submission 26588) | reverse complement strand
TCTCAGTCAAACGACCGAGAAACCTTAATTTATCTCTGGCGGGAGCGTGTAGGAATCGAACCCACCCATGACAGGTTAGTGCCACGCAAACGGTTTTGAAGTCTGCTCAGGTGATAATCCGGACTATACCAAGGGAGGTCAACTTGAGCAAAATCAAACATTCTAATCAATTACATCAACCAAATCCGATCAAATAAGTCAGATGAAATCAGCTGTTTATTCCCATTTTTCTTCCCAAGAAACGCCCGAAAAAGTATCCAGCCAGAACAGCATCTATCTATTTGTTTTCTATGAAAAATATCGATTTGCTCGACCGATAACAATCGCATCACTTAGCCAATTCCACAAATGCCTCTTTATTTTTGGTTATGATGTTGTCCATAATAGCCTCTATTTCTTTCCGCTGTCTATTGCACATAAATTCAACAAAATCAATAACTTACTGCTGCTTATCTTCCGGTAATACTTGGAAGTCCTGCAATAGCTTCTCGGCGAGCGTCATTGATTTCACCTCTCTAATACATAGTAAAGCAAAAAGGCGGGACAACCACCGCCTTTTACGTCTAGAACGCGCTACTTCAGACACTTTTCCACCCAGCCACTGTATCGATAGCGGCTTTATATTGCCTTGTAAAAAGTAGTATTAAAGCCTAAGACCAACTGCGCTATCTTGTGACGGCGCTGAAGTCTGTACAGCTTCTTAATTTTTTTTTAAAAATAGATAGCCGAGCCAACGACTATCTATCTACCACTTTTTTGCGGCCCAAACAAAGACCGCATTAGGATATGTGCTTTAGGTCGCAATCCTAAATTTATATAGCCCCAAAGCTAATTTATTAAAGGTATATTCGGACAAATTGTGCGAGTTCATCTACAGCAATTTGTTATAGTCCGCGCCGTTACTGAACTTAGAAGAATCCTCTAAGTTGAAAAAAGGAAAATAGATAGGCGTGCAGGCCTATCTATCGACTGAGTAGTTTACACATATTCGGATCACACAACGCTCTCCGGCGAGGGATGTGTTCGCAGCACATCCTTCGTCTTTATTTTACCCAATAATACCCATTTCATCAATACCGGAATCAACAGGATATAGCCTAACAATAGTATCTGGTGCAATTTCATTAGGGTGGCTAATGCGCTTTAAATAGATAAATTGTTCAGCTAACCTTCATGTCTGACATTTTTAAGAACTCGTTAATCGTATCAATCGGTCGTTTGCCCATATTCCTATATCCTAAATGGGACCGCTCTGTGTTATAGTGACCAGAAGCAGCCTCATCCCGGATATATATATTAAGTCCCTTCGGGCGTTGAGAGTGCCTGTAATTATAGTGAAAAAACAACACAAACTATTAAATTAGAACATAACAATTCTCCCCTCGCACTTCCTTTTGCGCACCCTCTCTTTCTTTTCTCTTAGGAGCTCTTTCTTTTGCCATTTTTATTGCATAAATAAGTGCTTTAAGAGAACTGTTTTCTCTATCGTATAAAATCACAACTACATCAGACATAGTAATTCCTCTCTAGTGACTCCTTTTGGAAACTAGATTATCCTATGGTCTAGTCACACCTGTTTCCTTGCTATAGCTCTGCGGATTAAAAGAATGGGGTTAGGAATGAGTAATCATTTTAATTCATGCTTGTATTATATATAATCACATCAAAAACACAGATTATGATGACATCTTGATTGGAACCAATATGCCATAGAATCCAAACAGAGGCAGTTTTCAGGAAGATGGCTATTCTACCTCAGTTAATCGCAACCACTTTTTATGCGAGTCAAGGAGAATAAGTTTTACTAATGTATCAGTTTGCTTAACCTCATAGATCACCGGAGCGGTTAATCCTTCACTTTCGATTTCATGACCAGCCTCTAGTAGTTTTACCATTTCATCGGAAAAGCGATAGATGTAATGGTAGCCAATTTTATCGGATGTGTCTAGATTATAGTACGCTTTTATAACCAAAGCCCGCATAACAAATTCATTCTCATTGATTGAGAATGAATTATTACCCGTGTTTGCGGATTCATACATTTCCTTATTTAATGCCAAAATCACTGCTTTATCTTTCTTACTCTTAACTTGATCCATCAATTCTACTGGAAACATAATTTTCCTACCAATTTTGTCAATCAAGTTCAAAAAGTTACCCGCATTAAAATTCATATATAGCTTACTGTCGCTATCCTTCGTAAAATACAATAGTTCTGTCTTTTCTCCTACTTCCGCAAATAAAGCAAATTCCTCTTTGTCAAAAACAACGCTTAAGTAATCACTATCGCAGTTAAAATCTATCTTTTCAAAAATACCCTGTAGAAGTTCGTCTTTTACATTAAACCATAGAAGCCTATTTTCTTCATCATATGCACATTGTTTAAGATCATATAGAAACTTAATGTCCCCATAGTATACTTCCAGTTCTTCTTGTTCCTCATTAGACAACTCATTTTCCAGAATATAGTTCCATTTCATCGTTTCCAAATTACTTTCTAATTTAAGCAATTCAAAATAAGCAGAAGTTAGGACCGAGATGAGCAAGTCTTCAAAGTCGGATTCGTCTTTAGCTATTTTCTCCATGTGCATAAGCATATTAACCGGGATAGGGATAGACGGCTTGGTAATTAAAAAATGAAAAATCCATTCGTAATTCAAGTCTTTAACGATGACGGTTTGTCCGTTATTTATCATTTTGTAATTCAGTACATTTCGTGCTTTAAGACTCTCTAGGCCCAGCTCAATTTGCCGTGCAATCTCCATATAATGCTCAACGTCAAACGGGTCAATTCCATCCAATTCATTAAAATTCTTTTTCAGATCTTTAGGTAATACACCAAATTCAGCCTTAAATAGCTTTGAGAAATTTGATGGGTCTATATTTAGCGTATCAGAAATGTAATTGATGGGATAACCTCCTTTAGATATCAATTTTGCCCCAATCGCGAGTTTTCTTTTTATGATGTACTTAGTTACGCTAAGCCCAGTCATACTAGCGAAAATGCGATTAAGCTGTTTAGCAGAGTAGTTCGTTTCTTTACTAACATCGGTTACTGTCACACATTGCTCTAATCGAGATTCAATATAGCTAATGGCCTTTTTTACAGTCTTATACACATCCATTTTTTCACCGCCGTAATTTGAATAAATTGTATTAGACAAATTATACCGTCATCCAGATTGACGTAGTTGGTGATTTTGGACATCCTTCGAGGCTATTTTCAGATGGCTTACCGTTTTTCGTAAGGTATCTGAAATTAAGAAACCGTTTATATTAATTAAAGCCCTTGTATACCTCCGCCAAAAGATATCCAAGGGCTTTCCTTATAAAAATTAAATAACAAGCAAATATCGTACTGAATCTCTATTCCCTACCCTTTCTCGATACTATCAGCAATCTGTTTGAGACTTCGTTTAAGATCATCATCTGAAGTAGTCCATCTTTTATTTTTGTAAAGAGCCAGGTTCAAGATATACTGTTCTTGGCACTGTTTACCACCTTCGGCTTTATAAGATACGGTAGCTCTTTGCTTTAGCGGATATCCTATCTCCAGTTTCATATTGGCTAATATATTATTTACCCTGTTCGATATTTCCAGTTCGGAGGTGTAGTAGGAATAGGCTCAGCGAATAAAACTGCTCCTAAAACTAGTCCATCCATTGTTTTGATTGGATGTTCCAGAACGATAGATACATCATAATCCGTTTGCTACCCAATATTCCCCACCATAAAATATACGGTTCGATCCTCTTCCTCATAACCAACTACAATACATGGTCTAAATGTATCTTCCCGCGTATTTTTCATCTCATCAACCATAGCCTTTGTCGCTTCAACGTACGTTAGTAAGCCAAGCAAGGACTAACGTTGCTGCGGTACATAGTATCGTAGCCCAACTGCTTACTGCTTATAAATCCATTTGCCCTCCCCCTTGGCGAGTAATTCCCATATGCCGATCTTCCTTTAGTATTTCAGCGGAACCTTAGCAGTTAAATAGACCATGTTTCGTCTCCATATAACTGAACAATGCTCAACTGGTTGTTTTTCAGCGTCAGCACAAAACGCCATTCATGCAGCTCTTTATTTGCTACCTTTTCCAAATAAACATCCCATATAAGAGCCAGTTGATACTCCTTTAGCAACTTTTCCAGCGATGCTCTTTCAATTATCAATGCTGTTTCATATCCTTCAAGCGCCATATCATAACACACCACTTTGCCCGCCTTATCAACCCAATATCCATTGTTATCCTGAGACAAGCCTAAACAATTAACGATAAACTCAGATGGCATCAGATAACTAATCGAGCCTTCTATCGAATGGTCATAACCTTTCTCCCAAAGATACTCAAAAGTAGTGGTCTTCATTTCGCTTTCCGGTTCTGGCAAAGCCAGTTCTCGGTCTTTTACTGCCGGGCTCCAGTAATATTCTTTTCCGAATACCTTGTACGCTGACTCCCAATGATGGCCGTAAGAGTATTCGTGAACTTCTCGACTGGCAGCATACTGTTCGACCTTGGTATCCGGTACAAGCAGGCCTGTTGTCTTAATAAATAATTCCTCTCGATCTCTGAAGTCCTCACCAGTTTCTTGTATAAGCCATTTAAGATGTGAACTAAGCAATACAAATTCCCGTCCATGTCTGTTCAAAAAGAAGATTTCTTCCACTGAGGGAATATGCTGAAAGTCATGTACCCACTTATCCAGGTTATCCCCTGGAATCGCGTATTTGCCCTCGAAATAATTGCGCTCTTTATCCACTTGAGAAATTGTCACGGACGGATCAATGTCCCGTACAAATGGGTCCCATGGTCCTTCGTATTCAATATCTATATACTTCTTTACTCTTTTGGGCTTTGCATCGGAAGGTAGCTTTTCATTCGGATTTTCGGCTTTCTCGGAATTACCACTAAGGTGCGCAAGCCATCCTTCTAAGTCGAATTCAAGATTACCAACCTGTATCGTTTCATTATAGCTATAGTCGACATCACTCATTTTGAAGTGATCCGACAATTTCGCTAGAACCTCATGGAAGGTAATCCATTGATACTTCTTACCTATTCGCTCTACAGTATGCTCGTGTCTATCCAGCGATCCACCTTTATTCCGATCATAGTACCCATGTAGTTCCACATTATATCCAAGCTCAAAGATCCTCTTAGTAGCGATATTACTCAATTCCTGCGGGTCAAAATCTTTTTCCCAATTATGAACTGCCGATTGGAACACATATCTTCCAAAATCCCCATAACCTCCGGTGCCCCTACCATACTCTGTCGTCATCGAACGCAGAATACTCTCTTGCGCCCAATACTCATCCTTAAAACCCGACGAGTTATAGTCTCGCCCAAACTCCCTATCGATTTCCTCGATTGAAGGTATGGTCTTGTACCACTCACTCCGGTAAGGAGGCCTAACTTTGGTCAACTCAATATCTGTTTGAACGCCTAGGTGTGTCGTGTATTCGATAATGTTTCGCGCATAGTCTCTAAGAAGAATATGCGGGTACACAAATTGCTTGGCAAAGATTGTGTCAAAAACATACTGGCACAACTGGGGAAGATTATGCTTTTGACCAGTACGTAATGCACAACCATAGGCAACTGCGAAAAGTCTTTCATACACATATGGATCGTTGACATCTTCAAAGCCCCTAAGAACCTGTACCAACACTTGGATTCTTTCTTGGAGCAAGCAGACCAACGCTTTTGTAGCCGAATCCCTCAGTTTGCGATTTGAACTAGCCAAAAACCAACTGATTGTTACAGCAAGAAGTCTGATCGCCTCGTCTGAACAGTAATCTCTACTACTAGTTGTCCACGCCCAATCAATAATCCTTTTGATTGCCGTTTGCTCCCTATAGTTTTGATTAATATATACCGTCCACCATGCGTCTCTTTGGGGAAGCGAGCGTCGCATTAGATTCCTGTGAAGACAATCGCCATTGAAGAAGTGGCGTGGATTGGAAGCAACTTGGAGAATAGTATCTAAAAACAATCGCTTGTGCCAATCATTTTTTATCACAATATCATTAATGTAGGGGAGTAGCTTTTCATTGATCGTATCAGTATTCCGCCATAGCAAGCTATTGATAAAAGCCTCAACTACTGTATTGTATGAAGCACAGAACGGTGCGATTTCATAGAGTTCTTTCCCTATAAATTCGGGCAATTGGATCGAAAGAGATTCTACTACACCCCTATTCGCAGCACAACTCCATTCATCTTGTACATACTTATGTAGAGCCTCTCCCTTCTGAAATGCTTGCTCAGGGCTTTCTTTGTCTAGAAACTGTTTAAGCAGATAAGATACGGTTATATGGTCACAAAATCTCTCATACGCAAAATATACTCCCTCTTCGTAAGTCGTAGGAGAAGCCCAAAATATATCATGCGAGAATACGCCCTCTTTAACTAATTCGTCCAAAAAGCTTCTCCAGTGGTCCGTATGTGGCTGCACTGCATGGCCGACAACAATATTTGCTTCTTCATACGAAGTATATTGGCATTGTTTTTTGACCTGCTTACTTACAATCGCGTGGATGGCCTTTTGAACAAGATTTAAATTAGGGGAATAATTTAAACGGCATGGGTCTGACAACCTATCATTGATAGTAGATACATAAAAATCCATTATCTTTGTTATGCCTTCAAGTCCATCCGGTATTACAGTCATTCCAGCCTTATTTAGCCCTTCGCAAAACAATTTTAAAAATAGCGGATTCTGAAACTCTGGGTGAAGCAAGGGTACTGAAGGCTGAAGTATATTATAGTTTTCAAAAAACAGTTTCGAGGCTTCATACTCAACATCAGAAAACCCAGCATGGCGTACTCGAATGGCTTCCTGATTTCTATATAGCTCCTCGGGAATTAAAACCTTTTCATAACTCGTCCGCACGCTTAGGACCAGACTTAACCATTTATATTTTTTTATCGACCGGATAAAAGCCCGAATTTGATTCTTCCAGAAAAACTTACCTCGGCCTTCATTAATCGCATCTACAATAATCAACATTCTGCATTGAGCACTTTGAGCTTTAGCGTTAAGCATACCTAAAAGTTCGTCCTCGGTTGCATCAACTCTTAGCTGATTTCTAAGGATCTGCGTCCAAGGGCTCTCGTCACTGATGAAATGTTGCCCTAAAAGCAGTAGCACGGGTTTTCCGGCACTTGCCCGCTTCATAGCGACATCAGCAAGTAGATGTGATTTACCTATGCCAGCTTCACCGGCAATAACCATAGCAGAAGTATTAACCGTTTGTACAGAGACACCCTGAATAAACTCTTGGAACTCACGAATTTGGTAGTGACACTGCGTCAAAGCTCGAATCTCGGCATCATACTTCTGTCCTCTCGAATCGAAGTATTTTTGTTTTTCATTACTTCTTAATTCGAGCTGTTGCAGCTTTTCTAGTTCGACAATACCGTCCATAATCAAGATACCTAATGATGTGCATTTCGCATCAAGCTGGTCGAAGTCTATTGAATACATTTCTGAAAAAGGTTGTGGCATGCTTTCAATAAAGCTCTGAAATTCGGTGGTCCGTTGTCGCATATTGGCTACTGTTTCAGCAAGAATCGGGGCTTTAACTTGTCTTAATGCTTCCATAATCTTACGCTGCATAACATGGTGCATCTGAAAAAAGCTCTCTAAAAATGCACTATCACGGGAGATGCCATCAAAAACATTTGCTATTTCTAATTCAAAGTTCAACTCAGGCGTATATCTTTTGCCAAGTGAATCAATACTTTCTTGAAGCTTGCCAGATAACCATTCGTCCGATATAGAAGCACCATTGAACCAGAACCTTCTTGTACCGATATGTTTATCTTGAGACAAACGAGCTAATAGCTCTGAACTACCCCAATATTCAAACTCAACATGTCTATTGTAATTATTAAGTGCAAATTCCGTCCATGCTTTAACGTGTTCATTCCATTTATCCATAAACCATTTCTGATTATCAATGCGTGGGTCTTGACGATCCAAAGGAATACAGACATAATATTTGACTAAACTCGGGTGTTTGTTTAATGCAGTTTTAAACGATTGATCTAATTGCCTCCACTGGCTGTCGCCCATAGAGAAAAAATATTTTGCTTGCCAGCCATGTTCAGAGCCGTCAGTTAGTTTGCTGTAAGCTTCAACGCCTCCGTCTGGGGCACCGACTCGTATAAAACCAGCCTTACTCGGAATATCCTCTTCTCTCGCTAGTTGGCATACTAACTCCTCGAAAGCATTGTTTTGCGATCCGTTATAGCTCCGTATATTCATCCAGTTAAACGCACTCATAAATTCACCCCTGCCACTTTTGGCTGCTTATCCGACTGCCGTTTAATTTCATAAAGCCCCAAACCTCCATTACTTTAAAAACTGCATACGCAATGGAGGTTCTTTTATATCCTATAACAACTTCTGTCTATGCCAAATTACTTATATTCCCCCATACTTTCTGCTGCTTTGGAATAACCGTAGTCATTCGGCAGCTCGTACATAACCTGATTACCGCACATAAGCTCTGCCTGCTCCATTACCGTTTTAACCGCCTGTTCTTGCTTATCTGGCGGATAGCCGTATTTCTTGAGGAGTTTTTTCACCGTAAGGCGCATCTTGGCTCGTACCGTTTCACGGATAGCCCAGTCCACACCCAGATTATTTCTGATGGTATTGGTCAAATCTCTGGCAATTTGCTTAAGGATATCATCGCCCATGATCATTACGGCCGCATCGTTACTGCCAAGGGCATCATAGAAGGCCAGTTCATCCGGGGACAAACCTGTCGCTTCGCCGCGTTTGTGCATTTCATTCATTTGCTTGGCTAATTCAATGAGCTCCATGATGACCTGCGTTGTTTCAATAGCCCGGTTTTGGTACTTCTTAATTGCATTTTCGAGCATTTCGGAAAACTTTTTCGACTGTACCAGGTTGTTGCGGGAAACAGCCTTTACTTTCCCTGCTAAGAGCCTCTTTAACAGCTCTACCGCCAGATTTTTCTGCGGCAGTCCCCGCACTTCTTCCAGGAACTCATCTGACAGTATGGCGATATTTGGCTTATCCAGACCAACAGCACTGAAGATATCGACGACTTCTTCGGAGATAATGGACTTGCTGATAAGCTGATTGAGCTGCTGGTCAATTTGAGCCGGTGTCCTCTTATTCTGACCTGCCGGAATCAGCTTGATAATACCTGCCTTGACTGCCTTAAAGAAGCCGATCTCGACATTGAGTGCCTCGGCTTGCTGGGTGGTAGAGCAGAGGGCAAAGGCCTTCGCCAATTCGGTAACGTATGTGATAAATTCTTTCTTCCCCTTTTCGCCCAGTCCCAAAACGTAGTCAATTGTCGCTACGATTGTTTGCATCCGCCGGGCTGCGCTGCCGCTGGCAAAACCGCTGTAATCAAAGCCATGAAGCAGATCATGAATAAGCTGATATTTCTCTAACAGAATATCCACTGCTTGAGCTGTATCGATACCGGTGTTTTCGCGGTCCGATACGGTGTACTGCGAAAGCGCCCGCTTCAAGCTCTCGGCAATACCAATGTAGTCAACCACTAAACCACCGGGTTTATCTCTAAATACCCGGTTTACCCTGGCAATGGCCTGCATGAGGTTGTGCCCTGACATGGGCTTATCCACATACATGGTATGCATACAAGGCACGTCAAAACCGGTCAGCCACATATCCCGCACAATAACGATTTTGAGCGGATCATTTTCGTCTTTCATTCGCTTGGCCAAAAGCTTACGGCGCGCCTTATTGCCAATATGCTTTTGCCAGTCCTGAGGGTCAGACGCCGAGCCGGTCATAACAATTTTAATGACGCCTTCGTTATCACTGTCACTGTGCCATTCTGGGCGCAATGTTATAATCTCGTTATATAAATCTACCGCTATCCGCCGGGACATTACGACGGCCATGGCTTTGCCAAAGGCGGCTTCCTGCCGCTTTTCATAATGCTCCACAATATCTTTGGCAATCAGCTTGACCCGTTTTTCCGCACCGACAATGGCTTCTAGGCGCGACCACTTGCTCTTCTGTTTTTCTTTGTATGTTTCTTCTTGGTATTCGGTAATTTCCTCAAACTCGGCATCAATCTTCGGCCGCTCCGATTCCGGCAATTCCAGTTTAGCGATGCGGCTTTCATAGAAAATCTTTACCGTCGTGCCGTCTTCTACCGCCCGTGTCATATCATAGATATCAATGTAATCGCCAAACACAGCCGGTGTATTCTTGTCCGTCAATTCTACCGGCGTACCGGTAAAGCCGATAAAGGATGCATAGGGTAGCGCCTCTCGCATGTACTTGGCATAGCCATACTTGACTTCCGCCCCCTGGTCACGGGTGGATACTTTCGCATCGAAGCCGTATTGGGACCGATGGGCTTCATCGGCTATGACGACAATATTTCGGCGGTCATTAAGGAGAAGCTCGGCATCACCATCTTCACCCGGAGCGAATTTCTGGATGGTGGTAAAAATGACGCCGCCCGACTGGCGCTCCTTGAGCATTTGCCTGAGCTCAGCTCTGCTGTCGGCCTGAACTGGTGACTGGCGCAAAAACTCCTGAGAACGGCTAAAGGTAGTAAAGAGCTGCTCATCTAGATCATTGCGGTCGGTAACAACGATAATGGTCGGATTGTTCATGGTCATAACCAGTTGTCCGGCATAAAAGACCATGGAGAAGCTCTTACCTGAGCCCTGGGTATGCCAGATGACGCCAATACGACGGTCGCCGCCTTCCTGGGTGGCCCGCTCGGTACAGGCGACTGCCGTTTTGACGGCATGGTATTGATGATAGCCGGCCAAAATTTTATAGATTTCCCGGCCATCGGTCTGAAACAAGATAAAATTCTTACTAATATCCAAGAACCGCCGCTTGTCAAACATGCCTTTAATTAACACTTCTAATTGGGGCATCGTAACAGGAGCCACGTCGTCGCCGTCAATGGTCCGCCATAGCATAAACCGGTCTTCATCCGCCGTCAGCGTGCCTGCCTTGGCATTGAGTCCGTCACTGATAACCAGGAAGGAGTTATAGGTAAGCAGTGTCGGAATCTCGGATTTGTAGGTTTGCAGTTGATGATAGGCTTCGGTAATGCCGACATTTTCATCGGATGAGCTCTTCAGTTCAATCACGGCCAGCGGAATACCGTTCACAAAAACCGTGAGATCCGGCCGCCGGTTATGACGGTGCTCTATCACGGTAAACTGGTTGACCACCAGCCAGTCGTTGTTGTCTGTCTTGCCTTCGGCAAAATCAAACAGCCACACCTTATCAGTCTTGACAGAGCCGTCCGGTCGCCTGACCTCGACATCGACGCCCTCGGTAATAAGCCGATAAAACTCCTTATTATTAACGATAAGGCTGGGGCTTTTGGTAATGGCAACCTTACGATAGGCCTCTTCTATCGCCTCCTCCGGCATCTTAGGGTTAATCCGCCGGAGCGCATCCATAAGCCGTTCCTTTAGGATAACCTCATCATATTCTTCCCGTTCAGGATAATCCCCGCCAGGTGATATCTCCGGGCCATAAGCTACGTTATAGTATAATTCCTGGAACCATTCCAGCACCGCCTGTTCCAATTCAGCTTCATTGAAATTATACACTCTGGGGCACCTCCTCTACGGGTACGCGGATTTCGCCGGACATGAGTTTGGGGAGAAGGGAGTCGCGTGCAAACGACAAATTTATATTTTGCTCACAATTATTTCGGTATAATGAAAAGAAATGAGTGATGTACTTAGAAAATCTCACGAGTATATCGTTGGAAGGAATTATAGTCTTAATACTATTCAAATTTCCTTGATTAATCTTTGGTTGTACAGCTCCAGTAACAATAGATGATACATTGGTATTCTTTAGTAGCAAATATATATACTCCGTACTGCACTGCTCGCTACCCTGTAATACATGTGCATGGTTATTTACCCAAAATTTCCCCCAAACATATTGAAGCTGTGGATACCCTTTTGCATCAACAACTGTCCCATCCTCCCCCATTAAAACATATATCCCATCGAAAAGATAATCATCTACGTAATCCATCAATGAGGCAGCACCATAGTAAGGGTATATTTTTAATCGTTTTTCCCTTTCCATTTTTGATAAAGGAATACGTTTACTATCGTAATTATTCGTGATATCGCCAAGACAACCAACCTTCCACCCCTTCGGTATCAGCCCCAGCTCACTTTCTTCCATCTCCCCGCCGGAGGATTTATAGGGTTGACCGTTTTCATCGGGGAAGTCAAAATCGACAAACCATTGCTTGAAAATAGCCTGAGCCATTTCTTCCAGGGTTTTGTTGATGCGGTTGTTGAGTTCGATTTTATCGTCGAGGCAAGAGAATATTTTAGCTATGGATACCTGTACGGTCATAGACGGGATTAAAAGTTGGTACATCATTATTTGTTGCTTGTCACCACGAGGCATTTTGGTTCCTTTTGATCCTGCCATCATGTGCTCAAAGAAGGCATCTTGACTAAGGGTATAGTAAAGAAACTTATCATCTATGTCTGCATTCGCCTTAAAGACCAGTACATCATTCGAGCATCCGCCATTTTTATTTGCATACCATATTTTTTTAAAATAAGGTCTTATATTCGAGACCAACGTTTGTCCCTGTCGATACCTAATAGCATTGCCGGCCTCTGGTAGTGAACTAGCATTTACTACGCCAGCCTTATTAGGTAACATGTTTTCTGTTGAAATATAGTTTTCTACATTTAATTCTTTTATAGATATTTTATCTTTCGTATACTGACAAACATCTCCTAACTTTACCAATCGCCATTCTGTATTACTCACTCCATCACCCCCAGCACTACTTCTTCTTTTCCAACTTCTTCGCCGTCTGCTCTATACTAGCCAAAAAATGCTGCTCCACTGGCGATAATTCATTTTTCGTCCGCTCCCGGTACTTCGCTAGCTCCTGGCTAGCCTTCAGCTTAGCCACTTCATGGGATATCTTTCCGGCATGAGTTAATATATCTCTATCCGATATCTTCAAAAACTCATCCAGTTTCTTCAACCAGTCGGCCATGTACATGGGCTTACGGTTTTTGGCCTGAAGTTCGGCAAAATCCAGATACATGCTGACGATACGGTTGAGTGTATCGATTTCCTCTTCGGTCAAATAGTTCTTGGCGGACTCCACATCGGACTTTTTCGGCGATCGGCCTGTCCATGAGGTTAGTCCCATGAATGGCTTATCAGCGTCAGCCCGCTCATAGATCACTTCGGCTGCTGTTTTGCCATGGGCCGCATAGTGCATCTTGTTCTGCACGGTCTTGAAAAATTGCTGGGTCATTTCCGCCCGCGGGTCATAGTCAATGCTGGTAGCGTAAATTTCCAACACCTTGCGGTAAAAGACCTTTTCCGAGGAACGGATATCCCTAATACGCGCTAAAAGTTCATCAAAATAATTTCCGCCGCCGGCTTGCTTTAGCAAATCATCGTTCATGGTAAAGCCTTTGATGATGTATTCCTTCAGTCGCTGGGTCGCCCATATCCGAAACTGGGTGCCGCGATGGGATTTTACCCGATAGCCTACCGAGATGATAACATCCAAGTTATAGTACGCCACATCGTAGGTTTTGCCGTCAGCAGCAGTTGTTGCAAAATATGCAACAACTGCTTTTTCGTCCAGTTCACCCTCGGCAAAAACATTCTTGATATGACGCGATATAACCGATTTATCTCTCTGAAAGAGTTCTGCCATTTGGTTGAGTGACAGCCATACGGTGTCCTCTTGCATTCGGACATCGACTTTGGTCTGCCCGTCTTCGGTTTGATAGATCAGAATTTCGCTGTTATTATCAAAACTCAAAACCAATCGCCCCCAACCGCTTCCGAATCTCATCTTCTAGTTGTCGCGACTTGGCGAACATCTCTGCCAGTTCTCCGGTCAATCGCTGCATTTTTTCGTCGAAGGGCTCGCTGTCTTCTTCTACCTCTTCAATGCCCACATACCGCCCGGGCGTTAGGATATACTCATGTTCGCGCACTTCTTCGAGTTTCGCTGCTTTACAAAAGCCTTTTACATCTTGGTACTCACCGGCTCCGGCTTCGCCGCGCCAAGCATGGTAAGTATCAGCTATTTTTTTAATATCATCATCAGACAGCTCACGATGCGTCCGGTCGGCCATATGCCCCATTTTACGGGCATCAATAAAGAGGATTTCCCCTTTGCGGTTACGGTGGCCTTTGGCCGCCTTATTCTTAGTCATGAACCATAAGCATACAGGGATTTGCGTCGAGTAGAACAGCTGGCCCGGTAAAGTTACAATGCAGTCGACATGATCTTTTTCTACGAGATTTTTTCTAATCTCGGCTTCACTGGTGGTCGAAGTGGACATGGAGCCGTTAGCCAAAACAAAGCCGGCTACACCACTGGGCGCCAAATGCCACAGCATGTGCAGTATCCAGGCATAGTTGGCATTGCCTGCCGGAGGAATGCCGTAGCCGCTCCAGCGCACATCCTCGGTTAATTTCTCGCCGCCCCAGTCGCTGATGTTGAAGGGGGGATTCGCCAAGATATAGTCAGCCTTCAAGCTTTTATGCAGGTCGTTATGGAACGAGTCAGCGTTATATTCGCCGATATTGCCGTCAATACCGCGAATCGCCAGATTCATTTTGCATAGTCGCCAAGTGGTAGGGTTGGATTCCTGCCCGTATACGGCAATATCGCCGATCTTGCCGCTATGAGCCTCAACAAATTTCTCACTCTGGACAAACATGCCGCCTGACCCGCAGCAGGGGTCATAGATCCGGCCTTTGAAGGGCTCAATCATTTCGACTAACAGCTTAACTACGCTTTGCGGAGTGTAGAATTCGCCGCCGTTTTTGCCTTCAGCGCTGGCGAACTTGGACAAGAAATACTCATAGACTCGGCCAAGGACGTCCTTAGAGCGGCTTTCCTTATCGCCCACCTTGAAGGACAAAATGTCAATCAGTTCGCCCAGGCGGGTCTTGTCCAAAGTCGGTCTGGCATAATCCTTGGGCAGTACGCCTTTTAACTGCTGATTATCTTTTTCGATGGCTACCATGGCATCATCAATGATTTGGCCAATGGTTGGGCTTTTGGCGTTCTCCTTAATATGCGCCCAACGAGCCTCCGGCGCAACCCAGAAAATAGTGTCCGCCAAGTATTCATCTCTGTCTTCCGGGTCTGACAGTTGGTCTTGCTTGAGTTCCTCGTATTTTTCCTCAAAGGCGTCGGATATGTATTTTAAAAACAAAAGCCCTAGTACGACATGCTTATATTCGGCCGCATCCATGTTGTTACGGAGTTTGTCAGCTGCCTGCCACATTTTCTCTTCAAAGCCCAGATTGGCTCCATTTTTCACTTCTTGCATCCTTAATTCCCTCCATTGATGAATTGATTATAGATGGCTTCTTGTTCCTTAGCCCAGCGCTGCTCGACTTCTGTGAGAGCTTGCCGGTACGTTTTGTGTTTGGCGTTAAACTCGTCCACAATCTGCGCTTGCTTTTCCAGCGGCAACAAGGGAATCTCCATCTCGCTAAGATCACTGGGATTGATATTCATAACCGTAGTGCCTCGCTGGAAGCTCTTAATGAGCATCTGCCCTATAGGGCTTTCCAGAAATATCTTCAGATAGGCTGGCAGGATGCTTGGATTAAGTCGTATGGCGATAATATTAGCCGATGCAATGACTAGCTGTTCTGTTTCAGGAAATACGGCAACTTTGTTGACAGTCCCCCGACACGTGAGCACCACATCGCCTTTCATCAATTGGTAGCGTTTAATCTTTCGCTCTTCTTCCTGGATCGTATCGAGGCTGTCTAGCAGAATTTCGCCGTCCTCCATATTGGATATGTTAAGGACACCGACTTTTCCGGGCTGTATATCGTCCTTCATCACCGACTTGCCCCGGAAAACTTCCGCGACCTCTTTTAACTTGGCCTTCGCTAGGCTTGATGCCTTGAATCGTTGGATTGTTTCGTGATCCTCCGCAAAGAACAGGTCGATGCGCCAGTCTTCCAACTGCTGAAACTCGTTATACGGCTTATGGCTGGTCTGCGTAAGAATGAGCTTTGACT
>JGI24708J26588_10001928_pt1 | contig 16083 bp, 13 predicted proteins | sample BioPla1DNA2_FD_26588 | JGI IMG/M metagenome (IMG submission 26588) | reverse complement strand
TGCTTCTCTAAAGAAGTTTGTATTTGTAGCAAGTTCTAGTGGTGTTTTAAGAATAGGGTTAACGCTGCTTAACATACCTTTGCCTGTCATTTGTTCTGCAAAGTCAACTATAGGGTTTCCTATATTGAGATATCTTCCATCTCCTAATGCTAACTGTCCATCTAAATACTCTGGCCTTAAAGCTTGTTCTTTTTTACTTGTATTCTTTTCTATAGATTTTCTATATAACCCTTGTATCCTATTTACCTTAGCACTATGGTTAGACAAATTATCTAGTTGAGAAGGGATATTTTTTCTCATAAATGTATAGAATGGGAATAATCTTTTCATTGTACTTGATTCAAATTGTGTTAAATCTGAATAGTCAAATAGCGTTTCTTTAGTCATTTCTATTGCGTCAGACAAAGTAAATCCGTTATCTAAGTGAGTTAATACATTTACAAGTTTAGCTTGGGTTTCAATTAAATCCCCTGCCTTCATAGACAAATCATAGCCTTTAAATTCTCTACTTAAAGGATTTAACATTTTATATAGCGGACTTTTTTTCTTAACAAGTTTGTCTGTTTTTCCTTCTAAGAACTTTTTAGCACCTTCTTTGTTAAATTCATTTTTAAGTTGTGTTTCAAAAATACCATTTATTCTAAGTTCCCTTAATAGTTCATCTGCATTATAGCCACCAAATTTTTTAGTTAAATTCTTTTTACCACTTCTATGGAGTAATAAATCAATAGCTTCTTTATTCTTCTTAGGGTCTAATAGATTTGCTCCTGTTTTTATATAAGAAGCCATAACGTTTTGTACACCATTTCTTATATGGAAGCCTGTACTAAATATAGCCTGTGATTTGAATNTATNTGTAAAATAATCATATACCTTGAGAAGTCCGTTCTTTTCTTTATATTCAGAATCCTTAATGAANTTTTGATAATTGTCCCAAGCGTTCTTATCTATTAGTATTTCTTCTCTATCTGTAGCTACCATAAACTCCTCTAGTGATACTTTCTTAGGGTCTATTACTGTATACCCTGCAAGTGCGTCAAACCCTTCTAATGCTTCCTTATCACCCTTTATAGCTTCACTAATCTTTTCACTAAGCTTTGTTCTGTCAGCTATAACATTTTCTTCATCAGTTATTTCTATAACTCTTTTAATTACCTTTTCAAATTGTTCTTTTTCACTCTTAGGAAGTTGTATTTTAACCATGTTTCTATTTTTGGATTCTTTATAGATAAATTCATTGTAAGCCTTAATATAGTTTTGTTTTATAGCTTCACTTTCTTCTCCTAGGATTGTATATGGAAGTTCTTTAGTTCTATCCCCTGTATATTTTTTAAAGTCTTTTATCCTAACCATATCTCTTCCATCTTCTGATTTAAGAGGTATTNTATCTAGCATATTAATATTAGGGTCTGCCTTAGAACCATATTCGCTTAACAACTCCTTAGCATATCCATTAGGGCTGAATATTAATGCTTGTTTTGCCCCAAACTTATCTTTAAAGAAGTCATAAGAAGACAATCCACTAGCTTTATATTCTCCTATTATATTTTCCAATGTTTCATTTGCATATGAACTGTCTATTTTAGGTAGCACTTCTCTTATGAAGCTTTCGCTGTTAACCTTCTTGTTAAAGTCTTTAATTATTGGAATACCAAACTCCTTAACTATTCTTTTGTTCATGTTGTTTTTAGTTATTAGCTTTTCTGATTCAGTTAATCTGTGGAACATTATCCTATAAATATTTTCTTCAAATATTCTTTTACCTATTGAGTTTTCTTCTAAATCATTAAGTTCTTTTATAGTTCCATTTTTAGTTCTCATTTTAGCGTTCATATTATCCTTATCTTTAAGTTCAGCAAGTAGCTTCTTACCTCTTTCTACTATTTCAGCTTCATCTCTATACAAAGGATTTATCATATGTTCTACGTAGTCTTCTCTTATGTTTTCAAGCCCTTCTCTCTTTGCAATATCCATCATAAGAGTTTTATATTCGCTTATAAATTCTTTAGCTTCATTAGACAATTCAGAAGTATTATCAATTTCAAGTATCTTTTCTTGAAGTGTCATTACCTTTTTCCATCTTGGTATTTCTCTATCAATTTTTTCTACTTCTTTAGGGTATTTAGTTTTCATTTCATTGAAGAATTTATCATAGTCATTTTTAATAAAGTTTCCTTCATTATCATAAACTGATATATCCATAGATTTTTCTAGCTTCTTTAAATTGTCTTTTATATCATCAATAGATATATTTGTTTTGTTTATTTCCATAGCCTTTTTCATAAGACCAGAAATATCACCTAAGGCTTTTCTTTCTTCTTTTAATTTAACAATCTTGTTTGCGTAGTCTTCTCCAAATCTTTTTCTTGTAACCTCTAAAGTTTCTTTTAACTTTTCTTCTGGAAGGCTATCTATTATTCTATTAAACTTTTCATATGCAACTTTGTTAAGTTCCCTAAAGTCCTTAGCTATAGATTTATTTGTATTGCTATATAGTGAATTAAGTTCGGCTATCATTTCATTAGAGAATATATCCTTACTTTTTGGATTGTTTTTAACAACGCTGTTTAAATACCTTGAGATAAGCCCCATATCAACCATTTCTTTTGTAGGTGCGTTTGCTTCACTAGTTCTCTTAACAATATCTATAAGTTTTTCTTTGTCCTTATTTGATAGATTTTTAAACTCTTTAATAAAGTCTTCTCCATATTTAGATACATCAAAGTCTGGGATTTCTTTATAAAGCTTGTTTACAATTCTATGTCCAAACTCATGCTTTAATATTGTTTTAGCTGTTTTCCTATCTAAATTATTTAAGTTTATTGCAATGGTATCTGTCTTTTTAAAGTAGTAGCCAATAGCATTTCCAATTTCTTTATTTGTATAAATTACCTTAGAACCTACTTCTCCACCTTTATATGATTTAGGATTTATAAGTTTATCTAAGTCCATCATTTTAATATCTTTATCTATAAATAAATCTCCTTGTGGTGTACTTAAACTTATTCCTTCCATTCCTTTAAACTTAGGTGGTACATTCTTTTCTAGTATCTTAGATATTGGTGTGTTTTTTAACTCACTTAATTTAATGCCCTTTACAGGCTCTACAGGGGGTTTTATATTTTTAGCAATATCTTTATCACTATCTATTGCAACTTTGCCTAGAGGGGAAGATTTAGACTTTTTAAGGCCTTCTTGATAGATTTCTTCTAGGTCATTAAGTTTTTCTTTCTTAATATTATTTTTTGCATTTATAAGTTCAACTCTCTTTTTAGTTGCTTTTGCTTTGTCCCCTATAAGAGATTCATCAGTCATAAGTTCCTTGATATTAGTGCCATCATATCCAGTATCTTTTTTGTTTCTTTCTGCTTCTAAATCATCAAACCAATTATCTCTGTTTTGCCCTGTAACAGATATGTTTTTACCCTCGTCACCAAAGATAATGTTATTGTCCTTTGCTTCTACTTCTGATAACAATTCAGCTTCTTTAAGCCAGTTTTTATTTGCCTTTGTTCCTTTTCTGGTTGTTTCAATTACAGAACCATCTTTAAGTTCTTTAAATTCTTTTATTATATCATTTGGTGCTAGTTTAAAGTTACTGTCATAGCCAAGTAATAATTCAATTTCACTATTAGTTAATTTCCTAGCATTATCTAAATACTTATCTGCAATTCTTGATTTGTTTTCTTTAGATATATTTATAAGCTTTTCAACAGCACCATCATAGTCTTGTCCTTCAAGTAATTTTGCTATTGCCCTATAAGGTATATCAANTCCAGATTCATTAGAAAATTCCTTTGCTACTTCTAATGCTTCTTCTTTCATAAGTGAATTGTCTACTTCATGATACATATATCCTTTAAGTTTTTTTATTGTGTTTTTATAAGTCTTATCTATATTGTTCTTATAAACACCAACCATATTTTCTGGTTCTAATTCATAAGCTATTTTTGTTGCTACCTTTTTTAGGTCATTGTCAGAAAGATTATTCATTACATTTTCAACAATAACATCTTCAGTCTTAGCTGATTCTATTGATATATGTTTAGCAGCGTTCCTAGTTTTAATCGAAGGTGTCATTTCACCTATTGATTTTCTATTAACAATTTCAACTCTCTTTTTGGACAAATCAATAATATCTTTTTTTAAGTTAGTTGGCTCTGTACCTAAATATTCTCTAAGTTCAGTAAGTTCAGTTGGTTTCTTTTCTATAGCCTTAATTGCTTTCTTTTTGTTATCTAGCATTTCAGTAAATTTCCTAGCTTCGTCTAATTGAAGACTATCAATATACTTTAAGTTTTCTTGTGATATCTTGCCACCAGTTATCTCCCTAGCCATCTTGTGAGCCTTAAACCTATATTGTCTTCCCATTTCAGCTTTAAGCTTTNTAATTGTTTCTGGGTCATTTGTTTCTCTGATTTTACCCATTATAGTTTTTATGTTTTTATCATAATTACCTTTAGAATATTTAGCATATTCTTCTGGGCTCATCATATGTTTAACTTCACCAGTTAATGTTTTACTTAAATCAATTTGTCCATAGCCTGTGTAGTATTTAGAAAGTCCAGGGTATTTTTTATCAAGAACATCTAAAACTCTATTTGCACTTTCCTGCATAGCTTCTGCAAGTTCTCTATTGCCAAATTCCTTAGACAATTCATCAATATCGGTAGTTAATGCTTTATTAAAGTGTTCTGTATAATCACCTTCAAAACCAAATTGTTTCATTTGTTTATTGAAATCTAGTGTACTTTTCCTTTTAACTTCTTTTATTTTATCTACTCTTTTAGTTAGGTTTGTTATTTGGCTGTTTATTGCTTCAATTTTATTTACATTTTCTTTTCCTGTATCAGCAATTCCTTGAAGTTCTTTCTTTTGCTTTTCAAGTAAGCTTATAGCACCTCTAAGCTTTTGTTCTTGTTCCTTATATTCCTTATTAGGAAGTTCAAATATTTTCTTAATGTATTCTGGATTGTTTACTGTTTCTTCTACTTCTTGTTCTATAACTTTTCTAGTAGTAGGTTCTTCAATAATTCTAGTTAATTCCTCTGGTGTTTCTTTTAAGTTAGAATACTTGTCTATTGTGTTCATAGTTTTAGTAATTCTATCCTCTGATAATGTTCTTTGAATACTTTTTTGTTTTCTTTCATTTGCATATTCTAAAGCTTTTTCTGGATTGTCTTTCATTGCATTAATCCATTCATTGTCTTTGCCACCATTAAATCCTTTTCTAAGAGTTTTGTTTATTGCACCACCTATCTCGGTAGAGTTAATCTTGTCACCAATCTTAGCTGTAACTGGATTATTAATCAATGCACCTACAGGGCTATATAAAGACAAACCAACAGTAGCTAATCTTCTTTGTAAATCATTAGAAGCAATCCTATCTAAAGTATCTAAACTTATTGTTTTTTGTCCTATCTTTAATCCATCAAAGGTAGCCATTCCACCTAAGCCTTTTTTAACATCTTTAACTATATCTTGTGCATAGTTCTTTTTACTCTTTTTAAACATGGATTGTAGTTCATCTGCTCCGTATTTAGAAGCACTTTTACCCAATGTTTGTACATAATCATCAAATGTATTGTATTTATCAGCAAGTTTTGTGGCCTTATTAATATCAGCTATATTTGCTATTTTCTTCATTTCATCATTTTGAGTTAAATACTTAATTGCTTTCCCTGCACCATCTATATCTGTAAATTTACCTTCTGCTAAGGATATACCCAAGTCGGCTACAATATTACCCCATGCTTTAGCTTTTTCTTCTTCTGCACCAAATATGTGTTTTGATATTAAATATCCTGGTGCTTCTACTCCTTTAACTANTCCACTAATAACTTTGTTTNGATTATCTCTGTTTTCATCTAAAGCTCTTCCCCAATCTACGGCCTTATCTGAATACTCACCAGTAAACAAACCAGTAGNAGTATGATAAGCCGATTTCAAACCTTCTATCATTGCTTCTCCAACTACTGACTCTGCATAAGATGGGTCAAGAAAATCACTAGCTTTTGAGTTTCCTAGCTCCTTTAACGCATGGTTTGTTGCTCCTGCAAAGAAGTTTGATACAGCACCAGGAACAGCCCCAATTCTATTTAACAAATCAAATATACCTTTTGTTTCGTTCTCTTTAACAGTAGGCTTTACAGGACTTTCCCCTAGTTTATCTAATTGTCTTGTATAGTAATTCATTTGATTTCTAGGTGCTTGTAATGGGTCTTCTATAGTATTATCTATTGCTCCACCATCATAATTTCCTAATTCTCTATTTCCATATAATTTTCTAAGTGGTGATTGATAACCCATTGTTTCAAGAGGGGTAACGTCTTCTGGCTTAGACCACAGTTCCCCATCATCATATATATTTGTTATTTGTTCTTCTTTTTTTCTAGAACCTAAATACTTTCCAAGTGGACTTCTATAAGCCATAAAATATTACCTCCTATTATTTAATACATTGTAGGTCCAGATAGTCTATTTCTAGGTGTTATTGTTGTGTCAACAGCATTTCTAATTTCTGATAAGTCAGTACCATTTATTTTATCATATAGTTCTGTTTCTTCATATAATGCTTTAAGTGCATTGTCTCTTTGTGCTCTAGTATAATTAGGGTTTCCCTTTATATCGGCATAAGTTTGAAGATACATATTATAAGCGTCATTACTATTTGATTTGTTTTGTGTGCTAAGTTTTTCTCTCTGCCAAGCTATTTGGGAATTTGCAAGTTCTCTTTGTTGTGCTAAACTTGCGTTCCTATATGCCTGTTCAGCCAACATTTGTTCTCTTTGCAGAGCTAATTGGGAATTTCTATATGCCTGATTTGCTTTTTCAACTTCCTGTTGGAAATTGAACGTTTTATCTCTAAATGCTCTATTAGCCATTTCAGTATCTTTTTGAAATTCAAATGATTTATCTCTAAATGCTCTATTAGCCATTTCAGTATCTTTTTGAAATTCAAAATTTTTATTTTTAAAGTCTTTATCCCATTGTCTATCTTCTAATTGTCTTGCTAATGCTGATATTGCGTCTTCTCTATCTGCACTCATTGTAGCAAGTGTTCCCTCTAAGTTTTGTGCTAGTAATGCTTTTTGTTGTTCGATATCATTTAAAGCACCAGTTCTTTCTCTATTTATATTTCCAACCATTCTATTGTTGATTTGGTCTGCTTCTGCTAATCCACTAACTGCTATTGAACTGTTAGAAAGTCCTCTTCCAAGCATAGAGCTAGACAAATTGTTCTTTGCTTTTTTGTTAGCTAAATTTTGATTAGCTACACTTAAATCATAGTTAGCATTAATGACACCTTTTTGTTGGTCTAAGATTTGTTGATTTTGTGCTAATTGATTTTTTAATGCTTGTACTTTTTTATTATACGAAGCGTCATATTCTTGTGTTGCCTGTTTTCTATAATCAGTTGCCATATTTTCACCCCTTTAGGTAATTGGTTTTTAATCTGTCTTCTTTATTAATTTAATATTACTATATTTTGGTACTCATTACAATCTTAAAGAAAAGGCTCAACTAAGAGCCTTGTTTTGTTTGTTTAGTTCGCAATAGTTATCAATTATGCCCTAACTTAGATAATATTTTATAGCTGAATAAATCATATCTGCGTTCTTATAATATCCATAATTATTTTGATGTGTTTCATCACTAACTCTATTGACCATTGTTGGATTTCTGCTACTTTCGGCAACATTTGAATAATTGTAATCTAGATATAGATTTTGATTAACATACAATGGTATAAGTGATATATTTTTATTCAAATAATAATCAGTATCATATTTATTAATTAACTCTTTTACTAGTCCTAAAATTCTATTTTTATTTAAACCAAATACCCATCTTTCTTGTGACATATTTTCTGCCAAGCCTATTAATATTTTTATATTTGGATTGTATTGATGTATGCTATTAATCATAATATCATAGTAACTCAATATTGAAGCGTAGTCGCTTGTTCGAACGGCGTCATTAGTACCCAAATTAATACATACACAATCTACACCATCATAACCTTGTGTACTCATATAATATGAAAAATCAAAAGTTGAATTATTATAGAATGCATTTACTTTATTATTGAAACTATCATTAACACAATAATTTTTAGCTGTCCAGCCTGATCTACCTTCATGTTTAACATCCGAACCTCTAGTGCCTAAGAATGTAACATTTGTATATTCGTCATTCGTAAATAAATTATTTAATTCTCTTGGAATTATGCCACCATCAATTTTACTATCTCCAATAATTAGCACTTTGTAATTTCCACTTGATTGATTTAAAGGTATGTTTCTAATATTAACTGATTTACTTATATAATCAGTTAGGTTGTTTTCGTAAAGCTTAAAAGTCATAGTACCATACGATAGCATACTTACATTAGGAGTATATTGCCAAACACCTTCATAAAATTTACCTCCTAATTCATTTTGATTTGGTAAAATAAACACGTTTTTAAGCATTTTGTTATATAAAATATTTTCATAATAAACATTTAATTCTCTACCGCTAACAATTGGTATATTTCTAGGCAAAATTAATTCAGCACAATTTTTGTAATAGTTTTTTTTATTTACGACTTCATTTATTTCATCTTCATACTTCAACCACTTAAATTCTGATAAACTTGTTACTATACTTTTTTCATAACTAGCATAGTTGTTATCACTTTTTAAAAATGATATTGATAAATAAACTGTTGTAGGTCTAGTTCGTTTTAATAAAGGTATGTCTATAACAGCTTTATCATTTGCAAATGTTATATAATTTTCACATTGATTATTTATAACATTGTTTTTTGAAAAGTGCATAACTCTTTTCTTTTCATTATCAAGTAAAAATATAACAATGCTATTATAAATATTCGTTGAATTAAAATTAAATTCTATATTTTGAGCTTCAGAAGGTATTTTAAAAGTATAAATATCTTGAGAAACTAAATCACCGTAAAGTGGGAAAAATGTGTTAGTATCGTACTCTGTAAAACGTTTCCCTTCTATTTTTTCAGTTGTACCTAAAGTTAATAAATTAACTGTTTCAAAACCTCCATCTTTTTTTAATTTCGTTGGCAAAATTGAATCATCTGCTATTCCAGAAGATTGAAATTGAACTGCTTTTATCCAAGCTGAACCACCCCACCTATAAGTAAAACCATCAGCAGTAATTAAATAAAGTCCTGTTGCTCCAGATGGAAATGCAGTTTGCAAATCAACTAGAGTTGCATATACACCATCTAATTTAAGTTGACCAAGTGCATTTAGTTCTTCTTTCGTTGCTTTTTGTTGCTCCATATGTTCCAATTGCGAATTAATTTCTTGTGTAGTTGTATCAATTTCGTCTATCTTTTCTTTTAGTGTTAGTTTCCCTTTTCTTGCGTCAACTACTTCTGAATTGATTATATCTAACTTATCACCTTCTACTAAAGCACCAAAAGCGTTGTCTAAGTTTTGATTTGCTATATTCCAATCCTCTAGGTCAAATACATCTACTTCTGGATTATCATAAATAGGTAGTTTTAAGTTTGCTGTCTTTTTCATTATTTAGCACCTCCATTCTCTGGCAGTACAAAGTAGTAAATAGCTTCTTGTGTTGTTACATACCCTGTATCGCCTTGTATTGCATTAAAATAAACACTCCATAGTCCTTCTATTTTAGTTAAATTAGAATTTAATATTACACTTGCTTGTCCCTCTGTATAGTTTGTTACAAAAGCTTGAACTTCTTGTTCTATCTCTTTATTTGGATTAACAAAAGTTGCTTCTACAAAACAACCAGTTATGTCAACGCTTTTCTTTTTGTTGTCAATAAAATCTACTAGCAATTCTATTCCATAGTTACCTTTAGTGATTACTATTTGTTCATTCATTACATCACCTCCGTAAGGAGAACATAGTCCTCGCTAATTTAATTTTACTACATTTTAACAATTAGTACAATGTTAGTTTGTTATCACTTCTAGTGTACCAAAAGCAATTATTCTAGCAAGTGTAGTGGCGGAACAAGTTATTATGTTCCACCCTTCTTTAACTTCATCAGTTATATTTATATTGTTCTTTTCTAGTGTAGTTGAAGTTAATGTTGCAATATTTGTACCGTTTAAATCTATATATATTCTGCTAGGAATTGAAGAGTGTTCTATTCCTTTAACAAGTGCGTGGCTATGCTTTGGAATACTTATATTTGTGCTGTGTCTATGAGAAGATATTGTAACATCGTGCCTATGGTTTTCTACTGTTACCATATTACCTACAACACCTACTTTTCCACCACCACCAGGTTCAGTCATTATATTACCAGAGCCATTATAGGTAGAATAAGATGAGCCTGTATAAGCACCACCAAGAGATGTATCAGTAACAACATCTGTTCTGTATCTTGTACCTAAAAAACTAATCTTACAATCAACTATCTTGTATTTTCCAGGCTCGACATAGAAGAATATCTTGTATGGCTCAACTGAATCCATATTTCCAACACCATTAATAGGTATTATTTGAGTATTTATTTTGTTTTGTACTGTATAATCTAAATCTTTAAATTTTAACTTGCTAAACACTTTACTATGAAGTTTTGTTAAAAAGTCATTGAGTTTGTTTATATCTTGTGGAGTAGTTCCTCTTACAACATACATATGCTAACCTCCTAATCAATATCTACTTCTGCTATTAGTTGAACTTTTGATAATTCAAAATATGAGTTATAAGGATTTTCTATTATAAGTTTAAAGTATCTTCCTTTGTTCTTTAACTTCTTTTTATAAATAATATTTTCATTTGTTAAAGGCACTTCTATTGATTTGCTTTTCCTATCTGATTCAAGGGTAAACTTTATTTTGCTATTTTTATAACTTCCTTTTGCCCTAAAGTAAATATAGGTTGTATTCTTTTTACTGTTTTGACTTCCAAAATCATAAAATCCAGTTTCCCATACAGTTGACATTACAAATGAATCTGATGTTCCGTTTATATCTTGAATGAATTTTCCACTAGCCATAGCTAAGTTATTATCAATTACCTTTAAATCAGTTACTCCACTACCAAGATAATCATGTATCATAAACGAATCATTTATAGTATCGTATTCTATTACTCTAGTTGCATCACTATTATAGTTTATTGGAATTGCTAAATAGTATTTATTGTTGAAAAAACAACCACAAACTTTTTTTAGTTTTAAATATTCAAGTTTGCTTAATGTTTTTTGTATCTTTTTACTAATCAAATGTGTGTTTGTTCCATCATAAAAGTAAATTCCATTTTCACTTAAATAATAAATACCGTTGTTTCCAACTGCTATTGATTTGTCTGCTATTGTTCCAGAAGAACCTGCAACTTGTACAACTTGAAATGTATCAGGACTATAACCAACAATTTTATATATTGTTTTCTTTTTAAAAACAACAAGCGAATCAAATGCAGCTTTAAGACCAATTATACCACTACCGTCATAACTTCTAATATCAATAAACCCACCATGCATATTTGCTTCTCCTTCTTCTATTGGAGTTGTAAAATCATTTATATCAGCACCATTAACACCAGATGTACTAAAATAAATTCTATCACTATTTGTAGTTCCAGGAGAATTGGCTATCCAAAGTCTATCTTGATACAGTTCAAGAAGGTTTCCTGGTGGAGCAGTAGATTGAACACTTTTTTCTTTTGTATGTTTGTAACCTTCTGGTGTAACGTAATATTTTATACTACCATCTGTGTCATATTCTAATCTTCTATTTAAAAGACTTTTAGTTGTTCCATTTTTATAAATAATAAATGGAGTACCACCANAACAACAAATTAAAACATTTTCACCATTGTATTGAAAGTTCACATAATCAATTGGAAGAGAANAAGGAATTGTACAAAACAAAGTACCATCAAATTTATATAGCTTATCTTGAACTTGAGCTAACTTTAACGTTTCACTTTCTGTATGAAATAATATTATTCTATCAATATCTCTGGTTGCATACTTTATATAAGCAAGTATATCTGGTTCTCTTTCTGTTGTTAATGAACCATTATCTATAATACAGTTCTTTGCATAAACAGCTTCGCTAGGGTCAAGTAGTGCATCAGTTGTAAACTCATTTATACCATTCTTAAATGTGTTTATTTCAAAAAACCTTTCCATTAATAATCAACCTCCACTACAGTCTCTGGTATTCCTTGGTTCATTTCTTCAAATTGCGTTACGTTTCTTACATATGCCCTATAAAAACTTTCTGCTTGATTTATTTCATTCTTTGAAAGACACATTATATAACAAGCATAATTTATAACAGCTTGTTGAAGTGTTGTACTTAAATCTAATTCATCATCATCTAAAATAAGGGGTTCTCTTACATAAAAATATAAAACTTCAAGCACTCCTGTTTTATCAGTTAATATTGAATTGCCATACACTTTGTCTTCAACCCCTAACTCTGGAGTGCATTTAACAATCCCTAATGAGTTAGGTGGCATTGTTGCAATTCCATTTATTATTGGAATATAACTTCTAGCTACCCTTCTATCAATCTTACAAAGCAAAAAATAAGATTCATTAATAGAGTTTTTAACAAGTGATATTGAATTTGTATCGTCTTCTTTAATGTTTAAAAGCTTAATTACTGTTTGAGTTATATCTTGTAATGTCAAATTCATTCACCTCCATTTCTGTTGTTTTGTTTGTATTTATCATTTTATTAAAATCAGATAAAAGTAAGTCTGATAATTCAATTCTCTTTCTATGTATTGAATAAGCATAAGCACCATACATAGCACAAGCAAAACAATATCTTTCATCTATATCCAAAACATCTGTATCTGAAACTAATGGGTCAACTGTCTTTGAATAAAGAAGTGTTAAATTATTATATTTACTTGTATGAAATATAACTGTATCTGCTTTAACACTATAATCTGTATTTGATAATATATAGTCACCAGACAATATATCAATAATACTAGAACAATTCTTTGGTAATTTATATATCTTTGAATAGCTAATATCTAATGTTTCACTTCTCTTATCTATTTTTGTAGCTATTGTTAAATAAGCAAAGTTTATAGCATTTTTAATTATAATTTCAACTTGTTCATCATAATCTGTTTCGTCAATGATATTGTTAGTTAGGTCTATTACTTCTCCAAAATTCATTTATCCACCTCCAAAAATAAAGAGGGCTATTATGCCCCCTTATTATTTGTCATAGTAGGCTATAAAACTATCAAAGCCTTTTTCTTTTAACTTTTTAACTTGAACTTCTGCGTTTGATTTGTCTTTAAAGCTTCCTACCACTACCCTGTAAAAGCCACCAGAAGGCTTTGTAACAGGCTTTGTTTCTTTGGGGATAACTATATCCTTATTACATAGTTTAGCTAATTCTTTGGCTAATATCAATGCAATTTTGTCTATATTCTTGACTATTATATTTCTATCTTCACTATCAATAAAACCTACTTCAAATATGGTTAAAGATACTCCTTTTCCCCAAGCAGTTCTTATTTCTTTATAATAGTCTTTTCCAGAAGAAGAAATCCCATCAGTTCTGTTTACAAATCTTTCTGAATTNTAATCTCTCGATTTAATTTGATAAGCAGGAATACCTAACTTAACCATTTCACTACCTATAGCATTTTCTGTCTTAAAGAATTTTTCTCCAAATGGAACTAAAAACTCTGTTCTTCTTCCACCACCTGCATTTATATGAACGCTATAGATACATTTAGATTTAATAGTGTGTCCAGATAACAAATCATTTTTGTAGTAGTTTTCTCCTGTTAATACAGATATACCAGAGTTCTTTAAATGAACTAAAGCCTTGTCTACTATTTTAGATACAATATCATATTCTCTGTGCCCACCATAAACAGCACCAGGGTCAAATCCACCAGAATACTTTCCATGTCCTTTAAACAATCCAATATCATATGTTGCCACTACACATCACCTCTTTTAATTTCTATAATTTTATCAAGCTTATTATCTATGTCGGTTACTTTTGCTTCTAATGGTTCTAGTCTACTTGCAAACATTGAGTTTGTTTCTACAAGCTGTTTATTTGTTTGTGTTATAACATCAAATACTTCTATTATCTTCTTTGTCATTATAATGAACACTTTATATAAAACAAATCCAACAGAACAAGCAACAGTTATAGGAAAACCAACGTTACTAATAAACATTCCTAAATCATTCATCTAACCTCCTCCGAATAAATATTTTATATTTCGTATTTTAAATCTATTGCAAATTAATTATTCTTTATTATACCACTAGATATTAATTTAGCTATTAAATTATTTATTGTAGTTTGCAAATCAGAAACAGCAGTATCTATTTTAGAAAAAGCGTCATTAAAGTCTTCTTTATTAAATAAATCTTCACCATCAAATTGAGGTAAATTATAATTAGGTGTTTGTTTCATTCCCTCACCTCCTAGTATTTAATTTTGTTTTTATATTCCTTTATTGATTTAACTACCTTTATTCCTTTAAATAAAACTTCTTTAACTCTATTAGAATTTTCTACAATTCTAACCAACAAACCATATAATTCATTGTAATTCCTCCTAGATATTTTATCCATTGAGTTATAATTAGAAGTATCAACAGAGTAATTCTTTATATTAATTGTAGTATTCTTTTCTTGTAAGGATTTTTGAATTACAGACATTTTAAGTCCTTGAAGTTCTCCAATTCTCCTTCTTCTTATTTTGGCTATTGTATTAAATACTGTCATATTCAAACCTCAATGTTATTATATGTTTTGTCATATCTCCTTTTGGGATATCAACCTTTATAGGAATTTGAATTACTTCTAAAGAAGCTAAAGAAGCTATCCTATCTACTTTTAATGGTAGTTCAACAGTTAAATCAGAAGAAACAAGAGTTAGTGTTGTTTCATATGCTGTGTGGCTTCCGTTGTTCTTGCACCAAAGATTTATAATAAGTGGCATTATAGCATTATTAGATATATTACTTGAATTGTATATATAATTACCTTCTGTATCTTTTTCAAGTTCTTTAGTACAGGCTTTATTGTAGTACAGTTGTAAATAACTTTGTCCTTGTACCATTAAATCACCCCTTATAATAAATGAGGGGATACAATCAAGTACCCCCTATTAAGTTATTTTATTTTTAAACTGTTGGCTTAATTGCTATAAGTCCTCTCCAGTCAGATACACCAAATGAATATCTCATATATCCATTGTATTTTTGAACAAATGTATCAAAGTCTTTTTCTCTGTTGAATTGTGGTTTAACTCTCCAGAAGAAGTTAGCTTGGTGATTTTTACTGTCCATAATGAAACAAGCGTCGTCTTTTTCTAAGAAGTCCCAAACAATAATGTTTAACTTTCCTTTAAGAACGTTGATATCATTGTAATCAGAACCAGTTACTAGAGTTGATTGTAATAGAGTTCTAGCTGTATTTTCTAATGCAGGAGGAACAACTATTGTATCGAAATTCATAACAATTAATTTTCCTGCTTCGTCTTTTTGTTTCTTAGCTAAAAGTAGTGCTTTTTCTAAGTTTTCAGCAGTTAATGTACCTTCAATTAAGTTATCACCCTTAACTTCTGTAGTTTCAACCAATGGGTGATTGTGAGAGAACAATGGTTCTCCATCATAAATCGTAGCTGTAGGTGTTTCTACTAGTGCGTCGTTAAATAATGAAACAGCATCTTGTTCTACCTTATATCTACCTGCTCTAGCGTGGTCTTTAGGAAGCTTCATGATAACATCATATTGTTCATCATCAATGAATTTTCTTTCCACCATAAATCCAGAAGCATATTCTTCGTGGATATAAGTTCTTTCAAGACCTGGGTGTATCTTTTGGTATTCAACTGATGGCATATTATCTGCTATCAGCTATAGTNCTCATAGAGTTACCAAACTTCTTCCAAGGTCTGAAAGCACCTAGTCCATAATCTGTTTCTTTTGCTTTCTTAGACGTTTTTACATTATATATTTTTGAGTATTGTTCTGGTACTTCATTATAAGTATCATAGAACACTTTTCTAAGCTTTGGTTCAAGTAACATTCCAAAGTCATTTTCTTGATGTGTACTAGCACCAGTAGG
>JGI24708J26588_10001926_pt1 | contig 16084 bp, 17 predicted proteins | sample BioPla1DNA2_FD_26588 | JGI IMG/M metagenome (IMG submission 26588) | reverse complement strand
ATGAGATTCTTGCAGCTTAGTAATCTTTCTCTACGTATTAATATCATGCAGAGAGAAAATGTTCAACTTTTTGTGTCCAAAGTATTGACATAGGTCCACTTGGGTAAGCGAACAGCGAGAAGAATTCAAACGATATTTGCTGAAGAACGAAACAGTTGACTTTAATTTCAAAGGCAAGGATTATCATATCCGCATTGTCGGTGCAGATGTTTACCCACAGGGATTTGCCGCTATTGTCAATCACTTATCCGATTTTTCAGGTGTAAATATGCTCTGCGATATTGGCAACGGCACGATGAATATTATGTTCGTCAATGATAAAAAACCGAACCCCCACCGCTGTTTTACCGAGAAATTCGGAACACACCAGTGTATGCTCCAAATCCGTGAAAATCTGATGAGAGTTCATCACGCAGAGCCGCCCGAAGAAATGATTACCCGTGTGCTTCGTTTCGGCACAGCAGATATTGACGGTGAATATCTGAAGACCATTATCCAAACCGCAAGAGAATATGTAGCAGGTATTTTCCGTAGACTGCGTGAACACGGCTACGATTCAAAACTGATGAAGCTGTATATTGTCGGAGGAGGCGGTTGTATGATCCGTAACTTTGCTGAATATGACGAAAGCCGTATTACTGTAAACGATGATATTTGTGCTACTGCTAAAGGTTATGAACGAATGCTGGAAATGAAATTGATTAAAAACGGCGGTGCGTTATGAGTATCAAACGAATGAGCCTTAGGTTTAACTTGGATAACGAAGCTGACCGCAAGGCTTGGGAGCTTTTGCAAAACCTGTCCGGTTCAAAAAACAAAGCCATAATTTCGGCAATCAATGGGTATTTCGAGCAGGATAATAATTTAGCTGAGATAGTAAGGGAAACTATAGCAGAATGCTTGCGGAACATATCGGTAGTACAGGCACAAGCCGAGCCGACAACTGAAATACTGTCCGAAGAAGAAAACGAGCTGATGGATTCCCTCGATATGTTTTTCGGTGAATGACGGCATCAAGATGATGCCGCTTTTTTATGCTCTGAAATGCCCTGCGGCATCACTTTGATGTCCCTTATTGAACAAACACTTTCATTCAAAAAAGGAGATAATTCTATGGAACAGATTAATAGCTATTACAAGAAGAAAACAGTTGATATAAGCGGTAATATTTGCAATGCGATTGAATATTACGACGGAACGCAATTTATTGAGCCATTTTTCGATGGTGAAACCGTTGGATGGGTTCGTGATGTGTTTATCAACCACACAAAAAAGAGCTGTGAGATTCTCATTGTATCCACAGACTTCCCAAATATATGGTTAACAATGAGCTTCGCTGAATTAAGCAAATTTGGTATGGATATTCCGGCAGTCGGTTCGCCTGTATATGTAGTTACAATACAAAAGCGTTGGCACAAGCCTGAAAAGCCGCCATACAAAGTTTACGAATATTGTTATTGTGATGATTATTTGAAAGACTATGAACTGCCTGAATTTATGAAAAAAGATTGATGTCTTACACCATAACAAGCAGGGAACTTGTACGGCAAGTTCCAACTCAAAATCGGCTGTTTAGCCGATTTACTCTTTAGGGACTGCCGCCCCTAATACCCCGATAACAGAAAGGACTGATTTAATGAACAGAAATCCAAAAGAAAAACTTGCCCGCATAGAGATACGGGTAAAACCTAAAGAAAAAGACAAAATCAAACGGCTTGCCGAAAAATGCAATTTATCTATTAGTGAATATATGGCGCAAAGGGCGTTGGGATATGAACCGATAACGGTTCTTCCTGATGTCTTTTTTGATTTCTACAACAAATTGTGCGAGCTATGCAACACAGCAGGATTTACGCCCGAAACAGAAAACAAACTGCTTGCACTTATTGATGAAATTCATTCGGAACTTTTATTACTACGGAAGGAGGATATGCGTAAATGGCAACCACCGGATTCTGGCCTGTCAAAAACAGGCTGAAAGATGTAATCGACTATGCCCGTAACCCTGACAAAACCACTGATAAAAAGTTCTTAGATGAGGATCTATATGCAGCACTCCGTTATGTTGAGAATGATAAAAAGACAGATCAAACGATGTATGTTTCGGGTATCAACTGTCCGAAGCAAAAAGCATACGAATATATGATGGCTACTAAGCGTCGTTACGGCAAACTCGGCGGGAATGTTGCCTATCACGGATACCAAAGCTTTTGTAGCGGGGAAATCTCCCCCGAAGAAGCGCATCAAATCGGACTGGAAACCGCAAGGCGTATGTGGGGCAAGGATTATGAGATAGTCGTCACCACCCATCTGAACACAGATAATCTGCACAATCATATTGTGGTCAATTCGGTATCATTCAGAACGGGCAGGAAATTTGAAAACCATATCTCCGACCATTATAAGCTGCGGGAGATTTCCGACGCAGTTTGTTTGGAACGAGGCAAAAGCGTACTGCCGCCGAGCAAATTCACAGGTAATCGAAAGAAAGACTATTGGATTCACAAAAGCGGCGGTTTAACTCACCGAGATATTCTGAAACAAGATATTGATAAAGCAATTTCAAATACAACCAACTGGAAAGCCTTTGATTTATACTTGAAAAATCTCGGCTACAGCTATACAAGAAACAGCGATTACCGTCATCCCTCCATTATCGCTCCCGGTTGGAAACGCTCTGTCCGTCTTGATTCTTTGGGTAAGCGATATACGCAGGAGAAAATACGGCAGAGAATGATTGATAATCAGAAAAATATTACTCTTTATGCAATTCGTATTCCAAAACGGTATGCACCGCTGTTACAGCTTGAATACGAATTTAAAAAAGCACAGCGTATGGACGGGATGCAGCTTGCGTTTGCATTGATTATTGAGCTTTGGAAGCTGATTACAGGCAACAATATAGAGCCGTCATCCCCAAAGCCTCTATCCCCGGCGCTCCGGCAGGAAGTCAGAAAATTAGATCAAACCTTAAAGGAATACAAGCTTCTTTGTGAGAATCAAATTGATTCCGCACAGAAGCTTGTTTCATTTATCGAGAAAAAATCCACAGATATTTCTGCGTTGGAATCGGAACGGCAGAAAATTTATAACCGTATCCGCCGCCCGAAATCGGAAGTGGAAAAAGAACAGAACAAAGCGGTGGCAAGAGAAATCTCTGCAAAATTAAAACCTTTGCGTGAAGATCTCAAAACCGCAAGATCCATCACCGAGCGGTATCCGCATATCTTGAAATTGCTTGAAACCGAGCGTGCTATGGAAATACAAGTAAAAACAAAAAACAGAGAGAGGAATTATGAACGATGAAAAACACACCGAAAAATATTGCAATAGAAAAACTTTTCCCCTTTGAGGGACACCCCTTTAAGGTTCAGGACAACGAAGAAATGAACGCTTTGATCGAGAGTATTCAGGAGCAAGGTATTTTGTCTCCGTTAATTGTCCGACCAAAAGAAAACACCGCAGATGAATATGAAATTGTATCGGGACACAGACGGTTCCGTGCAGCAGTAAAGGCAGGGATAAAAGAAGTCCCTGCCTTAATTGTTCCCCTTGATCGTGACGCAGCCGCCATCGCAGTGGTAGACAGCAATCTGCACCGAGAGCATATTTTACCATCGGAAAAAGCCTTCGCTTACAAGCTGAAAATGGAAGCATTATCTCGACAAGGCAAACGCTCCGACCTGACTTCCGACCAAGTTGGTCGGAAGTTAGAAACCGCTGAAATCATAGGACAACAAGCAGATGAAAGTAAAAATCAAGTTCGTCGCTATATTCGTCTTACTAATCTTATCCCACCTATTTTGGATATGGTTGATGAGAAAAGAATTGCTTTCACTCCTGCTGTCGAGCTATCCTATCTGCTCCCCGAAGAACAGAGAATGCTGCTGTCGGAAATGGAATACAGCGATTGCACGCCTAATTTATCTCAGGCACAGCGTTTAAAGGCTCTCAGTATACAGGGATTGTTCACGAAAGAACAGTTATCCGCCATTATGAGCGAAGAAAAGGCCAATCAGATAGAGCGTGTGAAAATTCCAGTCCACCGTATTCGTAAATATTTTCCGAAAGACTACACTATTACTCAAATGGAAGAAACTATTGTAAAACTCTGTGAAGCCTACCACCGAAAACGGCTGCGAGACAGAGATTCGAGATAAGGAGGATTTTTATGACTAAAAAAATAGATATTCATTCTAATAATGAGACTGCCTGCATTACAGATTACTTTATTCCCTGTAAAAATGGAAAAATCTTAAATTATGAAGACACTTGCAAATTTGGCGAAAGTACTTTCAAAACCAAAATTGGAGGTACAATTTACGAAGTATCTACTCATTTTAATCCAAAGGGAACACAAAGCGTAATGGAGCAATTCAAAAAATTGATTCTTTCTGAGAATTTAATTTAACCACACAATAGAAAAAAGATAACCGAACACTGTAAAATAAAAATGCCTTTGCAGTGTCCGGTTGTCGGAAAGGAGAAAAATATTATGACAACTAAAAATAAAAACAAGGGACAAATTGCAAATCCTGATGAATTGATTACCGCCCTATATTGTCGTTTATCTGTTGAGGACATGAAAGATCATGACAAAAAGAAAGGCGAGATTGATGAATCAAATTCAATTACGAATCAAAAGCAGATTTTACTTGATTATGCTAAAAAACACAGTTACAAGAATACAATGTTCTTCGTAGATGATGGAATTTCAGGAACTCGATTTGACCGAGAAGCTTTTCAGCGTATGCAGAGAATGGCTGAAAACGGAGAAATCAGCAGAATCATCGTGAAAGATTTATCTCGCTTTGGTCGTGAACAGGTCGAAGCCGGCAGACTGACACAAATCGTTTATCCTTCACTTGGCATTACCTTTATCTCCATTCAGGAGAATGTCAACAGCACTACAGGTGAAGGGATGGAAATGCTGCCGTTTTACAATATTTTTAACGAATGGTATGCAGCTCAGACAAGTAAGAAAATTCGTGCTGTATGGCAGTCCAAAGCAGATAACGGAAAGCGTGTTTCATCATCTGTTCCTTTTGGATATGTGAAAGATCCTGAAAATCGGGAGAAGTGGTTAATTGATGAACCTGCCGCACAAATTGTGCGTAAAATATTTGCTTTAGCGCTTGGCGGAAGAGGACCGTCACAAATCGCAAGACAGTTGGAAAAAGAAAATATTTTAATTCCATCTGCTTATTATGAATCTGTCGGTAGAAAACACTCTCAAAAGATACCGCTAAATCCATGTGCGTGGGATCAGAAAACTATAGTACACATTCTTGAAAATAGACAATATACGGGATGTGCGGTAAATTTCAAATCTACTACTGTCAGTTACAAGGTTCACAAGGTCATTTATAACCCTATCGAAGAACAGCAGATTATTCCTAATATGCAGGAACCGATTATCCCGGAGGAGGATTGGCTAAGGGTACAAGAGCTTCGCAAAAATAAGCGCCGTCCTGCTGCGACAGGACGGCAAAGTCTATTTTCAGGTCTTGTTTTTTGTCCTGATTGTGGTGCGAAACTTTATTTTTGCTCTGCTAAAAGTTTGAATATAAATCAAGAATTTTATTGTTGCTCCAACTATAGATCCGGCAGAGGGACTTGTAAAGTTCACTATATCCGAAATGTAGTACTTGAAAAAATTGTAATGGAAGCTATCAGCGACTTCGCTGATTTTGTTCGCTGTCATGAACCTGTCTTTCTTTATATGATGGCAATGAAAAACAAGGCGATTCGTAAAGCTGAATTTAAAAAAATGCAGGAAACGGTTGAGTACGGCAAGCGAAGACTTGAAGAATTGGAACGCTTGATGGATAAGCTTTACGAGGATAATACTTTTGGAAGATTGTCAGATGATGTTTACGAAAGACGAGTTTCAAAATATGAAAAAGAACAAAAAGAACTTGCAATTACTGTATCCGAAGCTCAAGCCGTTTTAGACAAAGCCGAACAAAAAAGTCTTGATTTGAGATTGCTGCTCCGTACCTTTCGTGAAATGACGGATATTAAGGAACTAACACCAACTCTGGTCAATTCTCTAATTGAGCGCATTGAAGTTCACAACAACGATAAATCAAGCGGTCATTGTTATGTAAAAGTGGATATTTACTTTACAGCGGTCGGAATGTTTAAAATCCCAACCGAAGATGAAATCATTATAATGATGGAAGAAATCCGTAAAAATCCACACGAATATCGTTTTGCAGCATAATAAAGAAACGGTGCAACCTCTTTAGAGATTGCACCGAACCTTACATAGAAAATACTTCCTTATGGGACTTGCCCAAATGACAAGCTTTTAAAATTTTCTTTCTATTATGCTCTACTTAGCCAAACATGTGCTAAATCAAGTGCCTGATATAAGCCGTCTTGCTCGGAGCTTTTCGCCACCATATCAGTAGCATCTTCTTTTGGTGAGGTCAATATAAGCTGCACTCTTACCTTATCTGCCACATCTATATCTCCTATTTTTTTACTGCTAAGAATAGTGAGCAAAGAAACATACTCATCACTCATTTTTCCATAATATAGTTGTTTCCCTTTTCTAACTAAAGGTAAGCCTTTAAATGTAAAGAACTTTGTCTTATTTTCTGCCATATTAAACCGCCTTTCCATATATGTGGTCTTTACCAATCTTGAGTTATTTCGCCTCCGTATACAAAAGCATTAAAATTATCTATAAGCTTTATACCGTACATTTGTCTGGTCTTAAACAATGGTTTCCCATTAATTTGAATAATTACTTTTCTATCAGAAGGACTTTCAAAGATTTCAACAAGATCACTTCCTAAGTCGCCATCTCTATGATTATATCTAAACCATGCAATTGGCTCACCCTCTGCCTCACCTGAATATACCTCCTCACCCGGAAGTGCAAGTAAGTATTGGTAAAGTTCTTTAACCTTATCAATAGTGATAACTTCCCCGTCAAGCTTTCCACTAGCCTCTTCAGAATCGCCAATAATATCAATTTTATGTTCTTCATCATTCCAGCCGAATTCAACGGAATTAACTGAATAAATATAAGGCATCAGCGGCTTTCTAGACATAATATATGACAAATCATAATCAACCCAAGGCAAAGCCGATGCTGAAAATCCATATACAACATCTATACCATCAATTATTCCATAATAGCCTATTACTTCATCTGTATAATCTCCGTTTTCATCCTTGCTATAAATAGGATTCCCTATACTAAGCTTATAATTCTTTGTTGTCTTAGTTTCCTCACCTGTTTCATCGTTAGTAGTTGTTGTAATCGCTTTTACGAAAATACTAGCCTCAGGCTCTGATAATCCATATTTTTCAAGTATGTCTTCGTTTAATTCCACTTCATAAGCAGAGTCAGCTGTAAGTCCAAAAATATCATAAATAATCGACTCAGCCCTTTGCGAATCAGCCTCAACCTTTATAGGTGAAGTAATCATGTGCGTATTAAAGGTTGCATAATCATCTTCTTCTGGCTCTGGCAAAGCTTCTATAATCAAATCCTCTTGATTTTTGCGTCTTACAATAAGCTGGTCTACGGTTGTAGAGTTATCGCTAAGACTATCAATAATACTTAAATCAACATAATAAAGCTTGCTATAATTGGCATAATCATATATTAAGGTAGAAACTAAATATACCTGCTTACTATCCTTTTGCATAATATAACAGCCACTGCCATTAGGCGCATAATTTCCTACATCAAATGCTATACTTCCATCTTTATAATTAATAGTGAAGCTTGCTGATGGCTTTGCCAATCCATATTCATCAAGATTGGCAAGATTTTTACCCACCTCAGCTCCCTGCTCAATCTCAGCAAACGCATTTACAGTGGCATTTACATTCACCTCATTAGGAATAGCACTTTTTAAATCTGGTATCGCAAAATTATCATTGACTTTTTTTATGCTGTATATTCCACTAGAATTGGATATTTCTATATTGGAAATATCATCAGTACTTATTGACGTAATATATATTGTATCGTCGCTGACTTCTGAGCTTTGCGTTTGTGAGCTTTCATTTTTCTTTTCAGGGTCAGTCAATGTCAGCGCTAATAAAACGGCAGATAAAATCAATACAACGGATAATCCGATTATTATAAAGAAAACATTTTTGCTTAATTTTTTCTTTTCCGCCATTATTTATGCCTCCTGCGAGCCCATACCACAATACCACATATAATTACAATTAAAGGAATAACAAGGACAAATATAATAGTCAACATATTTTTTTGTGCTGCTGTAATTTCAAATGCAGGCGTTGTATCCCTTTTCCCAGTGATTGTAATATTGTCTTCCTTGCCACTTATATAGTTAAGTGTTTTTACAAACAACTCAGCATTCTGATAGCTAGAATCTACCAAAAAATCCTCTAATAAAACATTTGTACCACCTAGAGTTATAACCCTGCTGTAAAAAGCATCAAGTCCTTCATATCTAGCTTTTTCAGACATAACTATTGTAGGGAAAGCACCTTTTTCCAAATTAGTATCCAAAGCAGGTTCATAATCACTATCGTTTATAGCTTTTTCAACATCAGCCATTACTGCTCCATCATATGAATTTAGCAATACCTTTGTTGTTATATTATTTTCTTCCTCAAACAATACATTTACAGGGCGTGTATAATATACTGGTACACGTGGTGTTGATGTGGATAAAATTGCTGATATATCGGTTTCAGGTACATTTTGATAGTGTAAATATCCTGTAAAAGGACTAGCATAATCAGATGAAGTCTGATACACGATAGAACGTGGAACCTCTACACCCCAGCCCTTCAAAAAAGCGTCTATCTGTGGTGACTCTGTTTGATTATAAGTAGCAGCATAAATTAGGCTTTTCCCAAACTTTCCGTTATTATCCAACCATTTTTCTATTAAGTCCAAAGCTGATTTTGATAAATCCTTTGCAGGCCCATTTATTATAATTATATCTATATCTTCATCTATTTTAGCATCCTCATTATCATCAGCACCAAGTGATAATAGGCTTAAATCAATATCTTCAATCTGATAACCATTTGATTTTATAAGACTTTCTAAAGAAGCGTTTTCCACCTCATCATATCCATTAGAAATAGCCACTCTTATCAAGTTTTCATCAGTAACATACATAATAGCTGAAGTAAGAGCTTCTTCAGTAGTAAAGCTAGACGAAGTAATATTGCCATAGCTATCTGTACCAACAGCAAAAAAGTCAAGATAATCTAATACTCTATACCTTTTTGTTTTAGTAGATTCAACAATAACCTGATATGAATCAATCTGCTCTTCATATTTATTTGCAAAGTTAGGGTTTTTTATTAAATCTATATATGAAATCTTGATGTTGGAATTTACACTAGTATAGCCTTTTATCATTTCATTGACTTGATTATAATCATATATTCTCCTATATGTTTCATCAAGTGAATTTGATCTCTCGGAAAATTCCTTTTCATTAGCCAAGACATATATATTTACCTCACCATTAAGTGAAGATAACTGCTGCTTTGTATCATCGCCTATTGTATAAATCTTATCCTGAGTAAGGTCAATGCTCGTGCCAAACCTATCAATCACCATTCCGAAAATAATGTTAATAAGAATGATACCAACTATAAACAATATGCTCAAAACAATAGACATACTGCCATATTTCAGTTTCTTTTTATTGATAAACTTCATTTTTTCAATTCCTTCCGTATAAGATTAGTTCCAGCGACGACGCTCCATATTCCTTACAGTAAGGAACAGGAAGCAGANAATAAAGCTTACGAAAAACAAAATCATTCTAAAATCAAAGATACCACTTGTAATTTGTGAGTATCTGCTAAATACAGAAATAGAATACAATGCCTCCTGCAAGAACTTAAACGGTACAATTGCCGCAATAAGCTCAACAGAGAAAAGCAAGAAATTCATCAGCATAGAACCGATAGCCGCTACCATCTGATTTTCGGTCAATGAGGATACAAATATTCCCACCGATATAAAAAGCATACCTAAAAGCATCATGCCAAGTACATTTCCCCAAATACCTACCCAATTCATACTTTCAGTAAATAAAGAAAGTGCAACAGCATAAAACAAAATCATCAGCACACCTATTGAAAAAATAACAACAGCAGATAAAAACTTGCCTACGACAATACTAGTTAAGCTTATCGGTGAAGTGAGTGTAAGCTGGTCTGTTTTTAACCTTCTATCATCTGCTAAAAGTCGCATAGTAAGTACAGGGATAATAATCATCATTATCCAAAACATCATGCTAAAAACACTAGAAATGTCTGCAACACCCGTATATAGTGGCCCTGTTAGAAAAAACAAACCTGATGCCGCAAAAAATACAAACAAAAATACATATCCCACTGGGGAATAAAAATATGAATTAAACTCTCTTTTTAAAATAGCAATCATTGTTTTAATTCCTCCCCATAAAATTCAGCATTAGTCAGCTTAATGAATATTTCCTCCAAGGTAAGCTCAGCACTTTTAAGCAGTAAAATAGGGTATTTTCTCGATGCAAGCCTATTAAACATTTCTTTACGAATATCTGTGTTTTCCCTAGATTCAATGCTGTACTCTGTGATATTATCAGCCATTTCTTTTACAACTATAACTTTTTTCATATCAGGAATAGCCTCAAGTATCTTCTTTACTTCCCTTACCGGTCCCTCAATTCTTACTGAAAGCTTGTGGTCGGCTGATAGATTAGAGGCTAGGTTTTCAGCTGAATCATCTGCCGCAATCCTACCTTTATTAATAACTACAATCCTGTCGCATACAGCCTGCACCTCAGGCAATATATGCGATGAAAGAATAATAGTATGATTTTTCCCCAGCTTTTTTATCAAAGTACGTATTTCAATTATTTGATTTGGATCAAGCCCCACAGTAGGCTCATCAAGAATTAACACACTAGGATTTCCAACCAGTGCTTGTGCAAGTCCCACACGCTGCTGATATCCTTTTGATAGATTTTTAATTAAACGATGACTCACATCACTAATCTTAACTAAAGTGCATATTTCCTCAAGATGCGACTTTTTTGGAAGCTTGCACTTTTTAAGACTATAAACAAAATCAAGATATTCCCACACTGTCATATCGGTGTAAAGAGGAGGATGCTCCGGCAAATAACCGATATTTTTCTTTGCCGCAATAGGATCACTTAAAATATCAATTCCATTAATCCTAGCCTCACCCTGAGTTGATGATAAATATCCTGTAAGAATATTCATCGTTGTAGATTTGCCAGCACCATTTGGCCCTAAAAAGCCTAAAATCTCACTCTCATTGACCTTAAAACTGATATTATCCACAGCCTTTTTACTGCCATAGCTTTTAGATAAATTTTTTACCTCAATCATGGGCTTTTCCTTTCCTTTTATAATTAATCAACTTAATTATAATTTCTTTTTGTGAAAGCTTTGTGTAATATTAATGAGTTTTTTTAACAAAAGCATTAATTTTAACTTAATTTATCTATACCGACACGAATTCTTTTTAAGGTTTCTTCCTTGCCTAAAACAGCACAAAGCTCAATTCCTCCTCCGGGGGTGAATTGTTTTCCGGATACAGCTACTCTAATAGCCCATAAGAGCCAACCATTTTTAACACCAAGCTTTGCAATTAAATCAAACATCGCATTGTGAATTGCATCAAAATCAAAGCTTTCAAGCTGCTCTAGTACAGGCAAAGCAGCATTTAATGCCTCTAATGCAGTTTCAGGAGAAGTTTTCATTTTCTTATTTCTATAAAGCTCTATATCATAATCGGGCAGCTCATCAATAAAATCAACCTGCTCAGGTATATCGGTAAACAGCTCAGTCCTCGTCTGAACAGTTTTTAATAAAAGCTCAATATTTACCTTTTCATTTTTACAGCTCTGCCTTACATAAGGCATTGCTATTTCCTTAAACTTGTCAAAAGGCAATTCTCTTATATAATGTGCATTAATAGCCTTTAGCTTTAACGGATCAAAAATTGCAGGTGATTTTGATAATCTGGAAATTTCAAATTCCTGCACTAATTCTTCAAGAGAAAATATTTCTCTCTCACCTCTTGGCGACCAGCCTAGTAAAGCAATATAATTTAAGATAGCAGGGGTATAATACCCTTTTTCAAGTAAATCATTAAATGAGGCATCGCCATTTCTTTTAGAAAGTTTCTCTTTCTCATTTTTCATAATATGATTTACATGTACATATGTCGGTGGCTGCCACCCAAAAGCCTTGTAAAGCAAATTATATTTAGGAGTAGATGATAGATATTCATTTCCTCTGACTACGTGCGTTATATTCATTAAATGGTCATCTATTACATTAGCGAAATTATAAGTGGGCATTCCATCCGTTTTTATTAATATCTGATCATCTAAAATCTCATTATCCACATCAATATCTCCAAAAAGCTCATCATGAAAAGAGGTATGCCCATCCTCAGGGATAGCCTGCCTTATTACATAGCCTTCGCCTGCATCAAGCTTAGCTTTTATTTCTTCCTTGGTAAGATGTCGACAATGCCTATCATACATGGGTGAAACTCCACTTGCCTTTTGCACTACCGAAAGCTGCTCAAGCCTTTCCTTTGAGCAAAAGCATCTATAAGCATGTCCATTTTCAATAAGCTTTTCAGCATATTCTTTATAAAGCCCCATACGTTCACTTTGAATATATGGACCATAATTCCCACCCTTATCTGGCCCTTCATCCCAGATAAGTCCGCAAGTTTTCAAGGTATTATAAATAATATCGGTTGCACCCTCTACATAGCGTTCACGGTCAGTATCCTCAATCCTTAATATAAACTGCCCATCTCCTTTTTTCGCTAAAAGATAGGCAAACAAAGCAGTCCTTAAATTACCTATATGCATATAACCCGTTGGACTAGGTGCAAAACGTGAACGAGTAACCTGAGTGATTTTATTATCCGACATATAAAAGCCCCCCTAAAATTTATAATTATTAATAACAAGAGCTTTATCAAGCTCCATTTGGTTTATCAGTTCTTCTTTATTATCAAATTTAATTTGCCCTCTTAAAAAATCAATAAGCTCTACTCTAATCATCTGGCCATATAAATCACCTTTATAATCGATTATATAAGTTTCGAGCAAGGCTCTTTCATCTCCACCGAAGGTAGGTCTGTTTCCTATGCTAGAAACAGATTTATAAGCCCTATCTCCGATATAAGTAATTGAAGCATAAACTCCATGCTTTGGCAGTACACAATCGGCAGGTATATATTGATTTATCGTAGGAAAATTAAACTGCCTTCCTAATTTATGTCCATGCACAACCTCTAAAATAAATGTAAGCGGCTGTGCTAAAAGCGTGTTAGCATACCTTATCTCCCCGTCTTTAAGCAGTTGACGAATAAGGGTTGAACTAATTCTTTCATCATTTTCCTTTTGCTCCGATATAATATCCACTTCAATATTAAGCTCGGAACATATCTTCTTTAAATCCTGTGAATTCCACTTTCCACCTTTACCAAAATGGAAATCATACCCACAACTGATTTTAGCTGCATTCATCTTTTCAGCAAGAATCTTAACTACAAATTCTTCCCCACTCATACCCTTTATTTCATCAAAATCAGCCGGATAAATATATTTTACCCCCATTTTTTTAAGGTAAAATTCCTTAACCCTAGAGGTAATAATATTTTCCCTTTTTTGAAATTTCGGCAAAGAAGCTGAGCTTTCAAAGGTAAACACAGCAGGAGAATACCTGCTGTTTAAAGCTGAATTAATAACTGCTCTATGCCCTTTATGAAGTCCATCAAAAAAACCTAAAGCCACTGCTGTCTTTTCATTTATACTAGTATTAGAATTAATAATAATCACATTTCCTACCCATCAAAACATTTTTATAATAACAAGTGAACTTTCTGTAAAATCAGGGCTTGCAATACCCAAAAACTCATCTTCATGATAGACAGAATAATATGTATCGTCAAAATCCTGATTTAACCTTTTTAAATCCAGTCTTACGCCATTTTTAAACATACGGCACTGCTTTTCATCTAAAATAACCTTGGGAAATCCCTGAAATACACTATCAATGGGAATTAGCATTTCTCTTAATTCATTAGAACTAAGCTGCTTATAAAAATCAAGAGTATTTGCCTTATCTAAATTCAATCCATTTGANTGCGTACGCTCAAGCTCTGTCATAACTGCTCCGCAGCCCAATTTCTGTCCTANATCATGAATAATTGTACGAACATAAGTTCCCTTTGAACAACTAATGTTTAAATACCCCTTGATACCATCAAAGCTATCGACTTCAATAGAAAAAACAGTGATTTGTCTGGGTTTTCGCTCTACTTCTATTCCTTTACGTGCAAGGTCATAGAGCCTTTTACCATTTACCTTCACTGCTGAATACATAGGAGGAATTTGAGATATTCTGCCCTTAAATTCCTGCAAAGCAGTATCAAAATCCGAGTTTTTAATACTAACAGCATTTTGTGAAATAATCTTTCCCGTAATGTCCTGTGTATCAGATACTAACCCCAGCCTAAAGCCTGCCCTATATCCTTTTGTATTGTCCGGCATTAAATCAATAGCTTTAGTCGCCTTTCCTATAAAAATAGGCAAAACACCAGTTGCCATAGGGTCTAAAGTACCTCCATGGCCTATTTTTTTAGTGCCACATATTTTACGCATAACTGCTACTACATCAAAGGAGGTATAATCCTTTTCCTTATATACACATAAAACACCATTCATATTTACTCTTTATCCAATAAAACAGAAATAATTTTTGTTGATATTTTTTCTTTTATATTATCTACTGTATCAAAAAATTCACACCCTGCGGCACGTGGATGCCCACCGCCACCGAAAAACGCACATATTTCACTGGCATTTACCAAAGCACTGGACCGCATGGAAATTTTATAATGATTATCTCCCTTTTGCTTTATTGTAACACCTACCTCTACCCCTTCAATCTGTCTGGGAATGGAGGTAACAGCACCTAAATCTTCATTTTCACTGCATCCTGCCTTTTTCAGCATTTCAGTGGTAACACAAGCAATAGCAAGCTTTCCATCAGCATAAAATGCCAAAGTATCAATTACTTCACGCTCCAGCATAAGCATTGATTTTTTCTTTAGATCAAACATTTTATAATTAATATCAGATGCAATAAAATCTTTTTCCAAAAGCTTTGCAGCTGTCATATGTGTTTTTGGAGTAGTATTGCTGTATTTAAAGCAGCCCGTATCAGTTGAAATCCCTGTATAAAGGCACATAGCAGCTTTATCAGATAAAGGCGTTTTCATAAATACTGATATATCATAAATAATTTCCGCACACGCAGCTGCTTTTGTATCCAAGAAAGTGTTTTTTGCAAAATCCTTATTTGATATATGGTGATCAATGCAAAGTACAATATCATCAACATACTTTATGTTATCACCCAAAAGCTTAGCATCAGCCACATCAACAGCAATTATTGTGTCAGCTTCAAACTCCTGATTATCTACCGTATCAAACATATAGCTGAATTTTTTAGGAATCTCATCAGCACAAAGAACCCTCGCTCTTTTCCCTATTGACTGAAGGATACTGCATAACCCATATGCCGAGCCTAAGGTATCTCCATCGGGGCTAATGTGAGTGAGTATATAAAAGTCATCATTAGAGCGTAATATTTCAACAGCCCTTTCAATGCCAACAAACATAAATGCTCCTACCTAATTATTTTTTGTGTTGTCTTTTTCATGAAGGTTGTCTAATATTCCTTCAATATGTCTATAATAGTCTAAAGACGTATCAAGCTCAAAAATCAGCTCGGGCATTTTTCTCATTTTAATACGTACACCCAGCTGCCTTTTTAAAAAGCCGGCAGCATTTTTCAAGCCCTTTATAGCATCTTCNCCATTTTCAAGTGCAATGATATAAACCTTGCAATATGACAAATCATTTGTAAGCTTGCATGAAGATATNCTGACTANCCCACTAGAAACTCTAGGNTCTTTTACCTCTCTTAATAGAGCTGACAACTCTCTTTTTACATCTTCATTCAGCCTTGAAATATTATAGTTTGACATAAAAATACCTCTCTTAAAGTCTAT
>JGI24708J26588_10001924_pt1 | contig 16095 bp, 17 predicted proteins | sample BioPla1DNA2_FD_26588 | JGI IMG/M metagenome (IMG submission 26588) | reverse complement strand
CCTTGCCTAAAAGCTTCTTCAAAGGGAGTAGCGCAGATCTCATTGTGAACAACTCCAACCATGTAGCCACTTCGATCGTCCCGGAGCATCTCCACCGCTTTTGCTCCCATTCGGCTTGCGATTATCCTGTCTTGGGCCGTTGGATTACCGCCCCTTTGAATGTGGCCGAGGACTGTAACCCGGGTATCAAAGCCAGTCTTTTCCTTGACATAATTGCCAATGCGAAAAGCACTGCTTTCATCTAAACTACGTCCTGTCTTAAAGTTCCCACCCACTCCTTCAGCTACCACTACAATACTGTGGGCCTTACCTAGTTTGTACCCACCTACAATCCGGCGACACAAATCGTCGAGATCGGCTTTCACCTCTGGTACCAGTACGGTCTCAGCCCCGCCGGCAAGTCCTGCATATAGAGCTATGTGTCCGCTATGGCGTCCCATCACTTCCACCACATAGATCCGTTCGTGGGATGTAGCCGTATCGCGTATCTTGTTGATGGCCTCGATTACGGTATTGACTGTTGTGTCAAAACCAATGGAATAATCAGTGCATGGAATATCGTTATCTATAGTGGCCGGCACTCCTATAACATTAATGCCCACTGACTGCAGTCGCATCCCGCCTCGAAAGGACCCATCACCGCCTATGACCACCAGCCCGTCCACGTCAGCTTTCCGCAGATTAGCCACGGCAGCGGCTTGTCCCTCTGGTGTAGTAAATTCCTCTGACCGAGCACTCTTTAAAATGGTGCCCCCTCTATGAATAATATCTGCTACCGAGCGGGGATTAAGTTCAATAAACTCATCATGAATAAGTCCATGGAAGCCCCGCATTACACCCATGACACTCATTTCGTAGAAGCCCGCGGTCCGTACCACTGCCCGAATGGCAGCGTTCATCCCAGGAGCATCTCCTCCTGACGTCAACACAGCGATTTTACTCATTGCAGAATACGTCTACAAGAGACGCTTCAGCCCCTCCCCTTCCAGTGCCTTCACTTTCTTGCTTCAGAAGCTGCCACAGCTTTCTCTTGCCATTGTCCTAACTGGCGAAATCGCTCCAAGCGCTCCTCCACTAGTATATCTACATGTATTGGCAGAATACTGGCCAAAGCCTGCCTCAAAGCAGCTTTTACGTTAGCTGCCGCCTCTTGGTGATTCTTGTGGGCGCCCCCCAACGGCTCAGGAACAATCTCATCTATGGCGTTCATGCTTAACAGATCTTTGGCGGTAAGCTTAAGGGCTTCGGCCGCCTCTGGAGCCTTCGAAGAATCCTTCCAGAGAATCTGGGCACACATCTCTGGAGAGATCACAGAGTACCAAGCATGCTCCAGCATTAGAATCCTATCTCCTATACCTATAGCCAGCGCCCCCCCGCTACCACCTTCGCCGGTAATGATGCATACAATGGGAGTCCTCAGAAAGGACATGTGACGAATGCTTTGCGCAATGGCCACACCCTGCCCTCTTTCCTCAGCCTCGATACCAGGATATGCGCCTACCACATCAATTAGGCAAACGATTGGACGCTGAAACTTTTCGGCTTGTTTCATGAGACGCAGAGCCTTGCGATACCCTTCTGGGTGCGGCAGACCAAAATTGCGACGAATATTTTCCTTGGTATCCCTACCCTTCTGAGGACCAATCACAGTGACTGGCAATCCCTCAAAAGTAGCTAACCCCCCTACAATCGCAGGATCATCCCGGTAATACCTATCCCCATGTAGCTCCAAGAAATCATCAAATATGAGTTCTACATAGTCCAGCGTCGTGGGGCGTTTGGGATGACGGGCCAGCAATACCTGCTGCCAAGCTGTAAGATTCTGGTATATCTCCCTGCGCAGATACTCAGCTTTCTTCTCTAAAGTGGCGATCTCCCGCGAGAGATCCATATCCTTGTCGGCGGTGAACTTTTGCAGTTCTTCGATCCTAAGTTCAAGCTCGTATAGGGGCTTCTCCCATTCAAAAAGCCCATTACGCACTGGGAACCAGCCCCTTTCGGTGCATATGCAAAATACGACCTATCACCTGTCTCAAATCCTTGCGGTGCACTATCTTGTCGATCATACCGTGCTCCAGGGCAAACTCTGCGCTTTGGAAACCGTTGGGCAACTTCTGTCTAGTTGCTTCTTCTACGATCCGGGGGCCGGCAAAACCGATCAACGCCCCAGGCTCTGCCAAAAGAAAATCGCCTAGAGAAGCAAAGCTAGCATAAACACCGCCCAAAGTCGGATTTGTCAGCACGGAAAGATACAATAGACCCTCCTGGTGATGGCGCTCCACGGCCTGACTAGTCTTGGCCATCTGCATGAGGGATAAGACCCCTTCCTGCATTCTAGCACCGCCACCGCCAGCTGAGAAAACCACCGCAGCCAACTCCTGTTCCATGGCCACCTCGAAGGTACGGGTCACTCGCTCACCCACCACTGAACCCATACTGCCCGCCATAAAGTCAAAATCAGCAATGGCCAACATACAAGGATTCCCTTGGATCACAGCTCTACCTGCAATCAAACCCTCATCTAGGCCGGTTTTTTCCCGTGCCTGGGCCAACTTCTCAGGGTAACCGGGAAAACCCAGGGGATTATCCGACACTAGATCGGTGTGCAACTCTTCAAAGGTTCCTTCATCCACAATTTGACGTAGCCGCTCCCAAACATCGATACGAAAGTGAAAATCGCACTTTTCGCAGACGTAGAAGCTCTGCTCTAGGCCTTTCTTATAGATCAAATTCTCACAGTTGGGACATTTCTCCCATAACCCTGCAGAACTATCTTGTTTGATGGACACTGCCTGGGGGCGGACGGTAACATATTTCGGCTTCGTCCGAAAAAAATCTTTGAACATGCTATCCACCCCTTCTAGACACCCATTGACCTGCAAAGGATCTCCTGAGCCTCTTCAGCCTCCGATTCGGAAACCAGGATTTCGAAATTAGTCCGATGTTTACCTGCCTGTGCCGGCCGTAAAGTCGCCATGATGCCTTCTCCTTCCAACACTTGCTTCAGCTTTTCCGCTGCCAATAGGTGGGGAGCCACGTAGACCACTGTCAACATCGGATATGCCCCTCCTTGGTTAACCTGCGAGAGCCAGTATGTTCATTATATCAATAGAGATGTCACTCTACCAGTTTCATTCCCCGTCCATCCCCGATCGGACCCGGCCATGGCTGGTCAAGATCTCCGCTGCGCCCCTGACCTTAATGGCCGATGTGTGCTGGGTGAACTGGGCTATCATTACTTCGCCTCGATCCAGTTTCTCACTGTGGTGGAATTTCGTAGCCTCACCCCGGGTAAGGCCTATGATGGACACTCCATCCTCCAAAGCCTTAACGATGACGTAATCCTCGAATATGGGCGCATCTGCCATAGCCTCAAGCCTCCCTCCATCTGCCAAAATTCGTTACGATTATATCCCACCCCTCTAGGGCTGTCAAGCAATTGTCCATTACGACAAGGGTACTACTAAGATGTATTAGTCCGTCTCTAGAGTCGCTCCATTAGTGGAGGAGTCAGATGCTCCATTAGGCTCTCCTCGCAATCGTCGCTAATCCTCTCTATGTCAGCGCCCAGTTGCCGCAGTTTCTNATCTAGATGCTCGTATCCCCTGTCTATGAGCTCTACCCCACTAATCTCCGTTTCACCCTTGGCTGTCAAGGCTGCCAATACCAAAGCTGCACCAGCCCTCAGATCCGTCGCTTCCACAGGGGCTCCAGTGAGCTCCGGCACNCCTCTGATAATGGCCGTATCCCGTTCCACCTTGATATCAGCCCCCATCCNNCTTAGTTCATCCACATATCGGAACCGATCAAAAATCGTCTCTCGAATCACACTAGTGCCATCGGCGACGGCCATCATGGCTACAAAGGGCTGCTGCATATCAGTGGCGAAACCTGGATAAGGAGCTGTCTCCACGTCAACGGCTAAAGGACGCTGATTAGCCCGCACTTTGATCTCGCTGATCCCTTCCTCGATCTCAAGCCCCGCTTCTTCGCATTTCATTATGGTGGACCGCAGATGCTCAGGGACAACATTGGCCAAAAGCAGCTCGCCGCCGGTAATACCACAAGCCACCATGAAAGTGCCAGCTTCTATTCGATCAGAGATAATGCTGTATTCTGTCCCCTTTAGACTATCTACGCCATCGACACGAATTATGTCGGTTCCGGCTCCCCTTATTCGAGCACCCATGGAATTTAGGTATATGGCCAAGTCTACGACTTCCGGTTCTTTGGCTGCATTTTCCAGGAGTGTTGTCCCCTTGGCACGACTCGCCGCCAGCATGAGATTCATGGTGGTCCCTACGCTGGATCGGTTAATGTAGATTTTGGTGCCAACCAACTCCGAAGCTTCAGCCTTTACATAACCATGCTCTATACTGACCGTAGCTCCTAGCGCCTGGAATCCTTTCAGATGATAGTCTACCGGGCGTGAGCCTAGAGCGCAGCCCCCTGGTAGGGGCACCTCGGCCCTACCTAGCCGAGCCAGGAGTAAGCCTGCCACATAAAAAGAAGCCCTCATGCGACGCACCAGATCATATGACGCTTGATATCTATCTAGTCCATCTGGAATAACATGGAGTCGCTTCGATTCATCGAACCATATCTGTGCACCTAAATCCTTTAGGATCATGCTTATGGTATATACGTCTATACCCTGAGGGATATTCTCCAAAACACTCTCCCCATCGGCCAGACAAGCCGCGACAATAATCGGCAAAGCACTGTTTTTAGCACCGCTTATGTTGACTGTACCCTTAAGGGGGGTCCCTCCCCTGATTAACAATTTCGCCACCTTACTACCTCCCCAATCCGCCAGATCATTACAGAGCCTCTAAATATGACCGGACAATTTCCTCTAGGAGTTCATCCCTGTCGATTCTTCTGATCAGCAATCGTGCATCACCGTGGCTAGTGATATAAGCGGGATCACCGGACACCAGGTAGCCAACTATCTGATCTACCGGCCGATATCCTTTTTCCTCCAGTGCACGACACACTTGGCGCATGATCGTTCTCATGTCCAGTTCATCGCCATCGGCAGCAGTAAACATGCGAGTTTTCTCCGATAGATCTGCCATTAGCTCTCCTCCACTTCGACGAGTTCCCATTGAAAGTCGTTTTTAATATTATCACCGGGAAATCGCTAGATATCACCTATTTTCCGCAAGAAGTGGCAATTCCCCTGCTTCAATAGGAATTTCTCCACTAAGCCCAATATACATAGGAGTTATTACCTAGGCATGAGAATCTAAGAAAAAAGGATTCCCGCCCCCGCGAGAATCCCCTAGCGAATCCATTCTAGAGAAATAAAACCCTATGGTCCATTAGTGCCAATCACCGCCGTGGATTTCGTAGCTCCAGTTCCTGCCACTGTTATTGTCCCAATTCCCGGCACTGTCCCTGAAGCAGAAGCTGAAACGGCCGGCTTCACCGGCTTGGACTGTAGCTGACCATGTCCCATCCGCTTCCATCGCCATGGGAACTTCCTGGACATAGCGCCAGTCTCCTGGTCCAAAACCATAGTGCAAATAAACTTCCTCGGCCCCCGATTGAACTAGTAAGCCCCTATACTCCACTTTGAGCTCGTCACCTAGCGTGATGGGGGTGGGGTCCACCCTAATACCGCTATCAGGACCTGACTGGTAGGCTGCCAAATCCTTCGACACATTGCTCGATAGTTCCTCGCTGAACTCCGTATCCCGGTGCCCCTTTGCCTGTTCTTTACGCATACCCCACGGAATTCTCAAAGCCGTCCCTCCTTTGGCCACTTCAGCGTCCCTTCGCGAATATTCTCTGTTGGAGCGTTGCACTTTATGTCAACATCTTAAGCCAGTCTTGACACAATGCGGCGAAAAATCAAATTAGCTCCATCCCAATTGAGATGGAGCTAATCCTTTACCTTGGTACCCCCAAGGGGATTTGAACCCCTGTCTTCGCCGTGAGAGGGCGATGTCCTAGGCCGCTAGACGATGGGGGCATAGTTTAAAAATAATGGCTGGGGGACCAGGATTCGAACCTGGACCCGGTGATCCAGAGTCACCTCGCCTACCGTTAGCAGATCCCCCAAAGACATTGTTTACTATATCACACTTCACCCACTCAGGCAAGTACTTTTCCAAGGGAAAAACCTTGGCAATCGTCTGCTACGATGTCCATTATACCAGGCCTCTCAGGGTTGATCAAGGGAGTATTGGCTAATGCCTTGAACTTTTCATGCAAAAGACCGGTTTCCGGCAGGATTTGCCTGGGCCATTCTCGAATCTACCTTTCAGTCGTTGACCGGGAATCCGCTGCCAGGCAATAGTGCATGGTACATCATTTGCTCGGTTACCTTAGATACTGAAAACATCGCAAGCTGTAAGAGGAGTTGGCTAAAGTGACTACTAAAGTAAGAACTCGCTTCGCGCCTAGCCCAACCGGGTATCTCCACGTAGGCGGAGCCAGGACAGCACTATTTAACTGGCTATATGCGCGTCACCACGACGGTATTTTTGTGCTGCGCATCGAAGACACTGACTTAGAGCGCTCCACCGAGGAGTCGCTCACAGCAATTTTTGAGGGACTAGAGTGGCTGGGCTTGGATTGGGATGAAGGACCCGGCCCAGAAGGCCCCTTTGGCCCGTACTTTCAGTCAGAGCGTTTAGATATATATAGGGAGCACGTGCAAAGATTGCTTGATGAGGACAAAGCTTACCTATGCTACTGTACCCCTGAAGAACTAAAACAACGGCGCGAGGAGTCCTTTGCCCGGGGCGAGGATCCCAAATATGACCGTCGCTGTGCCTGCCTAACTCCCGCTGAAAGGCAAGCACTAGCCGACAAAGGTCGAGAGCCGGTAGTCCGTTTTCGCTCCAGCGATGAAGGCTCCACCGTTGTCGACGACCTGATCCGGGGTGAGATCGTTTTCGACAATGAGATGCTGGATGATTTTGTGATTCTCAAATCCGACGGTATGCCTACATATAACTTCGCCGTAGTCATCGATGATCATCTAATGCAAATCACCCATGTGATCCGCGGTGATGACCATATCTCGAATACGCCTCGCCAGATCCAGGTGTATGAGGCCCTCGATTTTCCTGTACCGGAATTTGCCCACTTGCCCATGATTCACGGCAGCGACAAGACGAAGTTGAGCAAACGCCATGGCGCTACATCAGTTACGGAATACCGAGACAATGGTTTTCTACCTGAAGCACTCGTCAACTATTTGGCCCTTTTGGGGTGGTCTTACAGTGCCACGGATACTTTGTTTACTGTAGATGAGCTCATTCGCAAGTTCTCCTTGGACCGGGTCTCCCGGAATCCGGCAGTCTTTGACATGAAAAAGCTCGAATGGATGAATGGTGTATATCTGCGGGAGATGGAGCCAGATCGCCTAACGGATACGGTCATTCCCAGGCTGCAGAGGGAAGGGCTCATACCGGAGCAAGTCGATAAAGCTACTCGAGCCAAGATCCAGAAGATCGCCGTAGCGCTCCAATCGAGGATCCGAACCTTAGCCGAGTTTGTGCCATCTAGCCGGTATTTCTTCGTGGATGATATTGAATATAATCAAAAGGCTGTCGAGAAATTTCTCTACCGGGATTATGTACCGGAACTTTTTGGACTGCTTCTAGATAAGCTCACGCATACCGAGCCCTTTGACGAACCCAATATTGAAAAGGTTTTCCTGGAAGTCCAGGCACAAGTCGACCGGAAACTTGGCGAGATTATCCAGCCAGTCAGAGTGGCAGTTACCGGGACCAACGTAAGCCCCGGCATGTATGAAGTACTAGCCGCCTTGGGACCAGCCCGGACTTGTCACCGCCTAAAGACCATGAAAGAAATGGTTAAGCAGAAGCTATCAGCTGATGAGGCCTAGTCGCCCAGCGGTGCTGTTGACCTCGTGGCAGACTTTCTCTTCATCTATGGTCAGCAACTTCCCATCTTCATACAACACTCGGCCGGCTACCATGGTTAAGGAGACATCACTCCGTTGGCCGGCATATACAACCGACGTTGCTACGTTGCAGGAGGGCTGCCAGTGCAGCCCTTCTTTTTCAACTAATATCAGATCTGCTGCCCAGCCCGGCAAGAGCTTGCCAACCTTTTCTAGAAATAGGGTTTCGCCCCCGCCCGAGGTAGCCAGGTTGAGGCTAACTTTCCCGGGAATAGCAGTGGCGTCTTGCCTTTGGGCCTTGTGTATTAGACTGGCGAAGCGCATCTCTTCCCAAAGATCCAGCTTATTGTTACTGGCTGCACTGTCAGTTCCTAGCCCGACCTTTAAGCCCGCATCCAAGAGCTCCGGCAAAGGGGCTATGCCGCTTCCCAGCTTCATATTGCTGCCCGGGCAGTGCACAATCCGCACGTCCTTCTCTCGTGCCAAATCCACATCGTCTTGGGTAAAATGCACACAGTGAACTGCCATCACCGGCAGTTCAAGGGCACCATATTCTGCTAACATACCCAGAGGGGTTGTGCCGTAAAGCTCACGTATTTGAGTCACTTCATCGGCTGTTTCCGCAACATGGATGTGCAGCGGAACCGCCAAGTTTTCAGCCCACTTTACTACCTTGCGCAGAAAATCCGGTGGGCAAGTAAAAGGAGCATGGGGTCCTAGCATCGTAGTAATGCGCCCTTCTGCCTCATGATGCCACTCTTGGCAAAATCGCACCGCTTCCTCCAAGCCTTTCAGACCGCTACCGCCTAGGCCCTGAATGCCGCGACTAAGGCTAGCCCTGATTCCAGTCTCACATACCGCTTGGGCCGCTGCATCCATATGGAAGTACATATCGCCACAAGTGGTCACTCCACCTCGCAGCATTTCCCCAATGGCCATGGATGATGCCCAGTATACATCCTCCGGCGTCAACTGGTCCTCCATGGGCCACATTTTCTCCCGCAGCCATACCATTAACGGCAAATCGTCACCATATCCCCTAAGCACAGACATACCCAGATGTGTGTGAGCGTTAATAAGGCCAGGCAACGCCAGCCGTCCACGCCCCTNAATAATGCGATCCCACCTACCCTGTTGTGCTTCCCTTTGGCCGCTTCTAGCANACTCCCCATCTCCGTGCTCTTGGATAGAGATGATAACACCATCTTCAACCCCGATATCTGCGAACACCTCATGATCGGCTGAGGATTCCAGAGGCCATGGCCACCCTAGCTCCGGCAATAGTACTACATCAGTAATCAAGATCCTCACGGCTAACCCCCCAAAGAGTATCTAGCCCACTTCGCCAGATAGATAGGCAACTTGCTCTGGGGATAGAGTATCGATATCAATCCCCTCTGCATTTAGTTTGAGTCTGGCTACCTTCTCATCGACATCGTCGGGAACTTCAATCACTTCTTTGGGAAGCTCCTTCCCTGAGTGGACCAGGTATTCTAAAGACAGAGCCTGTATTCCGAAGGACATGTCCATGATCTCCACCGGATGGCCATCAGCACAAGCCAAATTGACCAGCCTACCTTCACCCAAGAGATATAGCTTCCGCCCATCGTGCAATCGGTACTCCTCTATGTTTGCACGTACAACTCGGCAAGAGACTGACAAAGATTCCAGATCCGGCTTGCTAATTTCTACATCAAAATGTCCTGCATTGGCCAAGATAGCTCCATCCCGCATCCGACTAAAGTGCTCCTTAGTGATCACATCCTTGCATCCAGTCAAAGTGACAAAGATCTCTCCGATGCCGGCAGCTTCCTCCATGGGCATGACTCGGAAACCATCCATCACTGCCTCTAAAGCCCGAATCGGGTTGACTTCCGTTACGACAACGTGTGCTCCTAGACCCTGGGCCCTCTGGGCCACTCCCCGCCCACACCAGCCATAGCCAGCCACCACAACAGTCTTACCAGCTGCCACCAAATTGGTGGTCCGCATGATACCATCCCAAGTGGACTGACCAGTACCGTATCGATTGTCGAAAAGGTATTTGCAGTAGGCATCATTGACGGCAATCATGGGGAATTCCAGCTGACCTCTAGCAGCCAGACCCCTTATTCGATGCAGACCAGTAGTCGTCTCTTCACAGCCACCTATGATCTTAGGCAGATACTCTCGCATCTCACTATGGAGCAAGTGCACCAAATCCCCGCCATCATCGATAACAAGATTGGGTCCTATAGCAGCCGTAGCTCTTAGAAGTGAATGGTATTCCTCTGCTGTACACCCATGCCAAGCGTTGACTATAACACCACTTTCTGCCAGGGCAGCTGCCACATCGTCCTGCGTAGATAGTGGGTTGCTTCCGGAAATGGCTACCTCTGCTCCACCTTGGCGAAGAACTTGGGCCAAGTATGCTGTTTTGGCTTCTAGATGTAGGCAAATGGCCAATTTCAGCCCTGTAAAGGGCTTAGTATCAGCAAACTCCTGGTCAATCTCACCCATGATAGGCATATGCTCTTTAGCCCATTCGATCTTTAGCTTTCCTTCGGCGGCAAGTTCGGGGCTCCTAATCTGTGAGAACTCTTTCATGTCGCTGCTCCCCTTTCCCTGATATCGCCTATATGGTGCCTGAGACGATCATGAAAGGGTGGATGGATAATTCCCACCTCTGTAATAATCCCACTAATAAGTGGTGCCGGAGTCACATCAAAGGCCGGATTGTAAACACCAATTCCCGCTGGAGCTACCTGTTTTCCGAAAATATGGGTCACCTCGTCTGCCGGTCGTTCCTCAATGGGGATGTCTTGGCCGCTAGCTATAGACAGATCAACAGTGGACAACGGTGCCGCCACATAGAAGGGGATCTTATGCTCCTTAGCCAAGACTGCAAAACTGTAGGTTCCGATCTTATTGGCGGTATCTCCATTGGCCGCAATGCGATCAGCTCCGACAATTACCACTTGCACCTTTCCCTGCTGCATAATCCAGCCGGCCATATTATCTGTGATCAAGGTGGCGGGAATACACTCCTCCACCAATTCCCAAGCAGTCAATCTAGCCCCCTGCAGGAAAGGACGTGTCTCTGCCGCATATACATGGAAGGTGGTTCCCGCCGAGTACGCTGCCCTCACAACCCCCAGGGCTGTCCCGTAGTCTACCGTAGCTAAGGCACCGGCATTACAAATTGTTAGGACACCTGCTCCCTCTGGTATCACGGGGATCCCGGCTTTTCCTATCCGACGGCAGATATCTATATCTTCCCTCGCGATCACCTCTGCCTCGTGAACCAAAGCATCGACCATGGTGGCAACCGGATCATCTTTATGGGAATCCATAGCTCCCCTCATTCGCTCTAAAGCCCAAAACAAATTGACGGCTGTAGGCCTTGTAGCTTTGAGCTCGCTAAAGACCTCATCCATAGCTTCAGCAAACCGTTCCCGAGTATCATGTCGATGCGCCAGGGCTCCCAACGCGACACCGAAGGCAGCAGCCGCTCCGATGGCTGGCGCACCTCGAACTTTCATGGTGCAAATGGCATCTGCCACCTGAACCGATGTTCTGCACTCCACTACGTCAAACACCATGGGTAACCGTGTCTGATCAACAAGCTTAAGACACCCGTCCTCCCAAATGAGGGACTTAACCATATCTCCCATTTCCGCCACCTCCCTACTCCGCTAGTGGGCTGCAGGTGAGACACTGCTTGCTCGGATCGAGCCTAGCCAATACAGCCATGACCAAGCTGCGAATACTCTCTGCATTCTTCTGCATCACTTCCAAGACCTCGCTGTGGGTTAAGGGGGTCGGAGAGATGCCTGCCGCGAAATTGGTTACCATGGCTACGGCCGCGTAGCAAAGACCTGCCTCCCTGGCAAGAACAACTTCTGGCACGTTGGTCATACCCACCACATCACCGCCTAAGCGCTGAAAGGCCACGATCTCCGCGGGTGTCTCATAGCGAGGCCCCTCAAAACAAACATAACAACCCTTGCCATGCAGCTTTAATCCCAACTCCGTTGCGGCCCCCCGGATGAGCCCACCCATACTGGGGCAGTAAGGCTGAGTAAAGTCGGTATGAACAACTACGCCATCCTCGCCATCGTAAAATGTGAATGGGCGACTCTTGGTGAAATCTATGAACTGATCGAGGAGCACTAGTTCACCGGGCTTCATGGATTCGTTCAGGGAACCAACTGCCGAGGTTGTCAGGATTTTGGTTACCCCCAGCTCTTTTAGAGCCCAGATATTCGCTCGATAGTTGATTTTGTGGGGAGGCACTGTGTGCCCAGTACCGTGTCTTTGCAGAAAAACAACTTCCACTCCCTGAAAATCCCCTATGGAGACTTGGACTTCACCGTAACGAGTAGCTATCACTTCATCACGTATGTCTTTCAGCATATCTGGATCATAAACCCCTGTCCCGCCGATTAACGCCAATCTTTCCATTGGTTCCTCTCCTTCCCCTGGATCTGGTACCGAAAGCAACTTCAGTTCAAGCATACCATCGATTGCAAACGCGGACAACAATTGCCCGCAACGCAAGCAAGGCACCGATCATCGAAGGACCCGTGCCTTGCGGCTCACAAACCTTGGAAGCCATGATCTACTCGATCAATACCTATCCCACGATAGAATAGTAAGCAGCTACCTCTTCACCTGACGCTTCGTCGAGGTATTCTTCCAACTCAAAAATCGTATCTCTGCTTATATAAGCTAATCCTGGATCTAGGGCTCGTCGACACACAGCCAAACTAGCATAGGATTCAGGGTGGCTGCGGATGAATTCTAGAATCAGTTCCACTTGCCGAAGTCTTTCCATTGCCACTAGTGGGTAGCGAGATATCGATACCCACTTATCTCACCCTTTCCGACCATGCATCCTTTCCTCCCTAGTGTATAGCAGATGCCAGAGACTTATCCTTCCCAAGAATCGGGTACTTCAAGGGAATCTCAGCCATACACAGGTAAAGCTCCGAACCTGCCGGCAATCTTCAGGTAAGCATCGCTAGAGCTATCGGAGGGTATCATCACGCCTGCCCGGCCACAGTAGTTGAGCAGCGCCTCCTCAAGAGCTCTTGGGCTGTTGGAGGTAAAGACCACAGGCAGCGCCACAGCCATCTGTAGCTTCCCCACCAAAGAAGCAGTCTGCCCTGATGTTAGATTTGCGGGCACGTCTATGAGAGCCACAAGGTTCTTACCTGCGTCTTCGTTGGCAGCCCCTTTCCATTCGAAAGGATCAAACTCCAAGAGTGAACCCACCCGTTCTAGATGATAATGCTTTTCTTCTGATCCAAGGGGAAAGATGGTCGTACGGGTGGCAAGAAATGCCGTTAGATCACCAGATTGAACTGGGCTCTTCTGCCACTGATTCCCACCGATAACCCAAGGAATGAGTTGGCTCTCCTTACCTATCCGGGAAGCTGCTATCTCATCAAGATAGACCCGGCAATCCTCCACAAGCAGATGGCTTAGCTCTTGCCCGAGCTCGCTAATATGCTGGGGGGTAGTGCCGCAACATCCCCCAATAATCTGCGCACCAGCTCTAACTAGCTCCTTACAGCCAGTGACAAACTCCTCAGGCTCTACGAGATATTCTTCCCCACCATTGCGCAGTGTTGGCAAACCTGCGTTGGGAAAAGCTGCTAATACCTGGGCCCGCTCCTGAGCCCACGGCTGCATTCTCTTTAGAATATCCATCATGGGTAACGGGCCAATGCCGCAGTTAGTGCCTACCCATAGTGCATTCAGAGCTGCAAAAACGGCGGCCACCACCTCAGGCGACGTGCCCATAACAGTACGCCCCGTTTCTTCAAAGGTTAGTTGTACAGCCACAGGCAGACCTGTCTTAACGGCTCCAAAAAACGCCGCTCGGGCCTCCTGCAAGTCCATCATAGTCTCAATCATAAGCAAATCTACACCGCCGGCAGCCAGAGCTCTTGCTTGCTGCTCGTAGGCAACTACGGCATCAGATAAGGATAGTTCGCCCCACGGCTGAAGGAGCTTACCGGTGGGTCCCATGGAGCCCGCCACCAGCACCTTAGAGCCGGCTTCTTCCCTAGCTAGCCTAGCACCCTGGAAGTTGACATCCCAGACTTCTTCATCTGTNGCCCTCGATAGCTTCAGACCATTGCCGCCAAAGCTATTAACCCCGATTAACTGNGCACCGGCCTCAATATACTGGCCGTGAATTGACCGCACNAGCCCTTGTTGAAGCACATTGCACTTCTCCGGCGGTTGGCCTTGGGGCAGCCCCGCTTTTTGCAGCATGGTCCCCATGGCTCCATCGGCCAGTAATACCTTGTTCTCCATAGCTATCTCCCCTTCTGTTGTCGCTATATNTCGACAGTAGCCACGATGACCTCTTCCTCCACCCATGATGGAGCCACGGCAACACATCCGGGCAGCGGCCCAGTCGCAGCATAGCCCAAACCGGAGGCCCTATCTTCCCCTGACCCACTGGCGGAAAATATGGCGCTTTGCCCTTCAAACACTAGGTCGAAAAGCGTCCCTGTCATCATGGGGTTGAGGGCAAAGGGAAACCACCCTTTTTCTCCGCACGCCGTTGCTGCGCTCTTTACCCAATCNAATCTCTGATCATGATGCCACGGNCCCGGNTTTGCTGAGGGTTGGACGAGTATGTCAGTACCTTGCTGACGAAGCTTGTCCAGTACTGTCTCATGGAAAGCATCGAAGCATATAGCGATGCCGATCCTTCCGATCTCTGTATCATAGACTGCAAGCTCCCCCAACTCCCCGCCAGCTAGCCCTAGGCCCTGCTCGCCTTCTAGTTCAATAAGATTGACCTTTTTCTGACTGCCGATGATGTTGCCATCGGGGCCGAATAGATACGATACATTATATATGTCCGCAGATCGGGTACCACTATCCGGCAGCAAAATGCTGCCACCCACTATGTAATACCCAAATTCCCTTGCCAGGCGTGAAAAAACATCTATATAGTGTTTGCGCAAAAATCCGGCTCTCTCCAGAGCTATGGCCTGACTCCATCCGGTTCTTCTCAGTAGCTTCCAGGCAACCACTGGCATAAACCGAGCCCTGATCAGTCTTTGAACTGCAGCAGCCAGGCTTTGCTCACTACCCAGAAGATGACCGTAACCAGAGAATATTAGAGGTGTCCCCGTATCCTCCGGGAACGCCACCAAGGTCGAACACCCGGGCTCCGCCACGGCTGCAACTTTCTGTAGATATCCCTGTAAGCGGCTATAGAAGGATGCAGGAGAGCTATAATCCATAATATCCAACTTCTGCTGTACGCAAACAAGGTTAACTCGCATGGTTCTCCCCCTTCCCTCTTGTCCCGAGGCAGTCCGTACCACTGCGGTGCTTCCACAACCTCCCACTAGAAAACCCCGTCAAACACTACCACTTTGCTATCTATACTTCTGTAGCTTCACCAGGGTTTAGAATACGGCAATTGATCCGAAGTGCCTCCAATCGACGGGCAAACTCCTCTGGGTCCTGTCGGATAAGCTCGAAGGTATTATAATGCATAGGCACTACCGTAGAGGCCCTAAGCATCTTGGCAGCTCGTACAGCATCCTCAACACCCATAACAAAATTGCCGCCAATGGGAAGCATAGCCACATCGATATCGTACATGTCGCCCAAAAGCTGCATATCACCGAACAATCCTGTATCACCGGCAAAGTAAGCTGTCTTCCCATCAGCTCTCACCACAAATCCACAAGGTTGTCCTGCATAGATGATCTCGCCATCGTGTTCTACTGATGAGCCGTGCCATGCCGGTGTGAGTTTGACCCAGCCAAAGGGAAAAGTATAGTCACCGCCGATATGCATGGCGTGGGTCTTGGCTCCTTGCTTTTCGCAATAAAGGGCCAGCTCGAAATTGGTCACAATGGGTATGTCCAAACGCTTTGAAATAGCTATAGCATCACCTAGATGGTCTCCATGACCATGGCTTACTAAGATGGCATCCGCGGTAACATCTTGGGCAGCTTGTGTTGCCAAAGGATTACCGGTTAGATAGGGATCAAAAAGGAGCTCCCCTTGCTCTGTCTTTAGATGAAAACATGCATGTCCAAGAAAAGTCAGCTTCATAAGATCAGACACCCTTAAGCATAGGGTATCTTTCCACCTCCTGGTCTTAATCGTTGGATCTACAAGGTACCATTTGCGGCTCAAACCAAACCCGAAAATCCTAGTTGTCGCAATGCTTCATAGAGTACAATGGCCAC
>JGI24708J26588_10001922_pt1 | contig 16105 bp, 14 predicted proteins | sample BioPla1DNA2_FD_26588 | JGI IMG/M metagenome (IMG submission 26588) | reverse complement strand
CCACAGGATGCTTTTTTCCATGTAACCCTAATTCCCCAAACCCACGTCGTTTCTCCTGTCAAGAGCACTCAAATTTTATACTTTCTGATATATTAAAAAAAGCGCAGCTTCTGCTGCGCCTGATATTATTCTAAGCGTAAAGAATCAGAGCCAGTACTTCAACGTCTTCCGTTCCTTCATTTTCAATACCATGGCTTTGCATATTATCGGTGAAAGCCATGTCGCCAGGTTTGAGGATTGTCCTTTCGCCATTATCATAATAGGTGGCCTCGCCCTTTAATACGTAATAGGCTTCGACATCACCTTTATGCTGGTGTGAACCGATTGAGCAGCCAGGTTTAATGGTATTGATGGAAAACAAGCGACCTTTACCTTGAAACTCGCCGCCTTCCATGAGATGCATAAGCTTAACTTCGCCTTTGCCGCCTAACATATTAGGTCTAATTTCTTCATTAAACGTTCCCGCTCTTTTAATCATTTATATACCCCCTTTTCTGACTAGTTTGTTAATTCTACACAATTGATTTTATTCCTGCGTATTGTAACAATATTCCAAATCAAAAACAGGGTGCTGAAATAGCACCCTGCTCAAATTCTACAACCTGCGTTTTATACATTGAATCTAAAGTATGTCACGTCACCATCTTGCATGACGTATTCCTTGCCTTCCAACCGAACAAGGCCTTTTTCCCGGGCTGCGCTCTGGCTGCCCGCCGCCATCAAATCATTGAAGGAAACAATTTCGGCGCGTATAAAGCCGCGTTCAATATCACTATGGATTTTTCCGGCTGCCTGCGGCGCTTTCGTGCCTCTGACAATAGTCCAAGCCCGCACTTCCTGTTCGCCAGCGGTAAAATAGTTGATTAAGCCGAGCAGCTTATAGCTGGCTTTAATCAGCTTGTCCAGTCCGGACTCCTCAACACCAAGTTCAGCCAAAAATTCTTTGGCTTCATCGTCATCAAGTTCAGCAATCTCCGACTCAACTTTAGCTGAAACAGCAACTACTTCGGCGCCTTCCTGCGCAGCGTATTCCTTTACTTGTTGGACATACTTGTTGTCATCAGGATTTGCAATCTCATCTTCACTGACATTTGCAACAAACAATACCGGTTTTAAAGTCATAAGATTGAGGTCGCGGATAAGCGCGGCCTCGTCTTCAGTCATCTCAACACGACGAGCGGGCTGAGCTTGTTCCAATGTTTCCCGGATACGGTTTAGCAGCGCCACTTCGGCCTGCGCCTTTTTATCGCCGCTTTTAACGAGCTTATGGCTGCGCTCAACACGCTTTTCAACCGTCTCTAAATCAGCCAGGCAAAGCTCGGTATTAATAATCTCAATATCACGCAGGGGATCTAACCCGCCTTCAACGTGGGTGATGTTGCTATCGTCAAAACAGCGTACTACTTGGGCAACCGCATCGACTTGACGGATATGGGCCAAAAACTTATTACCCAGACCTTCCCCCTTGGATGCGCCTTTAACCAACCCGGCGATATCAACAAACCGCATTGTAGCCGGAATGGTTTTCTTGGGCTTATTCATTTCAGTCAGTTTCCATATTCGCTCATCAGGCACTTCAACAACCCCGACATTGGGCTCAATGGTGCAAAACGGATAGTTTGCAGCCTCTGCTCCGGCCTTAGTGATAGCATTAAACAAGGTACTTTTGCCGACATTAGGAAGTCCTACAATGCCGACTTCTAAGTTTGTGCTCATTAATTTTATTCCACCTTAATTATTGTTATAAATCTTTTCTAATTTTAGATTATCTGGTTTAAGATTTCAATAGCCTGTAAGCCTAATTAGGTCCCCTGCTCTTGACCGGCCTTTTGGGCAATCGACTTGACCGCCTTTTCGAACTTGGGTCGCGGCACCATTACCCTCCGTCCACAGCCCAAACATTTTAGGCCGAAGTCGATGCCGGTTCGAGTTATTTCCCAACGGTTCGAGCCGCAGGGATGCTCTTTTTTCATGATTACGATATCGCCAATGTCATAGCGGACAAAATTCATTTATTTTACCACCTTACCTGATTAGTGATGTCGTTGGCAGCGGAATTGCTGCGTCATCAAATAATAATTTTATCTTATACCGCAGCGCCGTTTCAACCTTTGTTTGCTGCAAGGGCACAGTTTTAGCGGTAATTCGAATGATTACCTCACCTGGCCGCAAATCAACAACACCGACTACCTTAGGCCCTTCAAGCACTTCAGGCATAGCTTGTTCTATTTCGCTGCAGGCATTGTTTAAAAGCGCCAGCACTTTGTCAATATCAGCTTGGTATGATACCGAAACATTTACCGTTGCAACCATATGGCCCCTTGTATGGTTGCTAATTCGCGTAATAGCGCCGTGCGGAATTATATGCAGGACGCCGTTGCCATCGCGCAGCTTGGTAACGCGAAAACCAATTTCCTCCACGATTCCGGCCATATCACCGATTACAACATAATCGCCGACAGCATATTGATCTTCCAAAATCACGAAGAATCCGGTAACAAAATCTCTTATCAGACTTTGAGCGCCGATACCGACAGCTAACCCGATGATACCGGCGCCTGCGATAAGCGAGGTAGTATCAATGTGAAATTCCTGCAGAATCAATATAATAGCGAAAAAATAGATTATATACCTCGCAATACTTTGAAACAGTTGACTAAAGGTTCTTGCGCGCTTTTCGTCAAAGCGGAAGGCTGTATGACTGAAATTAGGGAAGAACACCCTGCTGACAATCAGATTTAAAACCTTTAGAAAAATGCTTGCTACCAAAATTATAAGTATAATCCTGATAGCTTTATTTCCGGATATTATCCAAAAGTCCGGGGTCGTATATTCATACATCGGTATCCTCCCCAAAGCTGGCCAATTCCTCATATAGCCGTTTAGCGGCATCGCGGTAAAACAGTTTCGACCACTTTATCTGGTGCTTTCGCAAAATTTCCATCACGACTGCTTGATCGTTTGCTTTAAACAATAAACATTGACCGCAGCTTATGTCAATTTCCCGCGGCGTGGGCATGGCAACTATTTTTATACCGGCGGCAATTAGTACCTTCTCCGCCCCGATAGCGTGGTGAACCGAAGGCAATGAAACAAGACGGTCATAGTCTTGATAGATGGCCATTATAACGTAACTGCCTTAGCCGCTGATGACAGTTCATCAACGATGGTAAACATATTAGTAACCGACCCAACGGCCAATTTGTCTTTCAAGCCGTAAAAATCCAGACAGGTTCCGCAGGATAATACTTGGGTCCCGTGGCTGCTTAACTGACTTAAATGTTCGAGCACGGGCGACCCCTCAACAGTCAGCTTAACGCCGGCATTGATAAACATTATAACGTCAGGCCGCGGATCCCGCTCAAGCAGGGTGAACATAAATGATTTCATTAGCACTCCGCCTAGTTCAGCGCTGCCATGACCAAGCGTATCTTGCGATATTAGATAGACCAGCTTACCATTAGATGTTTGAGGCTGTTTAAAGGTTTGCTCGGTTGGCACTGCCTTTCCTTTTGTTATTTTTATGTAATAATGATCACCTTGCTGGCTGACGCTTACCCCGCAATTGTTGGCTGTTGCAAACTTAATAACATTCTCCTTGGCAACACTATTATCGACAATGGCGGTAATAGTTCCCTCAGCAATGCTGTCAAGCGCTTTTTTAACGCCAATTACCGGCTGCGGGCAGGCAAGACCTCTAGCATCAACATCAATAGACATATATCTCACCCTTTCCATGCGTAGTAATCTCCCCGATAACGGCTGCTTCAATAACGCCAGCCTTATGCAGCACATCGAGCAGACTTGCGGCACGATCTGCAGGGATACTGATTAAAAGCCCGCCCGAAGTCTGCGGGTCATAACATAAATCACGAATATTTTCAGGCACCGCCTGCGCAAATTCTACTGTCGATAAATAGCCGCGATTGGCATAAGCTCCGGCCGGCACAAGTCCCATTTTGGCTGCTTCTGCCGCCTCCGGCAATAGCGGCACAGCATTGGCGGCGATTTTTATATTTACTTTACTGCCTGATGCCATCTCGTAAATATGGCCCAATAGACCAAAGCCTGTTACATCAGTGCAGGCATTTACCGGAAAACAAGCCATGACTTCGGCTGCCTTACGGTTGAGTTTAGCCATGCTTTGAGCAGCCGCTGCCGAGCCGTCAGGAAACATATCAGCCCTGGCTGCCGTTGCCAGCACTCCGGTTCCAATCGGCTTGGTCAGGATTAAAGCATCTCCCGGCTTAGCATTAGCATTAGTCAGCACCTTATCAGGATGACAAATTCCGGTCACACTCAAGCCATACTTAGGCTCATCGTCATCTACGGTGTGCCCGCCGACAACAACGGCACCGGCTTCCATGACCTTGGCGCAGCCGCCCTCTAATATCTTGAGCAAAACCTGACCGTCCAGCTTGCTGTTGGGAAAAGCCACGATATTCATTACCGTCAGCGGCTTCGCCCCCATAGCATATACATCACTGAGACTGTTCGCCGCAGCGATTTGACCAAAGAGATAAGGATTATCGACAATAGGCGTAAAGAAATCTACTGTTTGGATTAGCGCTATATTGTCATCTAATTTGTAAACGCCAGCATCGTCAGCTGTTTCTATTCCGACTAATAAATTAGGGTCTGTGGGTTTAGGCAATTGACACAGCACGTGTGCCAGGGCTCCAGGCCCGATTTTGGCAGCTCAGCCCCCGCACTTGGTATAGGCCGTAAGTTTAACCATGCCAATTCCCTCCTTGCCATTAAAACATTAGTAAATTTAAGTATCTTTAGCCATTATTACGCCATCTTTTGATATTTATACCTTGCCGGAAAAACTCCTCTTTTCCTGTGGTTAACCAATTAGCCAGCGGCTGCATATAATGCTGTAGTAAGCGCGAGGGGTGATCTCGATGAAGCGACAGACTACAGTATCTGCTCCGCCCATAACCGATGTTATTTTGTCGGATGTTAACGCCGTAATACCTAGTTTTTCATCCTTAGTGTCATCTTATCGTTTGTTAGTAGGCGCCGCGGAAGAGATCGGGCGAATTCCCGGCGTTCCGGAAGAAATGTTTAAAAGGGCTGTTTTGCGCTTCGATCACTGCGGAACGCTTATCGATATTCTGCTGGAGCTTTTATGCTGTAAAATTGCTTACAGCAGCGAATTTCTGAGTGTTACTTGCGCGCCGCTTGATATATTTCAACTAGTTACAACCGGACGTTGTCCTGAAACAGATACTCCACTCGGAACGGCCGAGCTCATTATCCAGCTTGAAATAGTCCGGCGGCTTTTGGAGAATAACTGTGATATTTCCTGTTTCGGCCCTCAGCCCCCGATTGGCGGACCTACTACTTCTCCCCCTCCACCAACCGCGCCCACGCATACTAACAAGCCCTGTCCCAAACCGAAGCAGCCAAAGTGCCCGCCGCCAGCGTCCTGCTGTACTGATGAAATTCTCGAAACAATCGTCAATGAGGCCCTATGCAATCTAAAACCGCGCGAACCTCAGCAAGAAAAAACCGCGACAGGAACAAAAAAAGAAGCCCCTAAAAATATCGAGAAAGATATCAAAAAAGATTAGCCGGCAGACCAGACAATATACAGCTAACCGCACAGCAAAAACTTTTGTTGTGCGGTTTTTCAATATGCTTTATAAAACGCTATCCTATTCTTTTTTGTCAGGCAGCGGACAAAAACCAAAGTCCTCGTGATAGTCACATGGCTCTAAATGAATAATAACATCACACAGACCGAACTTACACTTAATCTCGGCTTCTATTTCATCACATACAGCATGCGCTTTGTCTAAGTGCATATTTTTATTTAAGATGAGGTGCATATCAATTAACCGATAACTTCCCGAGCGCCGCGTACGCAGGCGGTGAAAGGAAATCACCTCGGGATGACTATTAATTATTGCAATTATGGCTTCCTCTTCCTCTGGCGGCAGAGTGACATCAGTCAGCTCTTTAAGGCTTTTCTTAGTCATACCATAACCCGCTTTGAATACTATCACGGCCACAATAATGGCAATAACAGGGTCAATCCAAGCCAATCCGGTAACCTTAATAACGGCTAACCCAATCAGTACACCGAGCGATGTCCAAATATCTGCCCTAAGATGAAGCGCGTCAGCCTCCAGGGCATGCGATTCAGCCTTACGGGCAACCGTCATCAGTCTTCCTGACACCCAATAGTTTACGACAATTGATATCACCATAATACCAATGCCATATTCAATAAAGTCAGGCACCACCGTCGTCTTAAATTTTTCCGCAGCCTCATACACTATCCACACCGCAGCTAGGACAATTAGAATTGCCTCAACTGCTCCGGAAAGATTCTCAAATTTGCCATGGCCATAGGCATGATTATCGTCTGGCGGTTTCCCAGATTTTTTTACGGCGTAGAAAGCTACCATTGAAGCCAGCAAATCGACTGCTGAATGTGCGGCTTCTGAAATTATGCTTACTGCTCCGGTATAGAAACCAACAACTAATTTGAGTACAACAAGCAATGAATTAGAGATTATCGACAGGAAAGCCACATTTCGTTTCTCCCGGATTAACTCGGTTTCCAAAACTTACCCCTCCACGCAAACTGAATCTTTAGTCTAAAGCACAAAAAACACCTGCGGAATTTAGGTCCGCAGGCTATGCCGCCATGCCAGCTGCACCGAATACGATCGGCCGCTTGATCCTATTCCATTATATTAGCATTCCGCAAAAAATGTGTAAATATTTTATCTATAAATATCCAGCCGGCGATGTTTTAAAATGGGTAGTTCTTCACGGACCTTGTCAATTACGGCAAGGTCAAGCTCCACCGTCAGCAATGTCTCATTGGCACCAGCTTCTGCCAGGATTTTTCCCCAAGGGTCGGTAGCTATTGAGTGGCCGTAGGCTTGATATTTTACGCCTGGTGTAGTCGCCGGAGCGGCTCCGATAATAAAGACTTGATTATCAACAGCCCGCGACTTCATCAGCAGTTCCCAGTGAGCCGGGCCGGTCACTAGTCCGAAAGCCGCCGGATAAATAAGCAGCTTGGCACCTTTATCGATCATGGCCCGGGCCATTTCAACAAACCTGATATCATAACAGATTCCAACCCCAAAGGTAATTCCGCCGGCCGTTATAACAGTAATTTCGCGTCCGGCAGTCAATGTTTCAGACTCCTTAAACACTGTTCCGTCTTTAATGTCAACATCAAATAGATGTACTTTTCGATGTCGGCCCAGCAGGGCTCCGGTATTGTCAAATATGAAAGATGTATTATACACATTAGCGCCGTCCCGCTCTGGTATCGATCCGCCGACAATAACGATCTTTTCCTGTTCAGCCAGTCTAGCTAACAGCTGGGTAGTTTCGCCGGGATAGCATTCAGCATACTGGGGGAAAAGCTCTGATTGATAAGGACAATTAAACATCTCCGGCAGTACTGCTATCTGACAGCCTTGCTTAGCGGCCTCTGCCACCATGGCGGCTGCTTTGCGCAGGTTTTCATTTTTATCATCGACTACGGCCAATTGACAAATGCCGATTTTTAGGTTGCCGCTCATTTAATAGCCCCCTTCTGTTCCTCATCCGTGATAATTAAGCACTCCTGCCCCAATGTCCTGCTTTATTTATATGCTTAATTAGCTTCTCGCAGTCAATACGTTGACAAGGACGCAACTTTATTTATTGCGCCCTTGTTTGGAATTACACTTTTCTGTCAGTAACCGTTCATATTCATTCAACTTTTGGTTTAACTCCTGGCTTGCTTTTACCACTTCAGGGTCAGTAAGGCATCGCCCCTTGGCCGTCTCATGCAGCCGTGTCCGTAATTTCTCAATTATAGCCTCAATTTCTTGAATCTGATTCAAAAATTCAGCCCCTTTCAGCATCACTATTAGTGTTGACGCCGGAAAAGAGGCTTATTCAGCTAATTATTTGCTTTCATTGTCCAAATGCCGCAAGGGCATACTCCGGCACAAATACCGCAGCCAATGCACTTATCAGGATCTGAACTATATTCGAAGGAGCCGTCCGGCATCAGTTGCCGCGAAATTGCCTTTTCCGGGCAAGACATATAGCACATATGGCAGTCGCGGCAAGTTCCGCAGCTTATACAGCGGTTATAATCCTCATGAGCTTTTGGGGCTTCACAGGTATGGCACTTTTTAAAGTATCCTTCTGCCAGGCGCACAGCTGGAATGCGGTTTTTTCCCTCGGCCATAAATAAATCGCCGTTCAAGTAGGCTTCCACCGCCAAGGCGGCCTGACGTCCAGCGGCTATAGCGTCCACCAACCGTCCGGGTTTAATTGTATCACCGGCTGTAAAAACCCCTTGCTCAATACTGTAGTCATCATTCGGCTTTAACAGGCCGCGCTCAATTGGTACGTCAGCGGGCAGAAAGTCTAATACCGGGTTTTCGCCGATACTGATTATTACGCTGTCGGCTTCAATTAAGTCACCGCTTTGGGTTACTACGCCAGCCGCTGTTATTTCTTTAGTATATACCGGCCATACAAGTTTTCCGCCCAAATTTTCGACGGCCTTAATCTCTTTGGCAAAAGCGGCCGGTTTTTGGATGTCAATGCAGACTACCTCTTTGGCACCCATTTCATAGGCGCCAACAGCCGCGTCCATGCCGGAATTGCCGCAGCCGATTACAACAACCCGCTCACCCACTTGCGGACGTTCGCCGCGATTAATGGCTTTTAGAAAATCAATGCTCGGAATCAGTCTTTCTTTACCCGGCCAAGGCGGAAGCTTGGCGGCATGACTGCCGGTTGCCACAATTACGGCATCATGGCTGCCTTTTATCTCTTCAAACTTAGCTTTATCTACTTTGGTTTTAGTTCTAAACTTTACGCCAAGTGATGCTATTCGATTAAGCTCATTTCTGAGAACATCCGGCGCAAGGCGGGAGCGGGGAATAACCTGTTCCATCTTGCCGCCCATCTTATTATCAGCCTCGTAAACTGTTACGCTATAACCGTCCCGCACCAGTTGCCAAGCTGCGGTAAGGCCGGCGGCCCCGCCGCCGATTATGCCAATGCTGCGGCCATTGCCGGCAGCTGCAGCTTTAACTTTAATATTGGCTGACATCATGCCGAGATCACCGATTTGAGCCGAAAAGTCGATATTTTGTCTTGTGCAACCGTCCATGCAGGGATTAGGACACACTGAGCCGCAGACCGAGCCGGGAAAAGGGGTATAATCAAGAACCAACTGGTAAGCTTGCTGAGTTTTGCCCTCACGCAGCAAATTATAGCGGTGCTGCGTAGGAATGGAGGCCGGGCAATTAAATTCACAGGGGGCAGCATACAGGCCGTTCTCCCAGACCGGCACCCGCTGGCGATGAATTCCCCGTGCCACCAGGCCAACGACTTCAAGACTATCATTGACAACGTCGCTGAAGATACCTTGCGGAACCCATTCCTGAGTCCGGAAGGCTCTGATATCGCTATGCACCTTTTTAGGACGCTCATCATAGGTCAGTGGCGTAACCTTATTCCACTCTTGCCAGTTAGTTAACTGCTCATGCAGTTCTGTGCGGTCAATCGAAGCTAAAAAGTCCTCCATCTTGCCGACTAGATATTCAATATCTTGGGCGCCAAGTGGCGATATCTTAACATCCTTAACTGACAAGCCGGCAGCTTTACCCCGATAGTAGAGCGTTCCGCCAACCATGCCAACGCAAGAGCGGTCGCCTAAGACAGAGTCAAATTGTTCACAGTCATAGCCGCATACTACAGCAATACCGCCTGACATAAATTCAAACGAGAAACTGCCGCAGTTTTTTAGCACCCATAATTCCGGCGTCTCATAAAGCGGGTCATGCTTCATCAGCGATCCGGAACGGGTGCCGGCCCGGCCGCCGATATAAATTGTACCGGCTGCTGCGCAATGGCCGGTGGTGTCGCCGCCATCGCCTTTGACAACGATTCTGCCGCCGGCATTAAGCCAGCCGATATCAGCCGGTGCCGGTCCCTCTACCACTATCTCAGTTCCCGGCAGGCACATCGAGCCGACGCGCTGACCGGGATTCTCAACGTAAAACTTTAAAGTCTTTCCTTCCGGATGCCAAAGCGGTCCGCCAATGTCATGTTGGCCGGAGCCTTGAATTTTAAACTCTGTTTCGCCCGCCGTTAAAGCTTGATTGATAGCTTCAAGCAAGCTTTGGGTTGACATACGCTCGTTGCCGTTTATCGTATTAATTTTAAACATCTTAGCCCCCCTCCTAGCATGCAAATTGAATGTCAAGCTTATCAGCAATCGCTTTATCGGTTGTAACTAAAGCGTCTGACCGGCCTACCGGCAGTGTGCTGTTGCCGATCGGCGCCATCAATTTTTTGAGTTCAACATCAAGCGCCAGCATATAGTCAACAATGTTTTGGGCCGCTTTGTCGATATCAAGACGACGTACAAGCCGCGGATCCTGAGTACAAATGCCGGTTGGGCATTTTCCGGTGCTGCAGGAATTGCAGCGGCCTTGCTCATTGCCGACACAGCCGCATAACTGGGTAAGGATTTTGCCGATAAATACCCCATTAGCACCCAGACAGATGAGTTTGAAGGCATCGGCAGCTGCGTTGCCTGTCAAGCCGACACCACCGCCCGCCCATAAGGGAATTTGACCTTGACTGCCCTGTTTGACGGCCGCAAGATAGCATTCCCGCACTTTGGACACAATCGGGTGTCCGGTATGATCCAGAGAAATTTCATTTGCCGCGCCTGTTCCTCCTTGAATACCGTCCAGGAAAAACCCGCCGCAGATTTTATACGGATCGCGCAAAAGGTTATTATAAACCGATACCGAGGTGGCTGAGGCCGCGCATTTAATGGCTACCGGCACCCGGAACTTAAAGGCGGCATTCATGGATAAGAACATTTTCTGAACTGATTCTTCAATGGAATACAGACCTTGATGATTTGGCGGCGACATGAGGTCAGCCTTAGGCACACCGCGAATGGCCTGAACGTGAGGAGCAACTTTAGCTGCCGGCAGCAGTCCGCCGTCGCCTGGCTTAGCCCCTTGGCCAACTTTTATCAAAATTCCGGCCGGGTCAACTTTCATCTGCGGCATGGCTTTGATAATTCGGTTCCAGCCAAAATGACCTGAAGCAATTTGCAGTATGGTGTATTTCAGATATTCGGACTGCATTAGTTTTACCGGCATACCGCCCTCACCCGAACACATCCGGATGGGAAGGTTATGCTTTTCGTTGAGGTAGGCCGTAGCTATTGCAATAGCCTCCCAGGCCCGGGTCGACAACGCTCCGATCGACATATCACTGAATATTACCGGATAAATCCAATTGACCGGCGGCGGCGTAGTAGTTAGCTTTAATTCGCCGGCTGTCGCGGCTAACGGCAGCTCTTTGGGCGCTAAAACCCGCCCAAACGGTGCTAAGATATCGAAGGTATGACGCTCTGAGTCCAGTGATGGGTCGGTCATTTGGGAAATCCGCCCCACAACAATCTTGTCAAGAGTACGGTCAGCATTCAGGTTGGTGCGTCCGCCCCGTTTAATGGTTGCGCCGCCCGCCCGCGCCAGCAGGTTTTGCCGCGAATCGTTATTACGGATTGGTTTGATGGCCTTATTCGGACAGACCTTTTCACACATTCCGCAGCCTACACAGGCGTTCGTCAAGCTGACCTTTTGTTTTATTACCGGAACGGCCGTATGCCGCTGATCAGGAGATGGCTGATGACCGGTAGAGATGGTTATCGACCGCCGCTCAACCGACGCCTCAATGGCATTGAAAGTACAGGCCGCTATACAGCTGCCGCACATTGTGCATCTTTCAGGCAAGTATTGAATAACCCACGGCAGGTCATTTGCCGTAATATCCTGCGTTCTTACTGTTTCCATCTTTCTACCTCCAATCTCCCATTAATCAAGACAACCTCGCGTTCATTCGGGTAAATATCTAAAGTTTTATCACGATTAGGCAGGATAGCGTTAATGCCGCAAACTTCTGAGGCTATTGCCAGCGTTGTATCATCGCGCCCTACAACAACGGGCCGGAGTTTTTTGGAATCACAGCAGGTTATCATATCGCCGCTGGGCAGCATAGCAATGATGGTATTAGGCCCATTTATCTCAAGATGGCCCAGCGACTGCCGAATTGCCGTAAGTTCCGCCCGGTCGGGACGGTTTAAAATCTCGGAGAACGGCAGCGGCGTAATAACATGCTTATAGTACTTAAGCGGCCATTTAAGTTCGTGTAAAACATAGTGGAGCGTATACAGGAAGTTCTGTGAATCTGATTCGAAACCAATGTAACCGCGGTGCAGCGACTTCTGAAACTCTTTATTTTTGGTATAAAAGGTGTTTTCGCCGTTTGCGCAGAGCGTATAACCCTGAAGAAAAAACGGGTGAGCGGCATACCGGACGATATCATAGTTGGTATTTTGACGGCATTGGACAACAATATTTTTGGCAGTAAAGTCATCATTTTCTTCCCATAAGCCAAAATACTCGGCAATATCACGCGGATTGCCGATTTCCTTTAATGTTAAAACGTCAGGCCAGAACGAGTATACATAGCCCTGACCGGCTTTCTCAAGCATTTCGCGCAGGGCCAGCCGGATATTTAGCAGCAGTTCTTCTTTGGCCTCTTTTGGGGCGTCAACGTAATGCTCGGGATAGTCATACGCCCGGAAGATATAATACGGCATGGCTTTGATATCAAGACCAGCTTTTTTGCTACCGGCAGGTATCCATTCATAAACAGGATTAAAGTTGTTGTTCTCCATGAAATCTTCGATTAATTTATTGCCTTGCTGTGTGCATGCTACCGATAATAATGGTTTATCTTTGCAATCAGCAAATCTGCCGTAAAGATCCTGCATAACCAGGGCAAAACCTGAGTTGTCGTGACCTTCCTGCTGCGGCAGCATTAAATAAAGCGCCTTAGACGGTTGAAGCGGAACCTTACTTTTTATCGCCCCTATTCTACACATACATCCCACCTCTTTCACATACTTGCTTGAAAATGTAAAAGACCCTGCGCAAGACCGGAACTGAATTCCAGGACCTTCCGCAGGGTCTTTTATACCCACGGTGTAGTGCTATTATGGTGCACTCGTGCCGCTTGGTCCAGTCCACATCGGTGCGGAACCCTAGGCACTCTCCTTTGTCAGCGGGGACCCCCCACTTGTAATCTTTTGTTGAACTTTTGTCCTTGTCTAAAACACATTTCCTTTACAACAATTTTATTATAGAAACGAATTGTTATACTGTCAATATGCATAATAAAATAAAGTTTATTCTGACAAATACAGTATACACTGGCCAGGTCGCCTCACATCTCCATCGCGCACTGTATATTTATGCATATCGAAATATTCAAGCAACGGCAACGCAACCTTGCGCGTAGTGTTAAGCATGTCGCGTAATTCACCCACTGTCAGTGATGGTTTATTAGCAAAATGCTGTTTGAGTAAACCAATAATGTATTGAATTGTTTTGCTGTATACATGCATATCGCCGACTTTTATCAGCATGCCTTGCTTAACAAGCGCCGCACGAACAGCTTTAGCTTTATCAGGTTCCAGCTTAAATTTTTCCATTATTACCGCTTCATTAATGTTTGTCAGACCGACATCAGCCAATAAACTCTCTGCCTGGGAGGTTAACGCTTCTAACCAACCGCCATGCTTTTCAGCATGTGTTTTTAAAGCCCACTCGGCGCCGTCGGCCGCTATTAGCCCTGTGTCGACCCAATGTCCGGCAAGGACATCAAACGATTTGTTGTCGGCGACAGCCAGTCTTTGTTTAACTGCTTCGCGCGATATACCGGACTTGTCAGGAAACCGGCTATGATAATCTGTCAGCAGCAGCTTAGTATTATCAGTCATCTTTTCCAATACCGGCAAAGCCATATAGTATTCACTAATCTTTTTAACTTGGCCGGCCGTCAGCATTTTAGCCAGCGATTGCTCAACAATGCTTTCCCGAATAAACCCCATCTGCGCCAGCAATCCTTTTTTATCTACAAGCCGGCGCTGCTCTAACAGATTAGCTAAAATCACCTCCTGCCAACTTTGCCGGCAGAGTGCGTCAGCCAGCATAATCCGGTTGGCGCTAAGTTTGCGTGAATTAGTACCGGGGGCTATAATCATTGCCCCACCGACAAGATGCTGAGGAGAATAAAGTCTGACAATCCCTCTATCACCGGCTGCCGCATACAGGGGCGCCTCCAGCAGCAAACGCATATATCGGCTTCCGGCGTCCTTAAAACTGTAGATACGGCCCAAATGCTCCCCAGTACCTAGATGCAGCCTAATCCTCGTTCCGCTCGGGACTTCTTCATGCCAGTCAACTATCACATCCCAGTCAGTCCCGGTCTGCCCGCGATCTTGTACGGCTAAGCCCATGCCGCGTGAGATTTCGTCAAGAGTGGCCCCGGTAATGTTGATGGCCGCCCGCTGCCCCGCCAATATTTCTTCAACTTTACTGCCATGTGTTTCAAGGCCGCGTATTCGTACCGGTTTGCCTTCGGGATATAAGAATAAATTATCGCCGGTTTTTGCGCTTCCGGTGAGTACTGAGCCTGTTACAACAGCGCCATGTCCTTTTACGCTAAAGACCCGGTCAACCCACAGCCGGAACGGCGCCTTGCTGTCCCGGGCCGGCAAATTGCGTGCTATCATGGTTATATTTTTCTGCAACTCATCTAGGCCCTGTCCAGTTAATGCCGATACACGGCATAACGGCGCATTAGCTAGGAAAGTTCCTGTTAACTCACTGCACACTTCCTCTTCCACAAGGTCAAGCCATTCGCTGTCAACTTTATCAATTTTATTGATAGCAACAAGACCATGCTTGATTCCGTATAAGTTAAGCATGGCCAAGTGTTCTTTGGTCTGCGGCATTACGCCTTCATCAGCCGCAATTACCAGCATAGCCATATCGATGCCGCCAGTACCGGCTAGCATATTTTTCAAAAACCTCTCGTGTCCCGGTACATCGACAATACCGGCCCTTAAATCATCTGCCAGATTGAGTGAAGCAAAACCTAGGTCAATAGAAATGCCACGTTGCTTCTCTTCCTTTAACCGATCGGTATCCATTCCGGTCAAGGCTTTAATCAGTGCCGATTTGCCATGGTCAACATGCCCTGCAGTGCCGATTATAAGATATTTCATAATACTTCACCTACTATAGCTTTGCAGGCCTCTGCGATTGAGTCCATGTCACCATCTTCGAGACACCTCACGTCAATAATAACCCTGTCACTTTGTACCCTAGCAATAATAGGCACTTTATGGTCCCGCAGTCTTTTTTCCAGTTGAGCGGTACTTATGATGGTCGGCTTTAGCGCAATACCAATGCTGGCCATGCCAATACCCGGCAGCGAGCCGCCCCCGGCCTGCGACTCTATATCAATTTTTTCACAAACCCATTCATCTGGTAAAAAGGCCAGCGCCCGCTTAAGTCTGGCAGCCTTTTCGTCTAACTGCTCGTAGGACATTCTTAGATAACGCTGAACAGGAATAGTTTGTTCAGCATCGCCGAGCTCGTAATCGATTAAGGTGCCTTCCAGCGCCGCCAAAGATAACTTATCAATGCGGATAGCCCTAAGCAGCGGATGCTTTTTCATTTTATCTATATAATCTTTTTTACCGGCAATAATACCGGCCTGGCCGGCCCCCAGTAGTTTATCACCGCTGAAAGTAACAATGTCTATCCCCTTTGCTAGCCGCTCGGCGACTGAAGGCTCGTGCCAATCCCCCAAACTTAGCGGCAGCAGCGTACCACTTCCTAAATCTTCGAGCATGGGTAAATTGTGACGGAGAGCAAGCTGTTTTAATTGAGCATCATCAGGCTGAGCCGTAAACCCGACAATTCGATAATTGCTGGTGTGGACCTTTAAAATTGCTCCGGTATTATCAGTAATGGCATTTTCATAGTCCGAGAGATGTGTTTTATTAGTTGTTCCTACTTCAACTAAGGTTGCCCCGCTCTGCCGCATAACATCGGGTATGCGAAAAGATCCGCCGATTTCTACCAACTGGCCGCGACTTACAATTACTTCACGGCCGCAAGCCAGCGTTGACAGCACTAATAAGACAGCTGCCGCGTTATTGTTAACCACAATAGCATCTTCA
>JGI24708J26588_10001916_pt1 | contig 16128 bp, 13 predicted proteins | sample BioPla1DNA2_FD_26588 | JGI IMG/M metagenome (IMG submission 26588) | reverse complement strand
GTTAATATCAATTACGGCAGGTACTATCGTCCGTTTTCAGATGGATTCTATACATGAGTCTTATGATGTTGAAGCTAAGACAATACAGGTAATTACTAACCCTATTCAGATTCTTAACAGAATAACTAGGGGTATTTATAATGAGATAAAGCTTTATTCCACAAGCATGCCTGATAAACTCAGTGATCCTCACTACTATGAAGAATTAGATATACAGCTTGAGCCAAAGCATTCATTTTTGGCAGTACGTAAAAATGGTAAGTATATTTATACAGGTAGTGAAAGAAAGCTGGAGATGATATCAGTGATACTTCCTGCTTACGGTACTGGAGGTACCGAGGTTGATGGTGGTATCTATATTGGCGGAAGCAATCCCTTTCTAGTTAAGGTGCAGGACTTTTTGTTTACTGATGGAGGAAAAGGAACCATATTTGTTGTCACAGATCTTAATGTACTTATGCCACAGGTTAAAGCAGTAGCAATTCAAAGCTCAGTATCATTTATTGTTATATTATTCTTAACAGCTTGCTTATTAATCTTATGGGTATATCGAAGTATCCTTAGACCCCTGAATGTATTAAGGGTTGCTACCAATCACATTAAGGAAGGGGATCTGGGCTATTCAGTTCCCTTGGTATCAGATGATGAGATTGGTCAGTTGTGTGATGACTTTGAGAGTATGAGACTACGTCTAAAGCAGCTTATTGATGATAGATTAAAATATGAAGAAGATATAAAAGAAATGATAAGTAATATATCTCACGATTTAAAAACCCCCCTTACGGCTATCAAGGGATATACAGAGGGACTAATAGATGGAGTTGCTGATACTAGTGAAAAACAAGAAAAATATCTAAAGACAATATATATGAAGGCCAATGATATGACCAGCTTAGTTGATGAGCTTGGTTATTGTGCTAAGATAGACTCCAACGCCATATCCTATATGTTTAATAATATTAGCATAGCTGAGTATTTTGAGGACTGTATGGAGGACCTTCATCTAGAACTTGAGTTTGAGAATATTAAAATTATTTTTGAGAATTTAATTAAACATGATGTGGAGGTAATTGCTGACGCAGAGCAATTAAAGAGGGTGGTCAATAATATAATAGGTAACTCTGTAAAATATCTGGATAATTCTGAGGGTATCATCAAAATTGGAATACAGGATAAAGATGAATTTGTTCAAGTTGATATAAAAGACAATGGATCTGGAATTGCTCAGGATGAACTACCATTTATATTCGATCGTTTTTATAGAGCAGATGCTTCTAGGAATTCTAAAAGAGGAGGCAGTGGACTGGGACTTGCCATTGCCAAAAAGGTAATAGAAGATCACTCAGGTACAATTTGGGCNACTAGTGAAAAGGGCAAGGGAACAACAATTAGCTTTACACTAAAAAAAGCAAATAAATCTTAATATTATCATAATAAATAATGGACTAATCTAAGTTAGGAGGACTTATATGAAAAAAATTCTTATAGTTGAAGATGAGTTAGCTATTGCAGAACTTGAGAAAGACTACCTTGAGCTTTCTGGATTTGAAGTAGAGGTGGAGACCACTGGAGATGTAGGTGTAGAGCGAGCTTTAAATGAGGATTTTGACCTTATTATTCTAGACCTTATGCTTCCTAATGTAGATGGATTTGAAATTTGTAAGAGGATTAGGGAAGAGAAGAACATTCCTGTTATAATGGTATCAGCCAAAAAGGATGATATTGATAAAATTAGGGGACTGGGAATGGGAGCCGATGACTATATTACAAAACCTTTTAGTCCTAGTGAACTGGTTGCAAGGGTAAAAGCCCATCTTGCAAGATATGATCGCCTAATTGGATCTGGACAAAGGGTAAATGAAGTAATAGAAATAAGGGGTCTTAAGATAGATAAGACTGCAAGAAGGGTGTTTGTAAACGACGAAGAGAAGACATTTACAACAAAGGAATTTGACCTCTTAACATTTTTGGCTGAGAACCCCAATCATGTGTTTACCAAAGATGAGTTGTTTAGAGAGATATGGGATATGGAGTCCATAGGAGATATTGCTACTGTAACAGTTCATATAAAGAAGATCCGTGAGAAGATAGAATTTAACACATCAAAACCTCAATATATTGAAACCATATGGGGTGTTGGTTATCGCTTTAAGATTTAATTTAAGGAAGTTCTTGACTAAAATTTAACAAGGTGTTAAAATATCCTTGCTAATCTAGAAGGTTTTCCTGATAGAAAGGCATAGGATAATGTAAATTAAGAAAGACCTGATCTTAGGATATATCCAAGGAAGAAGGAGCTGACTTATAATTTATTATGATGAGTAATTAGACCCTATGCCCTTGGTATAGGGTTTTGTATTTAATTAATTGGAGGTGAAGGAATGAGCAATGAGACTAGGATAGCTCACATAGGCATAATAGTTGAAGACATGGAGGCAGTAGAGAAGTTAAATGGCTTACTTCATGAATATGGTCAATATATTATAGGCCGAATGGGAATTCCCTACCGAGAGAAAGACATCAGTATTATAAGTGTAGTTCTAAATGCAAGGCAGGATATAATTAGTACCCTAGCAGGTAAACTAGGTATGTTAAAGGGAGTCAGTGTAAAGACGATTTATTCAAAAAAATAAATTTAGGAGGTCTTTTATGAAGAAAGTATTTTTAAAAAGTCAAATCAAGATAATGGTTCTATTGATGGTTCTATTATTAAGCATGGTTTTCGCTGGATGTAGCAATGATAAGGAGAACGATAAAGACACAGAAAAAAACAAACAGAATATAGAGACGGAAGAAGATATAGAAGATAAGGAAACTGAAAATCAAGATACTAAAGATCAGGATACAGAGATATTAGATGATGAAGACCATGAAGAGGTAAAGGAAAAGGTAAGTATAAATGTAGCTGCCTTAAGAGGACCTACAGGTATGGGTATGGTAAAGATTATGGAAGATGCTGAAAATGGCAATACAGCCGGGGCCTATAAGTTTACAGTTGCTGGTGAGGCAGATGTTATCAGTACAGGGTTGATTAGTGGGGACTTTGATATTGCAGCAGTTCCTTGTAACCTGGCTTCGGTATTATATAATAAGACAGAAGGTAAGATAAGTATATTAGGGATAAACACCTTAGGTGTTCTTTACATTGTTGAAACAGGTGATTCTATAGAGACAGTGGAGGACCTTAGGGGAAAGACCATCTACTCTACAGGTTATGGAACCACTCCTCAATATACCTTGAATTATTTACTTTCTGCTAATGGAATAGACCCTGAAAAGGATGTAACCATAGAGTATAAGACTGAGGCTACAGAAGTAGCAGCCTTACTGGGAGGTTCTGCAGAAGGAATTGCCATGTTGCCTCAACCTTATGTAACAACAGTTATGATGAATAATGATAAGGTAAGAGTTGCTCTTGATATTAATGAAGAATGGACCAGACAGAATGAGGATGGAAGCGGTGTTGTAACCGGTGTGGTAGTGGTGAATAATGACTTCCTTGAGAAGAATCCAGAAGCTGTAGAAGCTTTTATGAAAGAATACGCTGAAAGCGCTAGCTTTGTTAATGAGAATATAGATGATGCTGCTATGCTTATTGAAAAACATGACATCTTTAAGGCAGCAGTTGCGAAGAAAGCTATACCCTACTGCAATATAACATTTATCAGTGGCCAGGATATGAAGGAGATGGTAGAGGCCTATCTTAATGTGTTGTACAATCAAAACCCCAAGGCTGTTGGTGGAGAAATGCCTGCTGATGATTTTTACTATGTTAATTAAACTTTAGGAGTTGTGATATGAAAGATAAGCAAAGAAAAAATCCAGTTAAGAAAATACTAATACGGCTCCTTGTTCTTTGCTTCTGGCTTTTGGTCTGGGAGATAGGAAGTAGGCTTATTAATCAAGAGCTTTTTCTTCCATCCCCAAAAAGTGTGCTGATTACCACATTTGAACTTGGAAGGACACCTCAGTTTTGGATTACTATTATAAATTCATTTGTTCGAATTACCCTAGGCTTTTTTGTGGGTCTTGTGGCAGGTTTGGTTTTTGCAATACTTTCCTACAAAAGCAAACTAATATATGAGTTAATATCACCTCTTATGAAGATAATAAAATCAACACCGGTAGCTTCATTTATAATCCTAGCCCTAGTATGGATTAGTTCTGTGAATCTATCTATATTAATATCATTATTAATGGTGCTTCCGGTGTCCTATTCCAACATACTTTATGGACTAGAGAGTACTGATATAAAGTTACTTGAGATGGCACAGGTATTTGGCTTAAGTAGATGGAAATGTATTAAGGCTATATATATACCAGCTGTTTTACCATTTCTTATATCTGCCATGTCTGTAGGCCTTGGTTTTAGCTTTAAGTCAGGAATTGCTGCTGAAGTAATTGGCAGACCTTCTAATTCCATTGGCCTAAATCTATATGAAGCCAAACTTTACTTAATGATAAAGGAACTTTTTGCTTGGACCTTGGTCATAATAATGCTTAGTATCTTGTTTGAAAAGATTGTAATGTGGATCTTCAAACAGAAAACTTAAAGGAGGCCACATGGATATTAGGGTTGAAAATCTAAATAAAAGCTTTAATGGAAAGCAGGTTCTAAAAGATCTTAATATTAACTTTCCCAAGGGGAAAATCACCTGCTTAATGGGTGCCTCCGGTACAGGAAAAACCACCTTGGCTAATATTCTAATGAATCTACTTAAACCGGATTCAGGAAGAGTAGAAGGTCTAGAAGGAAAGAAAATATCTGCAGTATTTCAAGAGGATAGGTTGATTGAACACTGGGATGCAATAGAGAATATAAGGCTTGTTAATAACTTGGGATTAACAAAAGAAAAAATAAATGAGCATCTAAAGGAAATTAACTTAAAAGATTATGAAGAAAAGCCTGTAAGACTCTTAAGTGGAGGTATGAGACGAAGAGTTGCTCTTGTAAGAGCAATCCTTTCTGATTATGATGTCCTAATTTTGGATGAACCATTTAAGGGCCTAGATGAAGAATTAAAGAAGCAGGTTATTAATTACATAAGGAAGATGGCTAAAGGAAAGACGGTTATTATCATAACCCATGATAGAGAAGACATAGATTTACTTGATGCAAATCTTATCAGCCTTCCATAGACTAATAAATCATAAAGATATAAGTAATTGTATTTCCGGGGGAGTTCATATATAATACATTAATAAATATAGACCTAAAGGATGGTAATGAGATGCATATTACGATAACTGGAAATCTAGGAAGTGGAAAGTCAACTGTGGCCAGGCTTCTTAGTGAAAAATATGATTTTGAAGTTTATTCTACTGGTAAGGTTCAGAGAGAATTGGCAGCAAAGATGAATCTTAGCACCTTAGAACTTAATCAGTTAATGATGAGTGACCGCAAATATGACCATATGATTGATGATGCAACAAGGCAAATATCAAGGGATAAGAAAGATGAAAATATAATTTTTGATTCAAGGTTGGCATGGAACTTTGTAGAGCATTCATTTAAAGTATTTGTATCTGTTAGCCTGGATGTGGCAGCAGGACGTGTTATGAATGACCAAAGGGGTTCTGTGGAGAAGTACTCATCTATAGAGGAGGCAAAAGAACTTCTGGCTAAAAGAGCTGAGACAGAGAGTATTAGATACAAAGATATTTACAACCTGAACTATATGGATTTTTCTAATTATAATTTTATTATTGATAGTACTTATTGTAATCCTGATCTTATTGCTGATATTATTATGGAAGAAGCAAAAGAATATTATAGCAATCCCAGTGTCACTACTAAAAGGCTAGTATCTCCAAAATGTCTAACCTTTAAAAATTTTAATAAGGAGCAGGATAGAGAAAGGCTAAAAGATTTAATAAAAACCATGGAAGCTTCAAGTTATGCCAAGGATTGTATTGTGAAAGTTAGCCAGGAAGGTAATAAGTTTCTAGTAGAGGATATGATTGATTATGCTAAGGCGGCATATCTTGCAGATGTAGATTACATTGGAATAGAAATCATATAAAAATCACATAAAAATTTTTATACCTGTTATTTTAGTCTATTCATGATAATATTCCCCTTTTTATTTCAAAATATCACCGAGAATATAAAAAATTATATAAGAGAAAATAAAGATAAGAGAATTCTTAATAAAATGAATTCTCTTTTTATTTCCTAATAATTTATTTTATTATTTAATTTTATTATTATATTTATTATAAATCTAATTTGGGGTGATATTATGAAGATTTGGGAGGGTATGGGTGATAGAGCTAGGATGATTACTAAGATTATTATTATAACTCTTAGTGTCTATTTAAGTTTTCGTTTTGTCTTACCGCTTATATTGCCATTTGTATTTTCTTGTATATTGGCTTGGATGGTAGGGCCTATAGCCGAGTTTTTATACAGAAAATTCAAGTTGCCAAGGATAGTTGGGGGTTCAGTATTCTTATTTATCTTAGTAATTTTTTTTAGTACTGGTTTATTTTATCTGATGAATATATTAATAGGTCAATCTATAAAATTTGCTAGAAATCTTCCAGCATATCTAACTATCCTAGCTGGAAAGCTTGATAATATCTGTAGTAGTTGTGATGAAATACTAGGTCTTGCCGCTGGAAGTGTTAGAGCCTTGCTGGATGATAATATGATAAGTATGGTGGATAGGGTAAGAAGTGATGTGATTCCTGGGGTGACAGCCCAGACTCTTAATTTAACCATAAGGTTAGTTGGATTTATAGGTACCCTTCTAATAACATTTATATCAGCAGCCTTGATTGTTAAGGAAATACCAGAGCTAAGAAAAAAACATAAAAACACTGATATATACAAAGATATTAAAAAAGTCACTGTTAGGTTGGCGGATACGGGGATTGCTTATTTAAGATCTCAGTTTATGGTGATGGTTATGGTTGCAGTTTGCTGTGTAACCGGTCTAGTATTAATAAGAAATGAATATGCTTTATTACTGGGCATAGGAATAGCTCTTATGGATGCNCTACCCTTTATAGGAAGTGGAATAGTCTTTATTCCTTGGGCTATTATTATGCTCTTAAATGGCAATATATATGGGNCGGCAGTTCTTATAACCACCTATCTTATCTGTCAGATTATTCGNGAAGTTATAGAGCCAAAGCTAATAGGTAATAGGATTGGTATAAAACCCTTATATACACTAATGGCCATGTATATAGGTTTAAAGCTTTTTGGACTTGTGGGTTTTATATTAGGGCCACTAGGACTTGTTATAATAATAACTGTCCTTAAGGTGGTAAATGAAAAGCAAACAATATCATATTCACTTGACAAAGGAATAGATCTGGAATAAAATTAAGTACATTAAACGGCCTTGAAGAGGAATAGTAAAAAACATAGCATTACAGAGAGAGAAGTTATGGTGTAAGCTTCTTATGCAAGGGTTTTTGAACCTACCTTGGAGCCTTGTATGAAAGGATAAACTCCCCAAATACAACGTATACCGGCGTTAACGGTAAAGAGAGAGTCATTTATGACTAATTAGGGTGGTACCGCCGAGTCTTTCGGTCCCTTTTGGGATGAAAGGCTTTTTTGTTGTATATTATTGTATATTATAATAAAGAGTAATACATGAAGGAGAGAATATTATGGCAAAGGAAAAGAAGTTAGTTGAGGCAATCACTTCAATGGAAGATGATTTTGCTCAGTGGTACACAGATGTGGTAAAAAAAGCAGAACTTATTGAATATTCCAGTGTTAAAGGATGTATGATAATTAGACCATATGGATATGCCATATGGGAGAACCTCCAAAGACAAATGGATGCAGATTTTAAGGCAACAGGTGTAGAAAATGTATATATGCCTATGTTTATTCCTGAAAGTCTATTACAGAAGGAAAAAGACCATGTAGAAGGTTTTGCTCCTGAGGTGGCTTGGGTAACCCATGGAGGAAATGATAAGCTTCAAGAAAGACTATGTGTTCGTCCTACATCAGAGACTTTGTTTTGTGATTTTTATTCAGATATAATTCACTCATATCGTGACCTACCTAAATTATATAATCAGTGGTGTTCAGTTGTAAGGTGGGAGAAGACTACAAGGCCTTTCCTTCGTTCCACAGAATTTTTATGGCAGGAAGGTCATACCGCCCATGCAACTGCAGAGGAAGCAGAAGAAAGAACAATTCAGATGCTTAATCTTTATGCAGATTTTTGTGAAAATGTATTGGCAATTCCTATGATTAAGGGAAAAAAATCTGAGAAAGAAAGATTTGCAGGAGCAGAGTCTACTTATACCATAGAAGCTCTAATGCATGATGGAAAGGCATTACAATCAGGCACAAGTCATAACTTTGGAGATGGATTTGCAAAAGCTTTTGATATCCAATATACAGATACCAACAATAAGTTGCAATACGTACATCAAACTTCTTGGGGAGTGTCCACAAGGCTTGTTGGAGCCATTATCATGGTTCATGGTGATAACAGTGGTTTGGTACTTCCTCCTAAAGTTGCACCTATTCAAGTAATGATTATACCTATTAATCAGAAGAAAGAAGGAGTGCTTGAGAAGGCATTTGAACTTAAGGAAAGGCTTTCTTCCTTTAAAGTAAAAGTAGATGATTCTGATAAGAGTCCAGGTTGGAAATTCAGTGAGCAGGAAATGCGTGGAATTCCTATCAGAGTAGAGATTGGTCCAAAAGATATTGAGAAAAATCAAGGGGTTATTGTAAGAAGAGATACAAGAGAGAAGATATTCGTTTCCCTTGATGAGATTGAAAGCAAGGTAGCTGAAGTTCTTGAAACTATTCAAGCAGACATGCTAAAGCGTGCAAAAGAGCACCGTGACTCACATACCTATATAGCTAAAAACATGGAAGAGTTTGAGAGTGTTATTAACGACAAACCTGGTTTTATCAAGGCTATGTGGTGTATGGATGAGGCTTGTGAGAATGAGATAAAGGATAAAACAGGAGCAACATCCCGTTGTATGCCATTTGAACAAGAGCATATAGATGATAATTGTGTATGCTGTGGTAAACCTGCAAAGGTTATGGCTTATTGGGGTAAGTCCTATTAAATTCATAACTGTTTTACTATAATATTACCTAGGAGGCAACCATGATATTTCAGATTCCCCATAAAGTTCAATTTATAATAGATAGCTTAAGAGGCAAGGGTTTTGAGGCCTATGCTGTAGGGGGCTGTGTCCGTGACATGGTGCTTGGTAGGCATCCTGAGGATTGGGATATAACAACCTCTGCTAAGCCTCATGAGGTAAAGGAGATATTTAAGAGAACCGTAGATACTGGTATACAACATGGTACGGTTACAGTTTTACTTGATAAGGACCATTATGAGGTTACTACTTACCGACTTGATGGTGTTTATGAAGATAATCGCCGTCCTAGAGAAGTGTCTTTTACTTCTAACTTAGAAGAAGATTTAAAGCGTAGAGATTTTACTATAAATGCTATGGCATATAACCCTGAATGTGGCATAGTTGACCTTTTTGGTGGTATGGAAGATCTAAAAAACAGACGAATTGCCTGTGTAGGTAATGCTAGTGAGCGTTTTGATGAGGATGCCCTAAGGATCCTTAGGGCAGTAAGGTTTTCTGCACAGTTAGATTTTCAGATAGAGGAATCCACCAAATTAGCCATTAAGGATAAGGCTCATTTGTTAAAGAATATAAGTGCTGAAAGAATAAGAATGGAACTTACCAAGCTATTAATATCAGATAATCCTGACAGACTAAGAGATTTATATGATCTTGGAATTACCAAGGTTGTGCTTCCAGAGTTTGATAATATGATGATAACTCCTCAAAAGAATACTTATCATGCTTATAATGTAGGAGAACATACCATTAGAACAGTTTGTGCAGTAGCCGGAAAAGTAAGTGAGGATCGGTTTACTATGCAGGAAAGAACCATACTTCGTTGGACTATGTTACTTCATGATATTGATAAGCCAACAACCATTTCCTTAGGAGAAGATGGACAAAACCATTTTTATGGTCATCAAGAAAAAGGAGCCCAGACTAGCAAAGGGATTCTTAAAGACTTAAAGTTTGACAATGAGACCCTAGAGGCTATAGTTCATCTGATAAGGTGGCATGATTATGATTTTCCTCTAACTCCAGTTGGACTCCGACAGGCATCAGCCAAAATAGGTAAGGAGTATATGGAGCTTTTATTCGAAGTGAAATTTGCTGATACGTCAGGGAAGAACCCTAAGATACAATTAGATAAGTTTAAGGAAATCAACCAGGCAAAAGAACTTTTCAAGGATATGGTAGAAAAAAACTACTGCGTAAGTCTTAAGGAATTAGATATTGGTGGAAAGGACTTAATGGCAGCAGGCTTTAAACCTGGCAAGAAGATGGGTATGATCTTGAGCAAATTACTAGACCTTGTAATTGAAGACCCATCCCTTAATAAGAAGGAAATTCTAATAGAAAAGGCAAAATCCTTAAGATAATTTAGTTTATATGGCAAATCCTATTTGTTTTATTCATGAATTCCTAACCCATATCATAATATTAGTAGACGGACATTATCAATTGTTGGGGGTGGATTTGCTGTGGAAGATAGATGCCAAGAGGCATTAAAGAAATATTCTCTTAAGGTATACAATATGTACAGGGCAAGAGGAGCCTATCTTTTAGAGACAGATAGAGGTCTAAAGCTGTTAAAATGTTTTGAAGGTTCAGAAAATCGTGCCATATTTGAGCATATTGTTAAAGAACATTTATATAATCATGGATACTATAATACGGATTTATTTGTTAAAACGATTGAGGGTGACATTATAGCAGAGGATCAATCCGGATGCCGGTATGTGGTAAAAAACTGGTTTTGGGGAGAGGAATGTAACCTGAAAGAGTTGTCGCAGATTGAAATGGCATCCGCTAACCTGGCTAGGCTACATAATGCTTTGAAAGGTGTGGAGTTTACCAATGAACAACTGGAATATAATGTAGCTGGTAATCTTAAGGAAACCTTTGAAAAGCGTAACAGGGAGTTAAAGAGGATTAGAGGCTATATTAGGGATAAACGTCAAAGAAATGAATTTGAGGTCTTGTTTTTAAACCTATATGATGAATTCTACGAACAGGGTATTAGAGCCCAAAAAAAACTAGAAGTTTCCCAGTATAATAAGGTCTATAATGAAGCTTTGCAGGATATGTCCATATGTCATGGTAATTATACTTATCATAATATTATTATGCTAAAAAATAAAACTGAGGCCATAACTAAGACTTATATTCCACCGGGATGGATTAATAGAGAGCCTATATCAGCCAATGATCTCTCCAGCCGCCTTGGTAAAATGGTTGCAACTACAAACTTTGAGAAATCATATGTAGGTATTCAGATTACAGACTTATATCACTTTATACGTAAGGTTATGGAGAAGAATGACTGGGATATCCTTTATGGAAGTAATATTATAGAGGCATATGATAAGATAAAACCAATATCCAATGATGAGCTAGAAGTGTTGTATTTGAATTTATTGTATCCGGAAAAGTTCTGGAAGGTAACCAACTACTATTATAATGGCAAAAAGGTTTGGGTTTCTGGAAGGAACATTCAAAAGCTTAAAAGTATAGGGGAACAAAATCCTAAAAAAGAGATTTTTCTTAAAAAATTGGAAGGTATTCTTAACTACTAATCTTTTAGCTTATATGCTATACTGTAAGGAGAAAAAACATTTTATAGGAACGATTAGAGGAATACCATGATATTTAATACAAAAGATCAAAAAAATAGATTAGGGATTAATAGCAGGCCAATCATAAGCCTTTTGGTTGGCCTGTCTTTTTTTACCCTAATATTAATTATAGCATTTGCTGAAATCGGAAAGGGCGGACAAAGAGCNAATAAGCNAAAGCATAAGAATCCAGCCACCATTGAAAGTGAATCTGAGAATTCTCCTCAACATAGCAAAGGGGATCAAAATGTTTTAGGGGTTATACTTGATATTAATAAAGATGAAAAGATTATTAAAATTTATGATATTACAAAAGATGAAGAAATCTCTCTTCTATACACAGGTGCCAGTAGCATCCTTGATAAATACGATCAGGTGGTATCTATAGGCAAATTTCAAGTTGGGCAGATTGTAGAAGCCGACTATCTAAGTCAGACTATGAAAGTGATAAGATTACAACCTTCCCATCAGGCTTGGGAATATGTTGGGGTTAATAATATAACTATTGACTTTGAAAAGGAACTTATTAAGCTGGGCCAGACAAATTATACATATAAAAATCCCATTATAGTTGATGAAGATAGATTTATAAGATTAGAAGACCTAGCTGAACAAGATGTATTAACCCTCTTTGGGGTAGAAGAAACCATCTGGTCATTTATAGTTACAAAAGGCCATGGATGGGTTAAGCTAAAAGATTATGAAGCTTTTCTCGGGGGGACTATTACAGTTGGTTATGAAGCTATACAAGAAGTATCTAAGGATATGGAGATAATTGTCCGTGAGGGTAATTATAATTTAACCATAGAAAACGATGAATATAGTGGTACTAAGAATATTACTGTAGAGCGTAATAAGGAGACGGTGGTATCAGTTGGGGATTTGGGTCCTGATCCTACAAAGTTCGGAGATACAACTTTTGATATAATACCTTTTGGTGCAGATTTGTACATTGATGGGGAGCTTACCCCCTACGCTAGCCCTATAAAATTATCCCATGGGGTTCATAATATTGAGGTTTCTTTGGGTGGATATTTAACCTATCGTGGAGAGCTTCTTGTGGATTATTCATCTAAGAAAATACAGATAGTTCTTCCAGAAGCCTTAAGTAGAGAAACAGTTAGTGTGGTGGAATCTGAACAGGAAGATTCACAAGATGGAGTTAATATAGAATATAATGACTGGGATAGCCAAGCAGATAGTTCAGAAGATAATGATATAGAGATGGATAATGAAAGGGAAGGTGTTGATGATGATCCTATAGTAGATTCGGAACATCTTATCTATATTCAGAATCCATCAGGAGCATCAGTGTATCTTAATGGAGAATATAAAGGAGTCTCTCCTGGAAGCTTTAAGAAGGTTATAGGAAGCCATGTACTAACATTTATTAAGAAAGGTTATAAGACAAAAAGTTATACCATTGATGTGGCAGATGATGGTTTAGATACTTATATAAGCCTTCCGGATTTAATACTTGAATAAGCTTTAGTCTTGTTACTAACTGTCATGATATATAAAATTAAATAATAAAAAATCAATTATTGCAGATATATAAGCTTTTCTGTCTAGCGATTTTTAAATCCCTATCTTTTCAAATTATACAATTCAGGCTATAATGAATGTAAAATTATGGAAAAGAGGGGATTTTTATGATACAAAAACTTTATTATGACAATCTAATTATCTATGGTTTTGCTGTGCTTTGCGTCCTGGGTCTTTTGATCCGCATTATCTTAAATATTGTCTACATATATCTAGTAAAAGAATCGGACAGGCTAGGTAGCTCTAAGAATAAGTTATTAAAGCATATGAAGCTAAAGTTTGAAACCTGTTACAAATTGAGCATACCTGTTAATAATGTGGATACTTTCGTGGATAAAAATATGACAAGGTATAAATTCTGTGGATTTCTATTATCCACATGGGAGAATTTTAGTGGACAAGTTCTATACCTTAGCTTCCTAGTAGTGCCGATTAGTGCTGTTTTCGGTGTTGTTTATGAGATTGGTCAGAAAGATATTTTGTACACAGGGGCTGTTGGTATCTTAGTAGGTTCAATATTAATCCTTGTGGATAAAACTATTAATTTATCAGTTAAAAAGCAAACGGTTAGATTAAATATACTTGATTACCTTGAGAATCTTTGTAAGGTCAGGTTAGAGCATGAGTTATCCCAACCAGAAAAGCTTGATCAGTTTAGGCAGGAATATTATAAGGCAATTAGTAAAACTGAGAAGAGGGAAGTTAACCGAAGGGAGGAAGCAAGAAAGAAGAAGGAGGAAGAAAAGCGACTAAAAGCTCTAAAAAAAGAAGAAGAGCGAAGAAGGGCTGAAGCTGCAAGAAAGGAAGAGGAAAGAAGAAAGATGGAAGAGAGAAAACGGATTGCAGCTAAGCGAAGGGAAGAGGAGCTACGTAAGTTACAAGAGGAAAGACAGGCTCTTGCCCTACAAAGGGAGGATCTTAACAAAGAGTTAGGGGAGAAAGAGATATTAAAAGAAGAAAGGGTTCCCTTTCATAATGTTATAGAGCAGCAAGAAAGAGTTTCCCAGATAGAAGTGGAAGAGGTTAAAGAAGGTATAGAGGAAATAGCCTTGGCTAAAGAAGAAACTCCAAAAATAAAACTACCCCATATGTCTCCTGAGGAAGAACAGCTTATAGAGGATGTTTTAAGAGAGTTCTTTGCATAAGAAAGAAGCTTCTTTAAATATAAAACATGTTTTAAGTAGAATAAAGATTGATTATTAAGCCTTGTTTTGTTATTATATAGAAAAATGTTAGGAGTGGAGTATATGACAAATAAGGTAAGTTTTGATTATTCTGCTGCGGATAAGTTTATCAGCATGGTAGAAGTTGAAGCGATGAAGTCAGCCGTAGATACAGCTAAAGAAGAGCTTGTAAACGGTACAGGACAGGGATCTGACTTTTTGGGCTGGATAGACCTTCCTGTTAATTATGATAAAGAGGAATTTGCTCGTATAAAAAAAGCAGCATCTAAAATTAAAGATGATTCTGATGTTCTTTTAGTTATAGGAATTGGTGGATCATATCTAGGTGCCAGAGCAGCTATAGAATTTTTAAGACATAGTTTCTATAATAATGTTTCAAAGGAAATTAGAAAGACCCCGGAAATTTATTATGTAGGTAATAATATTAGCAGTACCTATATGAATCATCTTAAGGATCTTATTAAGGATAAAGATTTTTCCATTAACATGATTAGTAAATCAGGTACCACAACTGAGCCTGCTATAGCATTTCGTATATTTAAGAAACTACTAATTGAGAAATACGGTAAAGAAGAGGCGGCTAAGAGAATCTATGCAACCACAGATAAATCCAAGGGAGCTTTAAAGAACCTGGCAACAGAAGAAGGTTATGAAAGTTTCGTTGTTCCTGATGATATAGGAGGTCGTTATTCAGTACTAACTGCTGTAGGACTACTTCCCATAGCTGTTAGTGGTGCGGATATAGATAAACTTATGGAGGGAGCAGCCAGCATGAGGAAGCAATGTCTTGAGATTCCTTATGAGCAAAACGGTGCACTTCTATATGCAGCAGTAAGAAATATTCTTCATAGAAAAGGAAAGAGTATCGAAATATTAGTAAACTATGAACCATCACTTCATTACGTATCTGAATGGTGGAAGCAACTTTATGGCGAGAGTGAAGGTAAGGATCAAAAGGGAATCTATCCTGCATCAGTGGATTTTACAACAGATCTTCATTCTATGGGCCAATTTATTCAGGATGGTAGTAGAACCATGTTTGAAACGGTTCTTAACATAGAAAATTCTAAAGAAGAAATACTCCTTGAAGAAGAGGAAGTTGATTTGGATGGGTTAAACTACTTAGCAGGCAAGAGTGTAGATTTTGTCAACAAAAGTGCTATGAAGGGAACCTTGCTAGCCCATACAGACGGAAATGTGCCAAATCTCATGGTTAATATTCCTGAGCAAAATGAATTTTATCTAGGTGAGCTATTTTATTTCTTTGAATTTGCATGTGGTGTAAGTGGATATTTACTAGGAGTAAATCCTTTTGATCAACCTGGTGTAGAAAGTTATAAGAGCAATATGTTTGCCTTACTTGGAAAACCAGGTCATGAAGCTAAGCGTAAAGAATTACTTAGTAGACTGTCACAATAAATATTTATGAGAGTATAATATAGTAAATAATAAATATTGTTAGGTAGAGTGCAGTAATTAAGGGATAGAATACATATCTTTGATTATTCGCAACCGAATCCCCATATACTTCATACTGAGTGTGAACAGATTACTGCCTTGATACCTTACCAGAACTATTCGGGTGCTTAACATAGATATGACAAAGGGCTGTTCTATAACAGCCCTTTATATTGTTTGAATATATTTAAGACATAGTTGCGATGTATTTATACATGAGTATAAAGTGGCATATGCTGCCT
>JGI24708J26588_10001915_pt1 | contig 16137 bp, 14 predicted proteins | sample BioPla1DNA2_FD_26588 | JGI IMG/M metagenome (IMG submission 26588) | reverse complement strand
TTACTTTAATATTTGTACTTTGCTTTACCCCATTGGTATTTATAAAATCACGGCTCAAATCTACTATAGTTTTGCCCCGCCAGCTCATGCGCAGCCGCCCAGAATCATCAACAACCGCAACCATTGTTGCCTCTAAGTTCTCTTTGCGAGCTTCCTCAATAAATTTCTCTGCATTCTCGGGAGCAACAACTACCGCCATTCTTTCCTGAGATTCAGAGATTGCAAGCTCTGTTCCATCAAGACCTTCATATTTTTTTAAGATTGCGTCCAGATTAATTGTAAGACTGTCTGCCAGCTCACCTATTGCTACAGATACTCCCCCTGCTCCGAAGTCATTACACTTTTTAATCATTCTGGTAACAATCGGTTTTCTAAAAAGACGTTGAATTTTTCTCTCGGTAGGAGGGTTACCTTTTTGGACCTCGGCACCGCAGGTAGTAAGAGACTCAACGGTATGCTCCTTTGACGAGCCCGTGGCTCCACCGCAGCCGTCTCTGCCGGTGCGGCCGCCTAATAGTATTATTATATCTCCCGATTCGGGTGTTTTTCTCACGACATGATTTTTAGGGACGGCACCTACTACCGCTCCGATTTCCATTCTTTTCGCAACATAATCCTCATGATAAATCTCTGCAACCATACCTGTGGAGAGACCAATCTGATTCCCGTAGGAGCTATAGCCCTGTGCTGCTCTTGTTGTAATAACCCTCTGAGGCAGCTTGCCGGGCAATGTTTTGTCAAGAGGAGTTCTGGGGTCAGCCGAACCGGTCACACGCATAGCCTGATATACATAGGAACGTCCTGACAAGGGGTCTCTGATAGCTCCGCCCAAGCATGTGGCCGCTCCGCCGAAAGGCTCTATTTCGGTGGGGTGGTTATGAGTCTCATTCTTAAACATTACCAGCCATTCTTCAGGTTTATCATCAACTATAGCCCTTACAACAATACTGCATGCATTGATTTCTTCCGATTCATCAAGATTATCAAGATCACCGGTATTTCTTAAATATTTCATGGCGATTGTAGCAATGTCCATCAGAGTAATATCTTTCTCTCTTTTGCCATGTACCTGTTGTCTTATTTCAATATAATTCTCATAAACCTCTTTTGTTTTCAGGGCAATTGGGTTTATTTCAAACTCAACATCTTCTATCTTTGTTAAGAAAGTGGTATGTCTGCAATGATCCGACCAATAGGTGTCTAACATGCGAAGCTCGGTGACAGTTGGATCTCTTTCTTCCACATCCCTGAAGTATTCCTGGCAAAAGCTTAAATCATCAAATGACATGGCAAAAGCCATTTCATCCATTAATATCTTCAATTCCTCTTCAGTCATTTTTATAAAGCCTTCAACCGTTTTTACATCTTCCGGAACGGGGTAATCATCCTTAAGTGTCTCCGGCTTGTCCAGTGCGGCCTGACGGGTTTCAACAGGATTTATTACAAGATTAATTATTTTTTGATAATCTGAGTCCGATATTTCGCCTGATAAGACTATAACCTTTGCAACTTTGACATCTGGTCTTTCTCCATGTGTTATAAATTGAATGCATTGTGCAGCCGAGTCGGCTCTTTGATCATACTGGCCGGGCAAGTATTCAATAGCAATAACCCGGTCTGTTTCGGGGATATCGAGGTTTTCTTCATATATATTATCAACCGGCGGTTCAGAAAATACTGTTATTTTAGCCTGTTCATAATCTCTGCCGGTTATGCCTTCTATATCATAGCGATGAATAATCCTTACTTTAGTGAGTCCACTGACAAGCAAATTTTCTGTAATTTCGGAATATAGTTTTGAAGCTTCTACGTCAAAACCTTGTTTCTTTTCAACATAAATCCTTCTTACCGCCATCTCAATGTCCATCCCTCTCAAATTTTTATTATAACTTTTGACTATTGATAATTATAATGCATTTTATCTCTTAAAAAAAGCTTTTAAACGAACAAGAGATTAGTATATCATCTTTGATTGGTTGTAACATTTTACCCACATAATAATATATAAAAAGTAATAGGTTGTTAAAATTATGAATATACTATAAGATGTGTATTTTGCAATTTGAGGTTAATTTATGGAAGGAATAATCAGACATATGTTCCCTGGCGGAAATACTCCCCTTGGATTTTTCAGCTATTATAAATATATAATAGATCTTGAAAAAGCGAACCGCATTTTTATATTAAAGGGTGGTCCCGGCACAGGTAAAAGTACAATAATGAAAAAGGTTGGGCTTGACTTAGCCAGACAAGGATATGATGTTGAATTCATGCATTGCTCCAGCGATAATAACAGCCTCGATGGAATAGTTGTCCCAAAACTGTCAATCGCGATAATTGATGGCACCGCCCCCCATGTAGTAGATCCCACATATCCCGGAGCTGTAGACGAAATCATAAATTTGGGAGAATTGTGGGATGAAGATGGAATTATTAAGGCAAAAGAAAAAATATTTGAAACCAGCAAAAAAATTAAGGATTGCTTTGAAAGAGCTTATCGCTATCTAAAAGCTGCTGCAGAACTGAAAGCAGACACAGAAAAAATTTACGAATATGCTTTGGACAGAGGAAAAGAGGCTATTTTTATACATGAACTTAAAACAAAGATTTTTGGATCGGATATTCCATCTAAAAATCCCGGGAAGCAGCGGTGTCTTTTTGCTAGCGCAATAACTCCAAAGGGACCGTCAGAATTCTTAGACAGCCTTTGTATTGCCCATGATGTAATTCGATTATGCGCTCCTGCAGGACAGAGCACCAAAAATGTGCTTGAAAGCCTAAAGGATGAAGCTTTAAAAAAAGGTTTTTTAACCGAAACTTATTTTTGCCCTATGTCTCCCAAGAGAATTGAGCATATTGTATTGCCTGAGCTTAAGATATCGGTAATAACAGCCAACGAATACCATGATATTAGTGATATAAACAGCGAGAATAATTCCACATATTTTATGAATGAATTTTTAAGCAGTGAAATTATCTCTGATTTTAAACCCCAGCTTGACTTTAACAGACTCTATACCGATACCATCATTCAGAGGGCCGTAGACTCAATTGCTATGGCAAAGTCTTTTCATGATGAGTTAGAAAAGTATTATATTAAGAACATAAATTTTGACCGATTAACTCTACTGAGGAAAGACTTGATGAAAAAGATATTGTCCCATGCTTAAGCGGTAGACATTACGATTTCAAGTTCGAATAGACTTTTATCGTATTTTACAACCATATTACCGTTATACTTCTTTACGGTTCTATCTATGCTTTGCAGTCCAAGTCCGTGCAGCTCGGGTGAAGGTTTTGAAGATATGAAAAACCTTCCCCATCTTACGGGAGCTTTGTCACATGTGTTGGAAACAACTATTATCAGATATTTATCCCTATAATTCATGGAGAGTTTTATTTCCTTCTTAAGAGCATTATCGGTTATCCGCTTGCAGGCCTCAATGGCATTATCTAATGAATTCCCGAGGACTATGCATAGATCTGTGTGCTTTATTGCTATATTCGAAGGCAGATTGAGCTCCCGTCTGAAATTAATTCCTATTTTGTTTGCTATATCGGCTTTCTCACTCAATACGGCATCAATAACAGGATTCCCTGTGTCAATAATTCTCTCGGTGTCTGTTAAACTAATAAGATTTTCAATATAATTGCCTAATTCATTTTCTTTTTCATATTTATAAAGATTATAGATACAGCTTAGATGGTTTTTAAAATCATGAATTACCTCAGAAAGCACCTCTCGATTTTCTGCCAGTTTATTATAATGATTGAGTTGGAACTCTAATTGTTTCTCTATCAATTTGTATTTGTAGCCCTTTTCAAGTTGTCGCATATTCAATTCATACATACTGAATACTATGGCATTAATATACATTAGTCCAATATACGCAATCAATACAGAGAGTGTATCTGTTACACCATGCCTAAGCATAAGTTCAAGTATTATCAAGGCAATAAATATACATATTATTGGAACCATTAAAAGTAGAAAATAATATTCTCTCTTTGTCTCAACAACATATGATTTCTTAAAATAACAGATAATTTTTATTGCCATAAAAGATAATATATTTTTGATTGTGATACCAATTAATTTAAAGATCGGATTGTTCTGGAGTATCCCCGGTTCTATCTCAAAACTTAAAAGTAATATGCAAAGAGTAACAAGCTCAGTAACCACAAGGATAGCAAGAAGCAAAACACATGTAATCATATGGGTATTAAACTTCCCTTTATATAAAAACAAAGAAACAAATAGTGAAACTCCCAAAAAGTTTACTATAAGTGCATTTGGTATATTATATAAAAACGAACTGACAATAAATAATTGTATAAATGCAATAATAAATACAATTACCTTTCTCATGAGGGTAGTATCTTTTTTTTCAAGAAATCCATTTAAGAAAGTTAAAATGATTAAGATTTCAAATAATGATGTGCATCCTTCGATAAATAGCCACGCTATACTATGTATCATATCGAATACCTCGCAAGATAACTTGTAAAGCTGTCAAATACCTCTTTAAGGCGGTGCTCACTTAGCGGGAGTACCATATTATTGTTAAGCACAATATTCGACTTGTTTATTCTTTGTATGTATTCCATATTAACCAGATATCCTTTATGAGTTCTGACAAAATTATATTTCGATAATTTGGCTTCCTCTTCCTTGAGATTCGCATAATATGTATACTGTTGGTTATTCGTATGTAAAATTATTTTTCGAAGAAAGCTCTCCATATATATTATCTTGTTTATTTCAAGACTTATCAGTCCACGATCTCTTGTGTAAAAAGAGTACCTCTTACTTCTCATATCATTTATTTGAGCTATCGCTTGTCTAAGAACATGATAGAATTTTTCTTCATAGACAGGCTTAATTAGAAACCAAAAAGGCTGATATTCAAAGCTGTTGAAAATATAGTCTTTAAGAGAAGTAATAAATATGATTATTGCCCTGGTATCGTAGCCCCTTATAACCTTTGCCGCGTCAAACCCACTTACTTTTTTCATTTTAATATCCAAATAGATTAAGTCATATAAAACTCCTGATTCATATGCTTCTATTAATTGCTCACCAGAGGTATAGCAATCGATAACGACATCATTACAATCGTTCTCATGCAAGACAAAATGATTTTTTATGTAACCATGAAAAAGTTCAAGGTAGTTTTTGTCATCATCACATATGGCTATATGCATGGCACTCACCGGATCTAAGTTATTTTCTTCTGAATTTGCATAAAATAAAAAATTATGTTTTTCGACAAGATTATCATACCAGAAATCATTACATTCTTTCAAATGTTTTCCCTGCTTTCTATATAGTTGTTATACTAACTAATTATTCATAACATAAGTATCTCCAGCCCAAATCTCGTCAAGATAGGGCTGGAGAACTCTTTTTTTAATATATTACTGTCTCGTACTTAGTGTTTTATCATTCTTATTTTTTCAGGAAATTTAGGTTGATTAAAAAATACTACGCAACAAGTATAGTTACTCAATAGTGCCGTGGAAAATGCCAATGCTGCAACTGCCTTTCCTATTAATACACCGATTATACCCATTATATGTTTCACCTCCTTATTTCCGTTGCTTTAGCCAAAATAAGAGTAAAAGCTACGCAAAGCATGGCAAGCGAGATTATAACTGCTGCTTTTATTGCTTCGTAAAAAAATACTGTAATCAAACAAATGCCCATGAACTCAACAGAGGCAATTGCTCTCGACAAAATTTGGAATTTCCTTTGCTCACCTTCGATAAAAGGCTTATTTTTATGCTCAACCGGTGCTAGATATAATATGATTGCAAAAGAGATTATTCCTGCCGATAAGGAAAAAACATTTCCCATCTCTACGGGCAAAAACTTTGCTACAGCCATAGAAGCGCAATAAAACCCAACAAAAATAAGTACGCACGAAATATGCGATTCAGCATGATATCCGCCGCTATATATTCTAATAACACCAAACATTAGTATAAAAAACATGCTTTCAAGTATTAATCCCGCTATAATACCAATTGTAAGTACGACAATGATGTTAATAGCAGTAGAAAACAAAGCTACCAATCCATATTCGTAAATTTCACGATTTTCATTTTCTATAATTTCCTTCATCAAAAGAAAATCTGTAAATTGTTCAGAAAGCCTTTGCAGCATTTTTCTTCCTCTCTCCAAGAATTATTTCAAGAGTATGACTTAGTTGTGGAAGGTTTTGTCGTCTGGCTAAGAAAAAGCTTATTTAGAATTGGCATTATTAATTGCCAATTCTAAATAATGAAGAAAGATAGTATCAGAAAAGTTTTAAATATAATCATTGTGCAACCTGCGGGGGGTGCAGTAGTTGCACAACGATTATTCACTGATAACAAACCTGCTTAGCTTGTAGAGTCTGGTTTCTAAAAGCTTAAGTATATAATTGAGAGGGTTTGTTTTCTACAAGTTAATATACTACAATTTTCAATATTTATGTCACGAAATGTAATAACTGCGGCTTTAAATGTAATAACTGCGTTTCAATATACTAAATATCCCATTAATACATAAAACCGGTTGTATTATTTTGCTAATACAACCGGTTTTATGGCGATTTTTATCCGCTTTATATTCATTAGTACCGTCAGTCTAATGCTGTAAGTGGCAAAAACTGTTATCCTTTATCTTCACCCAAAACCAGGTCTAATGTAAGATACTCCCCTTGGCTGGGCTCACCTTTTTGGGGTATTCTGTAAACAGTAAGCTTTACCTTATCTCCTGCTTTAAATTTATTTTTCTCTGCTTCCAGCTCTGCAAAGCTCTTAATATCAACTCCGTTAAACTGGGTAATAATATCACCTGTTTTTACACCGGCCATAAAAGCGGCACTTAAAGGTTCGACCTCATAAACAAGTATTCCTTCAGGTACCCCGTTGCTTTTTGCAATTGTAGAGTTGAACCTCGTATCAACAACTATCCCGATCTGAGGCCGTCCCGTTACATATCCGCTTTTAATAAGGCTTTCCGCAATTTCTACAGCATTATTTGAAGGAATGGCAAATCCTAAACCCTCATATCCGGCACCGCCTATTTTAGAAGTATTTATGCCTATTACTTTACCTTCTGAATTTAATAGCGCTCCGCCGCTGTTACCGGGGTTTATTGCTGCATCTGTCTGTATCAGCTTCAAAACAGTACCGTCATCAAACTCTATTCTACGGTTTAAGCCGCTTATAATACCAGATGTGACTGAACCCATAAACTCTAAACCTGCAGGGTTGCCAATGGCGATTGCTTTTTGGCCTACTTTTATCTCATCCGAGTCACCAAACTCGGCTGCCGGCAATTCCGATACATTTATTTTCAGAATAGCAATATCAGTTTTGGAGTCTCTTCCAACAACTGTAGCCTCATAAGGTTGATCTACCTGGTTAGGCAGTATAACTTCAATTTTAGCATTTGGAGCAATCTTGTTGCCGCCTGAACCGGACATGGCATTTTCAATTACATGGTTGTTTGTAATGATATAGCCATCGCTGCTATAAATTATTCCCGATCCCTGTCCTTTATTCTGCGTGGAACCGAAGAATCTGTCGTTGTATTGGTAAGTAATGCTGATACCTACAATGGAAGGGCTGACCTTTTCAGCAACTACTGTTTCAGCTGATGTCGTTTTATCTATAATTTCTATTTGTCTGATGCTGTCGTTAACATAGGTGTTCCCGGGAGGGTTAGCAGCTCCGCTGTATGTTTCCGGCAATCCATAGGTAAAATAAGCACCTACAATACCGCCTGTTAAAAGTGAACTTATGAGGGCTACAATCAGCATTGGTGCAATTAAGCCTTTTAATTTACCCTTAGCAGGTTTTTTATAGCTTTCATTATAAAATGCTGATGTTTTTAAATCATCATATCTATCCTGATATCTGTTTTGATCATAATAACGTTGATAGGTGTAGCTATTCTGGTTCGGGTAATAATTACTTGTATAGCTCCATCTGTTTTCTTGTCTATCTCTGTTTATATCATTGTTTCCGTTGTAATCATCCATGATATCTGCTCCTTTCTTATGTATTGTTTACAGATTTATTGTAACCATCAATTTTGACATAGATATGAATAAAATGTTAACTTTAGTATGGCTCAGATATTGAAGCACTACGCAGGCTAAAAGTGAATACCGAGCCATGTCCTTCTTCACTTTCCACTTTTATGATTTCATTATGGGCAACTATAATGTTTCTGGCTATTGCAAGACCCAGGCCTACGCCAGAACGATCGGCACTTCTTGACTTATCGGTTTTATAAAATCTTTCAAAAATATACGGCAATTCCGCCTTCGGTATACCCTTACCATTATCTTCCACGGAAATATATACCTTATCTCTTTCAGTTCTTTCAGTATATGTTCTTACCCTGATTTCACCGTTTTCGGGAGTGAACTTCACCGCATTGTGCAATAAATTTATTATGACTCTTTGAATTGCATCTGAATCGGCGTTTACAAACATTCTCTCACTTTCGAAATCAGCCTGGAATTCCAGATTTTTTTCAATGAATATATGTTGAAGACTTATAACACTTCGTCTGATTAATTCGTTTATATCAAAATCTGTCATATTAAGTGTAACTTCCCCGGCCTGCATTTTTGCAAGACTCAATAAATCATTTACTAATTTCTGCATTCTTCTGGTTTCATCCAGAACGATGGCAAGATAACTTCCCTGCTTTTCCGGGGGTATAACCCCATCCAATATTCCTTCAGTAAAGCCTTTTATGGTTGTGAGTGGAGTTCTTAGCTCATGGCTCACATTGCCTATAAAATCCCGTCTCATGCTTTCCAGATTTTCCAAAGCAACAATCATATTATTAAAACTTGCGGAAAGTTCGGCTATTTCATCTTTACCTCTCACATTGACTCTCTCAGAAAATTCGCCCGATGCCACCCTTCTGGCTACTTTTTTCATCTGATTTAAAGGTTTTGTAATACGTTTTGTTAATACTGCCACAAAAAGCAGAGCAATAACGCACCCCACAAATCCTGATACAACAAAAACTATTATTATTGATGTTTTGAGCTGATACATGCTCGGAACTTTTGAATGAATTAACAAAACTCCGCTAACTTTCATATTGTAAGGAGGAATATTCTCAATACTGAAATGCTGGTTTATTGTGACCCAATCTACTCCCGTATCTGCAAACAGGCCGAAATAATCACCAATTTCATATTCCACAGGCTGTTTATCGTATTGACGTGAATCGGGTAACTTAGGCCACCCTTCCTCTGAAACCTCCAGTTTTCCTTTCAGATAATCCGGTATTTCCGAATAAAAAATAATAGTGCCGTCATCCCTGACTATCCAGATCAGGGAGTCGGCATTATTGGCAAGAGTCTGTATGAAGCTTATAAATAAGAAGGGATCGCGGGAATAGTCGCTCTTAAGCAATGTATCCAGAGCATTTATAACCTTTTCTGAAACTACTTTAAGCTGCTGAACCTTTTGTTCTGCCACCATTCTGTTCAGACTGGCATTCATTATAATACCTGTCAAGGTAAAGCTAATAATAAGAACAGCTATAACCAGAATGAGCACCTTGCTAAACATTGTTCTTATCATCATTTCACCTCAAACTTATAACCGACTCCCCATACCGTTTTTATCTGCCATTTATATTCGCCGGGCTCAAACTTTTCTCTTAATCTTTTTATATGGACATCCACAGTCCTGGTATCACCAAAGAAATCAAACCCCCAGACATTTTCAAGAAGTTGTTCCCTTGTAAACACTTTATTGGGGTTGGATGCAAGGAAATACAATAATTCCAGCTCTTTTGGAGGCATGTCTAATTCAATGCCATTTAATTTTACGGTATAATTTGATTTGTTAATTACCAGTCCGGGAAAAATAACCTGTTCGGGAGCCTCCTCCTGCCTGCCATAACGTCTTAAAACTGCTCTGATACGGGCTATCAATTCTTTTGGCTCAAAGGGTTTAACGATATAGTCATCCGCACCCAGTTCCAAACCAAGAACCTTATTAAAGGTTTCATCCTTGGCTGACAGCATAATTATCGGTATAGAACTGAATTTTCTGATTTCACGGCACACCTCCCAGCCATCCATGCCCGGAAGCATTATATCAAGTATGACAATATCAGGAGCCCTTTCCTTGAATAATTCGACTGCTCTTTTGCCATCGTGGCAGACCGTTACCTGAAAATTCTCTTTTTCCAGATACAACCTCTGAAGCTCACAAATATTAACATCATCATCCACAATCAGGACATGTGCCCTTGCGTTCATTTCCACACCCTATCTTTCTTTTTGAATTCTTAATAAAAATGTTCACTTCTATTTTACCTCAATTTGTAAGGGTCAATCTACATTGACATCATTATTGCTTAAGTAATCTGTAAATTCAAGCTAATATAATGAATTGAGCGTAAATTTTCTGTGAACTGATTATTTGCTTATTTAACTAAAAGACCGCTCCATATAATACGGAACGGTCTCTTTAATAGATTCCCCTTTATTTCAAACTTTATTTAGGCAATGCACTTATAATAAAGTTTGCTATAAACAGTACGGTTACAATATACATTATAGGATGGACTTCTTTAAATTTACGCTTGGACATTTTTAAAATTACATAGAAAATGAAACCTGCTGCAATTCCGTTGGATATGCTGTAGGAAAAAGGCATTACTACTGCGGTAAAGAAAGCGGGAAGAGCTTCATCAAAGTTACCCCATTCAATCTTACCAAATGAATCCATCATAAGAATACCAACTATAATAAGGGCAGGTGCTGTTGCTGCACCGGGAACAATACCTGCAACTGGTGCAAATACAAGTGCAAGCAGGAACAGAGCTGCTGTGAATACTGATGTTAAACCAGTTTTACCGCCAACACCGATACCGGCTGCACTCTCTACATAAGTGGTAGTGTTTGAAGTACCTAAAAGTGCACCTATCGAGGTAGCAGTTGCATCTGCAAAAAGAGCCTTATCCATTTTGGACTTAAATCCCTTGCCCTGGAAAAGATCAGCTTCATCCTTGTCATCAAAAATACCACTTTTCCTTCCTGTGCCGATAAATGTTCCTATAGTGTCAAAGGTATCGGAAAGGCTGAAAGCTAAAATTGTGGTGAGTACAAGGAATACTTTTCCCGGGTCAGCAAAGAGGCCACCGATATCCAATGCAAAGAATGTTTGTGAAATATCAGAAATATTAAATTGTGAAGCTGAAAAATCAAGATTTGTAACACCCATCGGGATACCGATAATAGTAGTTATAGCAATACCTAAAAGGATAGAACCCTTAAGTTTAAGAATCATTAATACGGCAGTAATTACTAAACCGATCAGTGCCAGTTGTGCATTAGCATCAGTAAAGTTTACAAGAGCGGGTATCCCGGCTCCAAATTCAATAAACCCGGCATTTATAAAGCCTATATAGGCAATAAAAAGTCCAATACCGCCACCTATGGCATATTGGAGTGATTTAGGGATAGCCTTTATAATCATTTTTCTAATCTGAGTAGCAGTTATGATAATATTAATGACACCACAGATAAATACCATAGCCAAAGCCTGTTGCCATGAAAATCCCATGCCGAAACATACGGTGTAGGTAAAGAATGCATTTAATCCCATTCCTGGTGCTTGTGCATAAGGAACATTTGCAACCAGCCCCATGATTAAGGTTGCAATAACTGCTGCTAATATTGTGGCAACGTATACTCCGCCCTCTGGCATACCTGTTTCGCCTAACATACCCGGATTGACGAATATAATGTAAGCCATGGTGAAGAATGTCGTTAATCCTGCAATAAATTCAGTTCTGACATTTGTTTTGTTTTCCTTAAGCTGGAACTGCTTTTCAAGAAAATTCATTTGTTCTTTCCCTCCTGCGAATTTATTAGTCCCCTTCCAATTACCGCAAGCCAATAAATAACTATACCCATACTCTAAGCAACACTGTCAAAATAAATATAATTTTGGACTTTGTATAATCTGTCTAATTGACATCCAGTCAGTGGATAAGGAATAATACTAACTCAAATTAAAAAATCATAAAAATATTCTATCATACAAAAATATAGAATCAAGTAGATTATCATAATAAATGATATAATTCGCCATTATTTTAGAAGAAAAGATTTTGTTAATGATAAAATGTATATACTCAATTGTAAAGCAGCCCTACAACTTTTTCTAACACCCGTGCAGGCAAGATTCTCTTTAAAAATAATACTAACATGTACTGGAACCCGACTGCAACCCGAACAGGAGGATTCTTCTTTTGGATCATCTTATAGATAGTTTTCGCTACTGCCACTGGAGAAGCACCGTTTTGCTCATCCTTCTCCATACGCGCTAAGGATTTTTTAAATCTTGCATAATAAGGGGAATCCTTATCTGCATTTTTTGACACAATACGGCTTTTTGTAAAATCTGTTTTAGTATCTCCGGGCTCAACCAGACAGGCTTTTATTCCGAAAGGTTCTATTTCGTATCGAAGAGCTTCTATCAAACCTTCCATAGCAAATTTACTTGCACTGTAATGTGCCTGATACGGGATGGAGATTACTCCGGCTATTGAGCTTAAAGCAATAATTTTCCCTGAGCCTTGTTCCCTCATATAAGGAAGGACAGCTCTTATCATTCTCAGGGTGCCAAAGAAATTTACATCGAATTGATAGCTCGCCTCAGGTAATGAAACATCCTCAACCGAACCGGCAATACCAGAGCCCGCATTACTTATCAAAATATCTATATGCCCTTCCCTGGATATAATACTTTCCACAGCAGTCTTAACAGAGTTCTCGCAAGTAACATCCAGAGCTATCATCCGGATAAATCCTCCGCTTTGAGTATCCTGCCCGGTGCTTTCATCAGTATTTCCCGTTACTTTTCTGGATGTACCGTATACATGAAATCCTTTTTCCATAAGGTATTCTGCAGTTGCCTTACCTATTCCCGCCGAAGCTCCGGTAATTATAACTACTTTCGCTTTCATCTTTATACCACCTGTTCATACAAATTTCTGCAAGGATCTAAAATCTGCCAAGTTTCTTTTTTTTATTGTAGTACAATATAATGAATCTGGCAAAAAATTCTTTGAGCTATAATAAATTAAAAAATACTAGATATTTAGCATTATTATGATACAATAAAGTAGTATTTTATGATGCTGGTAATATAATCAGGTCATAATATAAAAATTTCCTTAATCAAAGGAGATGTCGACATGGATTTATTTAAAAAATGCTACGACTTTACACAAGTAAAAGAAGCTGTTGAGGCGGGTATTTATCCTTATTTTCATGCTCTTCAGTCAGGTCAGGATACCGTTGTATCAATGGAAGGACGCAGAACCATCATGATTGGTTCAAACAATTATTTGGGTCTGACTTCAGATCCAAGAGTTAAAGAAGCAGCTATAAAAGCTGTAGAAAAGTATGGCTCGGGTTGTAGTGGTTCCAGATTTCTTAACGGTACACTGGACTTGCATCTGGAACTTGAAAACGCATTAGCTGAGTTTTTGAACAAAGAAGCCTGCATTACTTTTAGTACTGGTTTTCAATCCAATTTAGGTATAATCTCGGCAATAGCAGGTCGTAATGACGTTATTCTCTGTGATAAGGAAAACCATGCCAGTATCTATGATGCTTGCCGTTTAAGCTATGCAACAATGATCCGTTATAAGCACAGTGACATGGAAGATCTGGAAAAGGCTTTAAAGGAGATTCCCGAATCAAAAGGAATACTTATTGTTACTGATGGTGTTTTCAGTATGGGGGGAGAAATCTGCAAGCTTCCAGAGATTGTTGAACTGGCTAAAAAGTACGGCGCCCGGGTAATGGTTGATGATGCACATGGTCTTGGTGTTCTTGGTGAACATGGCCGTGGTACTGCCGAACATTTCGGTCTGGAGGATGAAGTTGACATATTGATGGGAACATTCTCAAAGTCCCTTGCCAGCTTAGGCGGATACATGGCCGCCAGTGCCGAGGTCATATCCTATGTTAAGCATACATCCCGTCCCTTTATTTTTAGTGCATCTATTCCGCCTGCAAATGTAGCTTCTGCTATTTGCGCTCTGGATATTCTGAAAAATGAACCCCAGAGAGTGCAAAAACTAAAAGATATAGCTGATTATATGCGGGGACTCTTAAGGGAAAGAAACATTCCTATGAATGAGACTGAAACTCCCATAATTCCAATAATGACATATGACGACACCCGAACATTTATACTTTGCAGAGAACTATTAAACGAGGGTGTGTATGTTAATCCTGTTATTTCTCCGGCGGTACCTCAAGGATTCAGTATGATAAGAACCAGTTATACTGCCACTCACACCAGGGAGCTTATGGAAGAAGCTGCTGATATCTTTGCTAAGGTGTTTTCAAAATTTTAATAAAAAAATTAGATAAATATACATAAGAGGCCGTTTCATAACGAAACGGCCTCTTGCGTATATTTGTTACTCTTGTTTTAGCTGGGCTAAACAATTATTACAAATATTCTTACCCTTATATACCACGATATCCTTTGCATTATCGCAGAAAATACAAGCTGGCTCATATTTTCTCAGGATAATGGTTGCTCCGTCCACATATATTTCAAGAGCATCCTTTTCGGCGATATCAAGCGTTCTTCTGAGCTCTATAGGCAAAACTACTCTACCAAGCTCGTCAACTTTTCTGACAATACCTGTCGATTTCACCAAACTTCCCCCCTAGATTTTTTCTATAGAGCCATAATACCATAAAATTGAAGGATAGGTCAACATAATATATCACTTTATTTACGATTTTTGCTAAATTATGTTTGAAAAGTATTGATATTTAACACTGGATAAAGAATTTGCCTTATGAATAAAAATTTATATTTTTCTATATTTATTAAGAGAGACTAACAAAAATTGGATTGATTTTATGTTGAATACAATTTGGATTGTTATGATTTTAGCCGGAGTCATAACAGGAATTCTAACAGGCAGAATGGGTGAAGTATCCGATGCAGTTTTAGAAAGCTGTGTAAATTCAGTGAACCTCGTTATTGCAATGCTCGGTTCAATGTGCCTATGGTCGGGCATGATGAAAGTGGCACAAAAAGGAGGCCTTGTAAATAATCTGGCTAAGTTGCTTAAAGGAATCTTTAGATTCCTTTTTCCCGGTATACCAAAAGACCATTCTGCAAATGGAGCAATCGCCATGAGTATAAGCGCAGATCTTCTGGGGCTGGGAAATGCCGCAACGCCATTGGGTATTATGGCTATGAAGGAGCTGTCGGACGTCAATAAAAACTCCACCGTAGCAAGTAACGCAATGGTAATGTTTGGTGTCGTCAATGCAGCCTGTATACAACTTATCCCTTCAACCGTTCTTATCATACGCCAGCAGGCAGGGTCAACAGAGCCATCATCGGTTATACCATGTATTTGGGTCGCATCACTGATATCTTTAGTTTCAGGAATTGCGGCAGCAAAATTGTTAGAGAAATTCAATTTCTCGAAGGGATGATTTTGATGAATTTTATTTCAGACTTTTCAATTCCCGGTGTTATTCTGATAATTGTATTAGTGGCTTATATTAAAGGTATTCCTGTTTTTGATGCATTTATTGAGGGTGCCGGTGAAGGGGCAAAAACTGCATTAAATATCCTTCCTACTATGGTGGGAATTATAGCGGCTGTGTCTGTATTAAATGCATCGGGACTTATTGATATTTTAACTGATCTGATATCAAAACCCTTTGAATTAATAGGTATCCCGCCTGAAACCTTACCTGTCCTTTTAATCCGGCCTTTTTCGGGAAGCGCCTCATTGGGAATGTTCAGTGAACAAATCAGAATCTATGGAGCAGATACGTATATAGGCAGAGTTCTGTCCACAATAATGGGCTCCAGTGAAACTGTGATTTATACTCTGGCCGTTTACTTTGGCGCTACCAGTGCAAAAGATACACGCCATGCCGTAGCGGCATCTCTAATTTCCTCTTATATGGGAATGTTTGCTGCGATTTACATATGCAAGGTACTTTAGGAATAATGCGAACTAGTCTTTGTTTGTACGAACATAATTAAGCGGCGTGGCTGCTGCGATTTAAAGCGGAGCATGGATTGCGTAGCGAGCGCGACTAG
>JGI24708J26588_10001910_pt1 | contig 16152 bp, 16 predicted proteins | sample BioPla1DNA2_FD_26588 | JGI IMG/M metagenome (IMG submission 26588) | reverse complement strand
ATGACCTTTACTTACTGAATTCGCCTTAAAATAATCTCATCATGCTTTAAAACTTCCTTTTCAATGCGTTCTAGTTGGTGTGTGTTTTGAATATGCCCATCAAATAAGGCTTCAAGTTTAGAAGTAATATCATTCTCTATCTTTGATTCTATTTTGGTTGTTGAAGCCTTGTTTTCCCTTATTTCCTCTTTTAGCTCCTCAAAACCTTCTTGCATTTCGCTATAGATTTTGGTCACAAGTTCAAATAACTTTTCATTTTCCATTATACCCACCTTTTCTAGTAAAGGATCATTCCTTTTATAATTAGAAGCTTAATTCATATATAAAACTCATGTTCTCAACTAATGTGTTTTAGTAGTTCTTGTAAGAAGTCCCATACATTTTTGGCTGAACTTATGCTTAGGTTTTCATCTGGTGTATGTGCCCCTCTTATATTTGGACCGAATGATATCATATCTATTCCTGGTAATTTCTCTGATATAAAGCCACATTCAAGTCCTGCATGTATTGCATTAATCTTTGGCTCTTCATTGTACATTTCCTTGTATACTTTTATAGCTGTTTCACGAATTGGTGAATCTGGCTGGTATTCCCAGGCTGGATAGTCTGCTATTCTCTCATATTCTGCCCCTACAAGCTTTCCTAATTCTTCTACTTTCTCTAGTAGGAGTTCTTTTCTTGAGGGCACAGAGCTTCTTATGGCACTAGAAAGTATAATACTATCTGAATTTGTTGTAAGCACACCTAGGTTTAATGAAGTTTCAACAAGGCCTTCCATATCCTTACTCATTGCCTGTATTCCATTTGGATGAAGGACCAATAGGCTAATAAGCTTATTCTTAATATCCTCTGTAAGTATATATTCAACTGAGGATAGTTCAAGNCTTTCTACCACTATATCAATATCCGGATCCTGTACCCTATATTCTTCTTTAAATATATTTTGCCATTTACCAATAACATCTTTAAATCTTTCTTCTTGGTCTTTTGAAATTCCAATAATAGCCTTTGTATCCCTTGTGATTACATTATCCTTGGAACCTCCATCTACTCTTGAAAGTTTAAGGTCTATATTTTTATTAAGGTCATTTAATAGTCTTCCCATTAAAATATTTGAATTAGCTCTTTCTAGGATAATTTCTGTACCAGAGTGGCCACCTATTAGTCCTGTAATGTTTATTTGGTAATACTTTAAGCTTGTATCCGGATCTATGCTAGTATGGCTTAGCTTTAACTGGCTCCTAACTCCACCTGCGCAGCTTACTAAGAATTCACCCTCTTCTTCTGAGTCAAGATTAATTAGGATTTTACCATCTAGGTATTCCGGATGCATATTTGCTACCCCTGTCATACCTCTTTCTTCATCTATCGTCATAAGAATTTCAAGTGGTGGATGTTCTAGGGTATCTGATGCTAGTACAGCCATCTGATAGGCTATAGCCATGCCATTATCTGCCCCTAAGGTTGTCCCTCTTGCCCTAATTAAGTCACCATCTATATATAAATCTAAGGGATCTTTTTCAAAGTCATGATCTACATCATTTTCTTTTTCGCATACCATATCTAGATGACCTTGTAGTATTACAGTAGGTGCATCTTCATAGCCCTTACTTGCATCTTTCTTTATAATGATGTTATATACTTCATCCTGTATCACTTCAAGCCCAAGGTCATTAGCAAAGGAAACCATATAGTCGCTTATTTCCTTTTCATTTCCTGATCCCCTTGGGATACTACTTATTTTCTCAAAATACTTAAATATTATGTCTGACACCTAATCACTCCTTATGTTTTTATAATCTTAATTAATTTTTGAAACTATGGATAGGTGCTGGTATTCTTCCGCCTCTATTAATAAAGTCTTCACAACTAAAAGGATTTACTTCCATAATTGGTGAATATCCAAGTAGACCACCAAATTCTACCATATCCCCCACATCCTTACCTACAACTGGAATTATCCTAACTGCGGTTGTTTTATTGTTAATCATACCTATTGCCATTTCATCTGCTATGATTCCAGAAATTGTTGATGCTGGTGTGTTACCTGGTATTGCTATCATATCTAGACCTACTGAGCATACGCAGGTCATAGCTTCAAGTTTTTCTATTGTAAGGGCCCCTTCTTCAACGGCTCTAATCATTCCATGATCCTCGCTTACTGGGATAAATGCACCACTTAAGCCTCCTACATAGGATGATGCCATAACTCCGCCTTTTTTAACGCAGTCATTTAAAATAGCAAGGGCTGCTGTTGTACCTGGCGCTCCTGCATATTCTAGGCCCATTTCTTCAAATATTTCAGCAATACTATCACCTATAGCTGGTGTTGGCGCAAGGGATAGATCAATAATCCCAAAGTCCACACCTAGGTTATCAGCTGCTTCCTTTGCTACCATCTGCCCTACCCTAGTAATTTTGAAGGCTATTTTTTTAATAGTTTCGCAAAGGGTCTCAAAATCTTCATCTCTGGCTGCTTCTAGGCCTTCCTTAACAACACCAGGTCCACTTACACCTACATTTATAACCGTATCTTTTTCCCCCACTCCATGAAAGGCACCTGCCATAAAAGGATTATCATCTGGAGCATTACAAAAAACTACTAATTTAGCACAGCCAATAGATTCCCTGTCCTTAGTTCTTTCTGCTGTTAGTTTAATAATCTCTCCTATATCCTTAACAGTATCCATATTTATACCTGACTTACTACTACCTAGGTTAATAGAAGCACATACCCTTTCTGTTACATCTAGGGCTTCTGGAATAGATTTAATAAGTATTTCATCTGAAGGTGTGCATCCTTTTTGTACTAGTGCAGAAAATCCACCTATAAAGTTAACTCCTACATCTTTGGCAGCCCTGTCTAGGGTTTTGGCAATTGATACATATGAATCCGCCTTAGTTCCCGCTGCTACTATTGCAATGGGTGTAACAGATATCCTTTTATTTACAACTGGTATCCCATATTTTTTGGAGATTTGCTCCCCTACTTCAACAAGGTCTTTTGCTTTGCTTGTGATTTTATTGTATATATTCTCATTTAGTTTATCAATATCACTATCCATACAATCCATTAAGCTAATACCCATTGTTATTGTACGAATATCTAAATTTGAATCTCTTATCATTTTATTGGTTTCAAGTACTTCAAAATTTGTAATCATGGCTTTCTCCTTAGCTATTATATGCGGTGCATACTATTAAAGATTGATTCGTGTTGAAGCTTAATTTCAACTCCAATTTCTTCCCCTAGATCATCAAGTTCATCAATAAGGTTATTTAGCTCTTTATCCTCATCATTTAGTTCTACAATCATCATCATATTAAAATATTCTTGTACTATGGTTTGTGATATATCTAAGATATTCACATTTCTTTCTGATAATAGCGTACACACCTTTGCAATAATTCCTACCTTATCTTTTCCTACAACAGTAATTATACCTTTCATAATAGTACCTCTCTTTTATATGTTTTATTTAATCCCAATAAACTTCTACACGGTCACCATCTTTTAGTATATCCGTATATACTGCCCTTTGTCCATTATGTTTAATGACTATATTACCCTTAGGTGTAGATAAATCAAAGTCAATATGATCAAATATTGTTATAACCACTGGCTCTGGGTCTTGTGGTATTGATACTACATCCCCATTTACAAGTATATGGATTTCCTTTTTTTCAGGTTCTTTCTTAGCTTCTTCTTTAACTTCTTCTTTCTTTATATTGCTCTCTATAGTAATTTCATCCCCGTTTTTAATTATATAACTGATATCTACTAATTTATTATTAGCTATAATATTTGCCTGGTCCTTTTCTAATCCGCACCTTGCTATAAGGCTAAGCATATCCGCCTGACCATCTTGTCCATTTTGGGCGGGATGAATTTCTAGTTCATCACCTTCTGATATAAGGCTTTCTAGGCTTGCACTTTCATTGTTAAGTAAAATCCTTGGCTGAACACCTGGCTCACCTTTTATCCTTACTCTTTCCCCATTTAGCTTAAACATCAGGGTCTTACCTCTTACACTTATTATCTCCTTATGGTCAAGTCCTATTGCAATTACAGCATCCTCAACTGTAAGGTTCTTGGTATGTAATAACTCTACCATTTTACCATTAACCATAATATTCATATAGTCATTTTCTTTTTTGGCTATTGTTGTTAAGCAGATGCCTAATGGCGTAATACTCTCTGGGCCTTCAATTTCTTTTTTATCATCAATAACCATTGTAGCATGCTGGCTACTTCTTATGGATACTCTTTCTATTGGTAGCGCTAGCCTATCAGCTAGTATCTCTGTTATATATGGTGTTTGGCTGGCCCCGCCTACACAAAATACTGCATTGGGAGAATTCCCTCCATTAAGATCTATAATCTTGTTTGCAATTTCTTCTCCTATTTGCTCAACATTTTTCCTTATAACCTTATGAATATGTTTTGATTCTATTTCATGGGAAATTCCTATTATATCTATGAATTCTATAGTCTCATTAGATAGCTGTTGTTTTATATTCTCCCCAGTATCAAAATCCACTAAATATGTGTGTATAATCTTCTCTGTAATTTCATCACCTGCAAGGGGAATCATCCCATATGCTGTAACACTTCCCTTTTGGGTTATTGCAATATCAGATGTCCCTGCACCTATATCTACAAGCGCTAAATTAAGCAGCCTTAAATTAGAAGGTATTACAGCGTTCATGGCTGCTATTGGCTCCAAGGTTATATTTATAACCTTTAGTCCTATTTTATCCATAACTGTATATAGGCTTTCAACAACTACCTTAGGTAGGAAGGTAGCTAGTATATCAGCCCCTATTTCCTGGCCTCTTTGCTCTTCTAGGTTGGCTATTGCATACTTATTCAGGTAGTAATTAATTACTGAATGGCCAACGTATAAGTATCCATTCTCTCCACCCTCAGAATCATCATTTGAAATCTGTTTCTTGGCCTCATGTATACCTTGTAGCTCAAGCCCTTTAATCATAAAATTATTGATTGTCTCTACTTCATTAAACTCTTGTGAAACATTAACTTTTACTGTTTTTAATACTCTACCTGCCGCTGCTATAGATACCTCTTTTAACTGGCTACCTATTTTTGCTTCCAAGGATTCTTTTACCTTCTTAGCACTCCTAGCTACAGCTAGTATATCATGAATTTGCCCATCTACCATTGCCCTTGATTCATGTTCAATCACTTCAGAAGCAACTAGTACAAACTCATTTTCCAGCTTATATCCTACTATTCCTATAATAGTACGTGTACCTATATCTAAGCCAAAAATCAAGTTATCCTTTTGGTTCTCTAGCATAAGATATCCCCCTATTATTAATCTATTAAGTGTTGTGTTTTAAAGTTTCTTTAGTTAATATACCACATATGAATATTTTGATACTGATTCATATGATGAGGATTAATATCCCCCTTAATCTTTTCATTGGTTAATAATGCTGCCGTCCTAAAATACAAGCTTATATATGGTAGCTGCTCTGAAAAATGAGTCTGCATTTTTAGGTACTCTTCCCTTAGCTCTTCATTACTCCTAGCATTAAAGGCTTCCCTTAAGATGCTATCCATCTGCTCATTACTATAATTACCATAGTTAGTAGCTGCCTGCCCATAGGATGAGTGAAAGGCAAAGGATAAATCAGGAATTATAGATAAATTCCAGCCTCCAAGGAATAGGTCAAATTGCCTACTTTGAACCTTCTCCATAAACTCTTCTTCACTTGCCTCTATAATATTTAAGGTGATTCCTACATCCTTGTACATTTTTTGCAGGGCACTGGCCACGCTCATTCTTTGCCTATTATCCTTATTAACTAATAGGTTAAGTTCCAATGTATTCCCTTCTAAGAGCTCCTTAGCCTTGTCNACATTTGACTCATACATTACTAAGTCTTGGTTATANAACCAAGAACTTGGTGACACTGGTACATCTACAACCTGGCCGTGGTATAAATAAATTTTTTCAAGTATATACTCCCTATTGCTAGCATAGAGTAATGCTTGTCTAGTTTTAACCTCTTGAAGTGCAGGCTTATTAAAGTTTATACCTATGTAGTCATAGTTAAGGGTCATATATTCATTAATATTGCTTTTCTTATTCTTAGCATATTTTTCCCAGTCAATAACATCTGTACTTACAACATCAATAAGACCTTGATCAAAGGAATTTAAGTCACTTTCTGTATCTGGGCTAAATATAACTTCTATCTCTTCTATCTTAGGTGAACCCTTGAAATAACTATTATTGTTCTTTAGTAGCATATTTCTATTGTTGGAAAAGCTTTCTAGTGCATATGGCCCAGTCCCAATAGGGTTAAAACTTAAGTCCTCTATATGCGATGGTATTACCGGAAAGTATAGCCCATGAGCATAGCCACTAAAAGGTTCCTTATATACTATTGTAACAGTATCTTCTGAACTTGCTGTATAGCTTAGTATGTTTTTAACACAAGGCTTATACGGGCTATTTTCAGCTTCTTGGATTGTTTTTAGGGTGTATATTACATCGTCCGCCTTTAGGCTTTCACCATCATGCCATTTTATGCTAGTATCCAGCTTAATATCTACCACTGTACCACCTTCTGCTAGGCTCCAGGATTTTGCAAGATTAGGCACCGGTTCATCATTTTCATTAAANTCAACCAAAAAACTAAATACTATTTTAAGTGCCCTATCAACAGTTTCATCCATATTTAAAATTGGATTTAAAGTAGATGGATTACGCATTGATATCTTTATTTTATTATCATAGTCTATCTTAGGTGAGCTATTATCTCCTTCTTCAATTAATTCATTTTCACTTTCATTGTCATCTTCTTGATATCTAAGCAAGCCCTTACAGCCAGTTACAAGAAAACTAACTAGGCAAATAGCTATAATACTAGATAGCACTTTTTTCTTTGTCATGAAGATCCTCCTTAGTATAAGTATCTATAAAATTTCAAGTTCCTATTGACCCTATTAATGTAATTCCTTGTTTCTTCAAATGGTATGTAATTTATTGTAACCCCATCTTCACTATATTTCTTGTTATTTTTCCATTTGTACACATTGCCTGTTCCTGCATTGTATGCTGCTAAAGCTGTTGCCACATCTCCATCATATTGATTAATTAATTTGGCAATATACCAGCAGCCAATTCTAATATTTATTGCAGGGTCAAATAGTTGATCCTTGCTAAACTCTGCAAGACTAATTTCAGATGCTGCCCACTCACCTGTCTTATCCATTATTTGCATTAATCCTTTTGCCCCCCTATTGGATACGGCATTCGAATCAAAGTCACTTTCTGCCCTAATAATTGAATAAATTAATAGGGGATCAACATTATACTGCTGTGAACTAGCTAGTACCTCTTCCTTGTATTTCATGGGAAATACAAAAACAGGAAGTATAGCATAGCGGATTGTAGCGCATACAATTAATAGAATAGAAAGGGTTATTGTTATCTTTTTACCTATACTCATATAATTATTCATTTTATTATTCCTTATAAGTTTTATTTAGCAATTTATATACTTGCTCTTTAACATAATCTATACTATCTGAGTTATCTATTTCTATGTCTATATATTCTTGTATTTTAGTCCATGGTAACTGTGAAGATATTCGCTTTCTTGCTTCCTCTTTAGAAAACTTATCCCTTAGCATAACCCGCTTAATTCTAGTTTCTAATGGTGCGTATACACCCCACACCTGATCTACAAGTTCAGTTAATTTAATCTCGATTAGTAGGGCTGCATCTATAACTATATAGTCGTACTTATTTTTCTTAGTTATTATAGATATTTCTTCTTTTATAGATTGATAAATTAAAGGGTGGGTAATTTCATTAAGCTTTTTTAATTTATTCTTATCTGAAAAAACTATCCTACCCAAAACCTTGCGGTCTATTTCACCATCTTTACTTAAAATTTCACTACCAAAATATTCTATGACTGGGTAGTAGGCTGGATTTCCTTTTTTAAGGATTGTATGCCCTACAATATCGGCATTTATTATGTGGGCATTTGTACTCTCGTTTATTAATTCAACTACTGAAGTCTTGCCTGACCCCATCCCCCCAACTAGACCAATTATTTTCATAAGAATTCCCCTTTACTGCATATCATACCATGTGTCTCCAGTATGCAAATCTACATCTATTGGAACTGTAAGTTTTACCGCATTTTCCATTTCTGATTGTAGGATTATTTTTACTTCATCTAATTCATCCTTATGTGCCTCTACTAACAATTCGTCATGTACAGTTAGTATAAGTTTGGACTTCATATTCTTATCTTCAAGGCTCTTGTGAACCCTTATCATAGCTATCTTTATTATATCTGCAGCTGTTCCCTGTATAGGTGTATTCATAGCTATTCTTTCCCCAAAACTTCTTACATTAAAGTTGCTTGACCTAATTTCCGGTACATCCCTTCTTCTTTGGAAAAGAGTTTCAACATAGCCTGTTTCCTTGGTGGAGCCTATAATATTATCTAGATATTCCTTGACCTTTGGATATTTAGCAAAATAACCATCTATATAGGTCTGGGCTTCTTTCCTACTTATTTCTAGGTCCTGGGATAGTGAAAAAGCGCTTATGCCATATACAATACCAAAGTTAACTGCCTTTGCATTATTCCTTTGAAGGTCACTTACCTCATCAAATGGTATATCAAATACCTGGGAAGCTGTTAGCCTATGAATATCCTGATTATGTTTAAATGCATTTATTAGGGTTGGATCTTCTGATATATGAGCTAGTACCCTAAGTTCAATTTGGGAGTAGTCTGCATCTACAAATATATATTCTTCATTTCTTGGTATAAACACCTTACGTATTCTCCTGCCAAGCTCTAATTTAATAGGTATATTTTGAAGGTTTGGCTCTGTGGAACTTATACGTCCTGTTGATGTTATGGTCTGGTTAAATGTAGAATGTATCCTGCCTGTATCTTGATTTATAACAGCAAACAAACCATCTACATAGGTAGATTTTAGTTTGCTTAAATGCCTGTATTCTAAGACTTTTTCTACTATAGGATAGTCTTTTTCAAGTTTTTCTAATACATCTGCTGCTGTAGAATATCCTGTCTTTGTCCTCTTAATAGGTGGAATCTCTAGTTTTTCAAATAGTATTATACCTAACTGCTTAGGAGAATTAATATTAAATTCTTCACCTGCCAGATCATATATTTCCTCAGTTATTGTTTCTATTTTGGATGAGATTAACTCCCCATATTGTCCTAACTCCTCTTCATTGATTGCTATTCCTAACCTTTCCATATCATAAAGAACTTTAATTAGGGGCATCTCTATTTTATAAAATAATTCTTCCTGGCCATTTTCCTTAAGCTGCTTATCTATAACACTATAGGATCTATAAACAATATTAGCCCTTGCACTAATCCAGGATGTTCTTTTTTCTTCTTCTAGGTCAAATATAGATTTCTTCTTTCTCCCCTTGCCTAATACTGCTTCTTCACTTTCATGACTTTCTGATATAAAAATATGACCTAGCTCATCTATTTCATATGTGCTATTAGTTGGGTTAAGTACATAAGCGCCTAGCATAGTATCAAATTCTAGGCCTAGTAACTCTATATTATGCCCTGCTAGTATATGCATATCCTCTTTAGCATTATGGCCTATTTTTTTAATATTTTTATTCTCAAAAACCACTTTTAAGTTGCTTGTTATCTGGTCTATTGTAAGGCTCTCACATACTTCAATCCAGTAGCTTATATTATCCTTATAGCAAATGCCTATGCCAGATAATTCTTCATTATCCATAATACATATATATGCAAAGCTTTCACTATTACTTATATTTTCAACTAATAATTTAAGGTCTGTTTCATTATTTATAAGTTGATAATCTACATGGCACTTCTCAATATCGCCAGTTTCATATGCATCATTTTCAAAATCCATACGATTTAAAAGGTTTTTAAATTCTAATCTCTGGAAAAGTTCAACTGTCTCTCCTGATAAAACTAGGCTATATTCCAAATCAGCTAGATTTATATCCATGTCTATATCCTTAACTATGGTTGCTAGCATTTTACTTGATATTGCTTGTTCTTTATATGTTTCTAGGTTTTCTGAAAGCTTTTTCTGTTTAATATTAGGAATATTATCTATTACATTTTCCATGCTACCATATTCTTTAATTAGCCTAAGTGCTGTCTTTTCCCCAACTCCTGGAACACCTGGTATATTGTCTGATGTGTCGCCCATTAACCCTTTAACATCTATATATTCATCTGGTGTTACCCCATAAGTGTCAATTACATCTTTTGCATAATATTCTTCTATTTCAGTTTTACCTTTTGATGTTTTGGGAATTCTTATTTTTATTTGGTCTGTAGCAATCTGAAGTAAATCCCTGTCCCCTGATAATATAGTAGTTGTAAAGCCATCCTTTTCTAATTGTGTAGCTAGTGTGCCTAAAATATCATCGGCTTCATAGCCCTCCATCTCAAACCTACATATATTCATTGTATCCAAAACTTCTTTTAGCATTGGTATTTGTGGTCTTAGTTCCTTAGGCATACCCTTTCTTGTTCCCTTGTAATCTGGGTATTTTTCGTGCCTAAAGGTTGGACCACTAAGATCAAATGCCACTGCTAAATAGTCCGGTTTTTCCTCTTCTATAGAGCTTATTAAGGTTGTTAAAAATCCATATACTGCATTTGTGTATTCTCCATCCTTATTTGTTAATAATGGCAGCCCATAAAATGCCCTATGAACAATGCTATGCCCATCTACAAGTAATATCTTTTTACCCACATTTACACCTCTATTTATAATCTTATATTGTCTCAATATCTTTAATAAATTCTAATGTCTTAAATTTTTTATTAATATAATAATCTATATAATCTGTAATTATTTGTCCGTATTCATTCAAGATTTCATCTGTAACTGTAAATTTAAATAAGTCATCAATATGTACTGACACTATATATTGCATTGTTCGCAGGGTTCCCCTTGAAATCTTATGGCAATATGCACCCTCCAAGTCACAGCAATTACCACACACAAGCCCACCCTCGCTTATATCGAAACAAAGATGGTCAATTTCCTTATAAGATTTGTTACAGATATTGCAATTAAACACATTAGGCATAAAACCAATAAGGCACATATGCTTAAGCTCAAATATATGCCTTATTAAGCTTTCTTTAATTGCACCAGAGCACATTGCCTGAAATGTCCTAATTACAAGCCTTAGGACATTGGCAGATGCTAGGTTTTCTTCCATAGTTACATCAATAAACTCTAATATATAGGCTCCATATGCTAATTTAAATAAATCTTTACGTAAATTATGAAAAGGCTCTATTATGTCAACCTGTATAAGTTTATAGTTTCCTCTGTTTTCCTGGATTACAAATTGTCCATATACAAATACTTCAGTTGCACTTGCAAGCCCCCTATTGTGCCTTTTGGCATAGGGTGCATTTACCATCAGCTTTCCATTGCTTTTAGTAAATATGCAAATAAACTTATCACTTTCCCTAACTGTATACTCCTTCATAATAAGGCCCTTAGTTTTGATTATATTCACAATTACTTCATCCCATCTAAATCACTGTCACTTACCTGCTCTATATCATTGTCCTTTACTCCTGAGCTTGTATGTTCATTATACAATCTTTCATATCTTTTAATGTCTAAGTATGTTTCTATACTTCCTGTCTCTTCAAAATATTTCCATAATTGCTCAACATACATTATAATACCCCCTAACAGTTTGTTATACTATTAGATTGCTCATAAATAAATAGTTTATCCTACTAAAAATATACCATATATATAGCCTTGACTTATATATTGCTATATGTTAGTTGTCTCTTTGGTCGAAGCCAAAATTCTTTATTAGGTAGTCACTGTCTCTCCAATTCTTCTTAACCTTAACCCAAAGCTCAAGGTAGACCTTGGAACCTAATAGACGCTCAATATCATACCTTGCCCTTGTTCCAATTTCCTTAAGCATTGAACCTTTTTTACCGATTATTATTCCCTTATGGGATTCCCTTTCACAAACAATAGTTGCATTTATATCTATTATATCTGAGTCTTCTCTTTGTGAGAATAGATCAATCTCCACAGCAAGTCCATGGGGAACCTCCTCTTGCAATAAATGCAAAGCCTTTTCCCTAATAAGTTCTGCAACAAGCTGGCGTTCTGGCTGATCTGTTATCATATCATCTGGGAAGTATTGCGGTCCTTCTGGTAGACTTTCCTTAATAAGCCTCATTAGGGTATCTATATTTTCACCTTCAGTGGCTGAAACAGGTACAATCTCATCAAAATTATATAACTTCCTATAATCATCTATTAATTTTGCTATTTCTTCCCTTGAAATAGTATCTATCTTATTTATAACTAGTATTACAGGTGTTTTTGTTTGCTTTAAGCTATCTATAATACCAAGGTCTCCATCTCCTATCCTGCCTGGTTCAACTAGATACAGTATCATATCTACCTCACCTAAGGTTGACCTTGCCATTTTTACCATGTATTCGCCTAGTTTGTTTTGTGGTTTATGAATACCTGGTGTATCTATAAATATTGCCTGAAAATCTTCCTCTGTCAAGACACTTTGTATTCTATTCCTAGTAGTTTGAGGTTTATTAGATATAATAGATATCTTCTCCCCTACTAGGCGGTTCATAAGTGTAGATTTACCAACGTTAGTCCTTCCTATTAGTGTTATAAATCCTGAATGAAATGATTGTCCCATTATTGCCTCCTATTTTTACCTAATATCTTCCTTAGTAAATGAATACGGTAAAATTTCATCTATTGTCATAACCTTATATTCCTTTTCATCATTTGAAAAAATTAGTTTGCCATTTGGCATAAGCTCTGCCATAACCTGCCTACATATACCACATGGATATGTAAATTCTCCTCCGCTAGATACTATGGCCATTGCTTCAATTTCTGATTCTCCATTTGCAATAGCACTAAAAAGGGCTGTTCTTTCTGCACAATTAGTTGCACCATAAGATGCATTCTCAATATTACATCCCTTGTAGACCTTACCTTTTTTTGTTATAAGTGCAGCCCCCACTGCAAAATTTGAGTATGGTGAATAAGAGTTTTGCATTGCCAACTTGGCCTCTTTAATTAAGTTTAAATAGTCCATAGCACTCTTCCCTTCATTATATCATTAATTCATTTAATTAGATTGATTATTTTTGGTAATATAATGATAGCCCCAACAATCACAGAAGCTATTGATACAATAAGTACTGCCCCAGCTGCAACATCCTTTGCATTCCTAGCAAATGTATTAAAGTTTTCTTGACATACCATATCAACTGTAATTTCAATAGCAGTATTAATCATTTCTGTAGAAATCACAATTGCACTTGTTAAAGCTATAATACCCCATTCCATAGGAGAAAATTTCAAAATAAGGCCAAGTACTGTTAATAATATCATTATTGTTAATTGTATTTTAAGATTTCTCTCAGATCCTATAGAAACTTTAATGCCCCTTAAAGCATTAGATAAACTTTTTGAAAATGATTGGTTTTTAAAATTCATCTTTTCAGCCCCAACCTTCCTAGCACCTTTTCTTGTTTACTTATCATTTCTTCTTCGTCAGCCTTACTCATATGGTCATAACCTAATAAGTGAAACATACTATGTGCTACTAAAAATCCAAGCTCCCTATCCAAGGAATGATTATATTCTTTGGCCTGGCTTATTAACCTATCTACTGAAATCACTATATCTCCTAATATCATATCTTCACCTGGAAATCTTGTATAGCCATTAGGCTCATCCTCTGCCCAGTCTATTTGGGGAAATGATAGTACATCTGTAACTTCCTTTATATTCCTGTAATTATAATTTATATCTTTTATAGTAGGATCATCTGTAAGAGTTATACTTACTTCCACATCCATGGGAAGCTTTTCTTCTTCTAAAACTTCCTTAACTACATCCTCTATAATATTTACCATATGCGTTTTATCTTCTAGCCAATCCTTATCATCATTAATAAGTAAATTCATTTTACACCTCTTTTATGGTTGGATAGGTAATCCTTTCATGATACATACCAGCTAATAATTTGCTAAATGATTCTATTATTGTATCAATATCCCTAATCATAAGCTCACTTTCATCTAACTGGCCTTCTTCTAACTTGCTTCTTATAATTTTTTCTACTGTTGCCTCTATTGTTTGTTCCTTGTCTTTAAAGGGCATCATAGAACGAACTGTTGCTTCCACCACATCTGCAAGCATTACTAGGGCTGCCTCCTTGGTTTGCGGCTTTGGTCCTATATACTGATAATCCTCCTTAAGTATTTCTTCCTGGCCTTCTTCTTTATTATTACAAGCTTCTACATAAAAATACTTTACCAGGCTTGTTCCATGATGCTGGGCTATAATATCCTGAACCGGCCTAGGAAGATTATGCTCTACTGCTAATTTCTTACCATGCTTAACATGGTTTAAAATAATAGCAGCACTTAAGTCAGGATCTAAGTAGTCATGGGGGTTTTCTCCCACTTGGTTTTCCTTATAATAATTTACATATTCTAACTTGCCAATATCATGGTAATACCCCCCAACTCGGGCAAGTAAAGGGTTTGCACCTATATCATATGCTGCTGTTTCAGCTAAATTTGCCACAAGTAAGCTATGGTGGTAGGTCCCTGTTGCTTCAAGGAGTAACCTCTTAAGTAGCTCCTGATCTGGATTGGTAAGTTCCAAAAGCTTAATTGGAGTTACAATATCAAATGCAATTTCCCAAAATGGTAGGCTCCCAACAACAATTATAAGCATTAGGTTTCCTATGAAAAACGCTACACCTGCCTCTACAACTAATGCCATTCCTATTGTGCCTTCCATAAATAACCTCAAACCAGCTATCACTAAAGCATTAACTGTTCCTATATAGGTAGCAACTGTTAGGATCTTATTTCTTTGTTTTATATTTACTACACTAAGAGCACTAAGTGTACCTGTTATTAAAAAATACAAAATATAGGTTAAGTCACCCTTATATACTAGGCTGCCAACAATGACTATTATAATATTTAACATTATAGCTATATCCGAACCTATTAGGATTGCAACTAACATTGGCGCTATGGTCATAGGTATATATACGAATTTAATATTTCCTACTATCCTTATTGTTAGAAGTGAAATTATATACAGGGCAAACAATAGCATTTTTTCTTTCCTATATATCCTAACTTCTTTTCTTTTCTTAATCATATAGGAGTAATACATTCCAAATAGCAAGAATATAATTAATGCTATTCCTATGTACCTTTTAATGCTATTAGTAACCTCTTCTTTTATATAGCCTGCTTCCTTTAATAATTCATAAGTTTCTTCTGTAATTCTTGTTCCCTTAACTACTATTGTCTCACCTGATAAGACCATTACTGGCTCAACCTTTTTGATGGTTTCTTCAATTAATTCATCTGTTGCGCTAGCATCTTCAACCATGTTAGGCCTAATTATAAGGGATATGATCTCGCTTCCTACTTTTATTTGATCAGGGTTTAAATCCGTTTGTTTAAATAGGCTGTCACTATTACTAAGGGCCTTATCTTCTGCCTCCACGCTTATTCCAGCACTGTATATTTCATCAATTATCTTTAAAATTTCCTCTTCAAGCTCTTCCCTTTCTTTTTTTGAAAATTTAAGCATAAGCTCATATTGCTCTGTATATAGGGGTATAGGGGAACGATCTTTTAGGATTTCTATTGGTCTTACTCCATATTTACTAACTTCACTTGATTGGGAAGCCTGGATATAGTTAAAAAGTAGCTCCACTGACTTCTTTGAATTTTCCCCAACACTTGGATCTATTACATACTGGGTATCTAGTGAGTTTGCTATTTGCTCTTTTTTGTTTTCTGTAGCTACTTTATTTGGGATTTCTCTGGGTGCATATTCTGTTTTTGGGGCAATTTGCCCAATTTCAACAGTGTATTTTTCCTTGGCAAATTGACCTGTTGCGATTACTATAAATGTTAATATTGCAGAACTAAATATAAGTATAATACTTAATCTTCTTTCCTTACTCATTTATAATTCCCCCTTAAATACGAAAGCCGCTCTAGTTATACTAAAGCGGTTAAGTAATTTAGTAGTTATCTTTTTTT
>JGI24708J26588_10001908_pt1 | contig 16163 bp, 17 predicted proteins | sample BioPla1DNA2_FD_26588 | JGI IMG/M metagenome (IMG submission 26588) | reverse complement strand
GATTAATAATTTGGCATGATGTGATAGAGCAATCACGATAGATAATTTCATCTTCATACCGCGGGAATATTCCTTCAAAATTTTCGTCTCTGGTAAGTTAAACCTCTTTATATATTCATAGAAGATTCTCTCCTCCCAATTGAGATAAATCCGTTGCATTATTAGGTTAATATTATTTACATTTAGATTGTCATGAAGGTTACTACCATCGAGAACAACTCCTATCAAGGCCTTTTTCTCTTTGGGAAGATTTCTAGAATCAGATCCGAGTATCGTTATTTCACCTTCATCTATTGTAATCAAATCTAAAATCGCCTTCATGGTTGTTGTTTTTCCAGCACCATTTTCCCCCACAAATCCCATAATAGATCCCTTGGGAACTTGAAAATTAATATGATTTAGCTTGAAATCATCATATTGTTTTACTAGATTATTAATAGTAATTGCAAATTTCGAATTTTCATTATTAGACGTATTAGATATATTGAATGTATTTGATTTACCTTTCATATTATCTATCCTCCTTATACAAAATCTGTAGAATTTCCTGCATCTCATCCAATTCGATGCCTCCGGCTTTCGCTCCTTCTACTGCTTTTGTAAGATAATCCTCAACAATTTTCAACTGCTCCTCACGTATGAACTCCATATTCTTCTCTGCAACATAACTTCCCTTTCCCACAACGGTATAGATAAAGCCATCCCGCTCTAAATCCTCATATGCACGCTTAGTTGTGATCACACTAATCCGCAATTCCTTTGCAAGCATCCGCATGGAGGATAGCTGTGAACCCGCTTCTAGTTCCCCATTTATAATCATTTGTTTTAACTGTGATGTTATCTGCTCATAGATCGGTTTATCACTAGCATTACTGATTAAAATGTTCAATTTTTCACCTCCAACATTCGACTTATCTCTTTCGTTTATTGATGAACTATCGTAGATTGCTTTCATTTAATATTATTCTATGCATTATATCGGGTATAGTGTATATATCGTTTATACACACTATACCACCTTCCCATTTTGACGTCAATACCATTTTCCATACTAGATAAGATTTTCAAGGCTTAGTAGATTATGGCTAACTTCTATTCATAATTATGGTTTTTTTTGATATCCTCTCCACTTCATTTAATAATTTTGTAATATATTTTTAAAATATTTGAAATAGTTTTTTATTAAAAATCAGAACGATTATCGAGGTTAAAATACGCCGTTCCCCTAGCGATTTTGAGATGAATATAAAAGGCTAAACCTGCGACAATCACTGGCTTTCCCGATTTTTTATATTAATTTATATTTGGATATATAAGTTAATTTATCTGGTGAAATTATCAAATTTCATTGGGTAACTTAGGTAAAATGTTTGAAAGACAAGGAAACGTGCCCAATATCTAACTATTGAAGGCAGTAACATTTCTGTGTTAGTCTATGCATGTAGCCGATACAACCCATTAAGGAGGTACACAAATATGAAAAAATTCATAATCACAACAGCATGTACACTAGTATTATCACTGTTCGGTGCATTAGGAGCCAATCAAGTTCCTTCCAATATAAAAGAAGAATTAAAGAAGGAGCTTAATTCTAAAGCAGTAGAACAGCAAGCGGAAGAAACCGCAGAGGAAGCTACAAAAGATGAAGCAACAGAAATTACCGAGGAAGTTAAGGATCTTCCTACAGATAATGAAGCGAATACACCATCATCAAATGATGTAGACAACAATATAGATAACACTACAGATGTAGAAAACGAAGTTGTTGAAGAGCAGAAGGAAGTAACCCCTACAGAAACTGTAAAAAATGAAGTTCCTAAGAAAGATACTTCTAAACCTGCTGCACCAAAAGCTGAGAATAATCAGAAATCCAACGATTATGTGCAACCTGTAAATAATGCAACTACCAAGGATACCGTTTTAAACTCCAATAATGTTAAGAAAATCGTATATGACAGCAAGAGAAACTGCTATACGTTAAATGGTAAAGTCATAGCTTATGGTAATAAAGACCTTTCTGAGTTTGGTTCCATTGAAGATATCTTGGCACAGTTTGGTAATAGTGGTTTCAAGGTTGAAACACCTAGCAATAACAAGAACAATGGCAGCCAAACAGGTAATACCGACAACACTCCAAAACAACCTACAAAGCCTACCCCGGCTCCTTCTAATAATAATGACACACAGAACAACTCCGGTTTAAGTAATTATGCAAACCAAGTTCTTCAATTAGTTAACCAAGAACGTGCGAAAGCAGGATTATCTGCCTTCACAACAAACTCTGCATTAACTGCTGCTGCTAATAAACGTGCACAGGAAACTAAGCAATCCTTCTCCCATACAAGACCAAATGGTACAAGCTTCTCAACTGTATTTAAGGAATTTGGAATCTCCTATCGTACCTCTGGCGAGAATATTGCATACGGACAGAGATCTCCTCAGGAAGTTGTTAATGGATGGATGAACTCANCTGGACACAGAGCAAACATTTTAAATGGTAACTTTAATAAAATTGGTATCGGTGTATATGAATCTAATGGAACCATCTACTGGGCTCAGTTATTCACAAACTAATTGAACTTAATATAATAAGCTTTTCTTTAAAATAGAGAAATTACACAGTGATGGATACCCACAGGAAACAAGGTGCTGCATAAATTAGTGCAGCACCTTTTCTTGTTAAATGTTTATTTCTTAAACCCAAAGGAATAGCATATAATTTTTATTCAGACACGCTCTCGCTCGGATGTCGCTCATACCGATACATAAGGCCGAGACAGACACATATCTATAGATATCTATCTGCCTCGGCCTAAGTACCGATGGCTATGCTTTACTTTTTTATGCTATTTTATATTATAAATCGCTATATACCAACATAAGCTTTTACAAGTTTCAATGTATTCTCCAGACCTTTCCTATGGGTTCTTTCCATACCATGGGATGCATGAACCCCTTGGCCAATTAGAGCTCCTCTAATATTATTACCACCACGCAGTGCGGCAGATACATCGGATGCATAATGCGGGAAAATATCAACNGCATAGTCTATATTATTTTCTTTTGCAAGAGCAATCAAATGGTTAGTCAAATCATAATCGTATGGTCCAGAGGAATCTTTGGCGCAGATGGATACTGTATATTCGCTACCAGCCAGATCATCACCGATTGCTCCCATATCGATTGCAAGTAATTCAGTTATGTCTTCCGGAAGCCAGCTAGCCCCATATCCTACTTCTTCGAAATTACTAATCACTATTTTTAAAGTTTTATCAGGTATTATCTTTCTTTCCGACATATCCTTTATTAGACCAAGCAAAACACCTACGGAAGCCTTATCATCCAGGTGTCTGGATTTAATAAAACCTTTCTCTGTATATTCGAATTTTGGATCAAAACTGATATAATCGCCATTGTTAATTCCTAGAGCTTGCACATCCTCTTTGCTTTTCACAATCTCGTCGATACGGATTTCCATATTGCGATCAGAACGCTCTAAAGTCCTGGCATCATCAAAGCTATGTACCGAAGGACTCTTGGCTAAAATAGTTCCGGTATAAGTCCTACCATCCCTGGTATGAATCTTGCAGTAACTTCCTTCTATACTATGCATGGTATAACCACCGACAAGGGTAAATTTCAAGGTACCTTCTCCACTGATGGAACGAACCATGGCTCCCAAAGTATCTACGTGAGCAGATAAGCCTACACTTTCCTTACTTTTCCCTTCGACAGTTATGATGAGCCCACCCTTTCTAGTGTATTCACAAGCATATCCAAAGGTTTCTGCTTCCTTTTGAACAAATTCCATCACATCCTTAGTAAATCCGGAAGGGCTTGGAATATTAACTAATTTTTCGGTTGTTTTTATTATGTAATCCATTTTTTCCATAGTTATATTTTATTTCGTGCTAGAGTTCATATATATAATACTAATTCTTACCTTGTAGCATCCTTTCATATTATGTATCTAACACGTTCTCCTTTCTTGCTATATCTTTTAAATGTCACTCTTTTTCCTTATAAGTTACAACGCATAGTATTAATTTATCACAGCCAGGATGTCATTACAAATAATTTTAAAATTTTTTCATTAAAGTTGAAGACAAATACAATTCTACTTCGTTATAATAAGAGAAAGGTGAAGGGAGGCGGACAAAATCAGTACTGAGCAATATTATGAATATCTTATTGATACCTATCAAAATTTAGTTTACTCTATATGCTTTAAGATCGTTCGGGATTACTTTGAAGCTGAAGATTTAGCCCAAGAAACCTTTCTTTCCGCCTACAAACATTTACCTACCTTTGATCGAGTGCATGAGAAAGCATGGCTTAGCCGCATTGCGACGAATAAATGTCTTGATTACCTAAAGCGTGCTGAGAGAAGAATTATTCCAACTAAAGATGAATACTTTCTTATGCAGAAAGATAAGGATCCATCTCCAGAGGCAAATATTCTTGAGGCAGAAGCAAAAAAGCAGCTATATGACCGATGTTCGCAATTAAAAACACCATATCGAGATGTAGCATTGGATTATTTTTATAAGCAGCTTTCAGTAGCCGAAATTGCATCAAAGACAGGAAAGAACTACAAAACAATACAAACACAAATTTACCGGGCAAAAGCTATGTTAAAGAAAACATATCTAGAAGGGGGTCAATTATATGGAACGTAATCAATCAGATACATGTAACATGAAAAAACACATATCCCAATCCGAATTACTGGATTTCCATCAAGACAAGATGAACCCTCAGGAAAAACTGCATTTCCTAGAACATATCAGCTCCTGCGAATTTTGTTCAACATTATTTGTACAAAGCATGGAAGCTGAATTAGTCGTAGCCCCTGTAGATTTGAAAGAAAACATTTTAAAGGCAACAAAACGGCCTACATTTACACTTACAAAAAAGGCAAAGGAAGCTTCTAATCGAATGCAATTCTTCCTCTATAGTTTGAAAGTAGGTACGGCAACCATTGGTGCTCTAATAGTACTTCTTGCAATGAGCTCGCAAAAGGCACTACCGAATACGGATAGTCATATGGAGATTTCCAAGGGAGTTTCTGTCCAAGAAGATTTATCTGTGTCACTTACGGCTTCCATTCGGAATAACATGGATGCCTTAAGTAGCCGAATATTTGAATGGTCGAATACAATTATTAATACGGAGGTATATGAATATGACAAGAAAGAAAAGTAGTTTTTTAACCTTTATCTTCTCCTTGCTTCCAGGAGCAGGACAGATGTATATGGGTTTTATGAAAAGAGGATTAAGCTTAATGGCAGGCTTTTTCTTAATTATTTTCGTCAGTACATGGCTGAATATCGGTCCCATCTTGCTAATCCTTCCATTAATTTGGTTTTATGCATTCTTTGATACCCACAACCTGCGCGCTATGCCAGATGAAGAGTTCTATGCTATAGAAGATAAATATCTATTCCTATCCGATATACCAAAAGAGGAGCTTAAAATTATACAAAGTAAATATCGAAACATTATCGCTTTTGCACTTATCGTACTTGGATTTACAGTCCTTTGGAACAATTTGTTCGAGGTGTTCCAAAGATTTATACCATACTATATAAGAAATCTCCTCCATTCCTTTGGGTATCGCTTACCGCAGATGGTCATCGGGGCTGCCATCATTTTGTTAGGTATCTACTTAATCCGTGGTAAGAAAGTGGAACTAGACCAGGAAGAAAGAAAACCTAAAGAAGTAAAGCAACTTACTATAACCAGTATACCAAATGATAAAGAGGAGGGAATAGAATGAAACCCCGTAGAGTAGGAACCTTTACCTTGGGTGCATTGCTCATCATCTTTGGTGCACTTTTTCTACTGCGTATCTTCTTTGAAGCTTTATCCTATGATATTATTTTCCGACTATGGCCGATTATATTTATCTGCCTTGGTTCAGAAATTTTAATAGCGAATTACAAACAAAACGATGAAAAATCTTCTCTTGTATATGATAAAGCTGCCATTGCACTTATTTTTATTCTATCCTTTTTTGCAATTGGTATGGCGATTACAGAAGTTTGTATCGATTATGTCAATCTACGCATTACTATGTATTAAATCGCAAAATGTTTTACTTACACTTATCTATGACGGAAAAATGCAGTGAGAATTGTATCTCACTGCATTTTTTAACTCTAGCTACTATTTAGTCAATAGGAATATATTTCTTTGTATCAACTTCTACCGCATTCTGATCCTTAGGGAACACCATTCTAAGTACACCGTTCTTGAAAGAAGCTCGTATATCTTCTTCCTTTAGATAATCGCCTACATAAAAGCTTCTTCTGCATTTACCGCTGTAGCGTTCTCTACGAACATATTTTCCGTTCTTTTTTACTTCCTTGTTATCCTCTTTATCTGCATATACTGTTAAATAGCCATTATTAAGCTCTGCGCGAATGTCTTCTTTGTTATAGCCCGGAAGTTCAATATCAAGCTGGTATTCATTTCCTAAGTCTTGAATATCTGTGTTCATTAACCTTGCATTCGTCATGAAATGATTGTTAAAAGGGAAGTTAAAATCGAACATGTCATCGAAAAAGTTATCTACAAAATTGTTTCTAAAAATGCTTGGTAATAACATAAGTACATTCCTCCTTAAAATTTATAAATATATTATTTATATGATATGTTTACAGTAAACGAATCTGTTTTATTCGTTTTATCTGTTCTATATGTACTATAACACTTGCAATTAGCACTGTCAAGAGTCGAGTGCTAATTTTATAGAGAATTCACAAATAATTCACAAATTATCTAAATTTAAGGCTTTTCTTTAGTCTCTAGCTTATACTATTTTTCTTTTAATAAGTGTATATCTTGTAAAAACAAAGATCGATAAGATTGAATTTAATTTCTCCTATATTCGAATACTACTACTAATAACATTATTTACTGATGCTCATTAGAATACTAATTTAATTTATTGATAAGAAGGTGATTGTGTATGGGAGTTTCTCATAAAGGTGCTATTTCCCTTGGTTTGCTTTATATTCCGGTTGGTCTTTATACAACAACAAGGAATAATGATGTACGATTTAATCAGTTATGTAAAGATACAAAAGAAAGGGTAAGATACAAAAAAGTATGCCCAAGCTGCAATAAGGAAGTAAAATCCGATGAAATCATTAAAGGCTATGAATACGAAAAAGATAAATATGTAATAATGACCGAGGATGAATTGGAGAAAATAAAAACAAAGAAGGATAAAACTATTCACGTAATCCAATTTGTCAATCTATCGGAAATCGATCAAATCTATTATGAGCGGAACTACTATGTGATACCTGATACAGGTGCAGAAAAGGCATTTGAACTTCTTAGATCTGCCATGCTTAGTGAACAAAAAGTAGCTTTAGCAAAGACAGTCATCGGAACGAAGCAGAACCTGATTGTTCTTTACCCAAGAGAGGAAGGGATTATCGCCAAAACGCTCTTCTTTCATGATGAGATTGTACCTATTCCCAAGCAGATTCCAAAGGTTGAACTACAGGATGCAGAGATTACAATGGCCAAGACTCTGGTTAATTCCATGACCGGGCCTTTTGAGCCTGCAGCTTATAAGGACGATTATCAGGAACGGCTTCGGGATGCAATCATACAGAAAATACGTGGAGAAGATATCGTTGCCGTTGACACGTCCGCCCCTAGCAATGTTATTGATCTTATGGAAGCATTACAGAAAACCTTGGATATGTCGAAAAACAAGAATAAGAGTGGTATAGCTTAATGGATTTATTTGATGAAAAGAACATTAAACCAATGTTAATTTCCGAGATGACTGAGCCTTTTAACGATCCTGATTGGATTTATGAGTTGAAGCTGGATGGCATCCGGTGTATTGCTTATCTAGGGGAAGATACAGAAATTCGTAATAAGAGAAATCTCCGACTTCTTCCAAAGGTGCCGGAACTTGCAGACATACATCAATTTGTTAAAGACCGATGTATCTTAGATGGGGAATTAATTATTCTCAAAAATGGAGTACCAGACTTTTTTGAAATTCAACGAAGGGCCTTGATGAGTAATAGATTTAAAATACAACTTGCCTCAGAGCAATTTCCTGCATCTTTTGTTGCTTATGATATCCTATATAAAAAAGATAGGCAGCTTACGGATCTACCATTATTAGAGAGAAAAGAAATCCTAGCTGATACAGTAATTGAAAATCCCAAACTAGCTATTAGCCGATATATTCCAGAGAAAGGAATTGAGCTATTTGCTGCTGCCAAGCAACAAGAGCTAGAAGGTGTCATTGCTAAGAAAAATAATAGTAAGTATTACTTTGATAAGCGTACTAAGGATTGGATTAAATTCAAATACCTGGCGGACAAAGATTTTGTTGTATGTGGTTATATTGTCAAAGAGAAAGGTGTAACCAGTGTTGTACTTGGGCAGTATAAAGGGGATGAACTTATCTATCAAGGCCATGTAACCTTTGGTGTAAAGTATGGAGATCTAAAGAAACTTGAGCCAATCCCTTATTCTCCTTTTGCCACTGTCCCTCCAGGTCATGAAAATGCAGTCTGGCTAAAACCAGAGTTAGTCTGTATCGTTCAATATATGCCGAATGACAAAGGAACCCTACGGCAACCGGTATTTAAAGGTTTCCGTGATGATAAAGAACCGAAAGATTGCCAATTAGATGTTTGAAAAGTTCCTATAATAAATGCAAAAGAGTATACAAGATGAATTACAAGCAAGTTCACTTATTATAAATTAGTAAACTGCTGTAATGAAAGTGATGAACACTTTCTCTACAGCAGTTTTATTTTTTAAGTTTTTATTACTTATAGTCTTATTTTTTATTATTTTGTATTCAAATTTTATATTAATAATATTGTTATTTACATTTTTAATCAATCACTTTTACTGAAGTAATCACAGGCTGGTCTGCCGAATTCACTGTTCCGTTATTATCTAGTACCGGTGTATCCGCACAGATTTCATCGACAATCTCAATTCCCTCTGTTACATAACCAAAGACTGCATAATCTCCATCCAGAAAAGTACTATCTTCATGTACAATGAAGAACTGTGAACTAGCACTATCTTTATCCATCGATCTTGCCATAGAGATAGCTCCTCTCGTATGGGATAGAGGATTGTCCACTCCATTGGAGGAAAACTCACCTTTGATTGTTTCTTCAGAACCACCAGTTCCATTTCCATTGGGGTCTCCACCTTGAATCATAAAACCTTCGATTATTCTATGAAAGGTTAATCCATCATAGAAACCATCCTTTGTCAGATTAACAAAGTTCGTAACAGTAATCGGAGCCTTATCTGCATCCAATTCCACAGAGATGGTCCCATAATCTGCAATTTCTATTTCCACATTATGTTTTCCGGATAGATAGTCTCCTGTTTTTCCTGCTTTCTCCTTGGTACCACAGCCCGTTAATAATAAGGTGACTACAAAAACAAATAACATAAACTTAGTATATTTTCTCATAAACATTTCTCTCCTTTATTACTATAATAACTGTAGAAATCATATTCTTAATACAGTCCCCTATCTTGTTTTAATTGCTAATTCATATACTTATCCAGATATGTATATTTAGAAAGCGTATTTTATCATAGTGAATTATATCAAAAGGCACAAAGGGAATCAATTGTTTGTCATATTGTTCACAAAATAATCACATAGCCGAACCAAGTCAACCATGTGATTATTTTGTGATGTATAGAATATTTAACTGATATTAGCAATATGAAACCAAATATATAAGAATATACTTATATTTGTACAAACGCAAAATTTCTGAACTTGCTAGTCCATATCTATACAACAGGATTATTTAAAATAGGATACACCAGCTTCGAAGATGTGCTGATTTTGGTCTCCTACAATATTTATTGCTACGGAATCTCCTCTACGTTCAGAGTGTGCCATCTTACCAAAGATTCTACCATCTGGACTGGTGATACCTTCGATTGCATAGTAGGATCCATTTGGATTATAATCTTCATCCATGGTAGGGTTGCCATCAAGATCCACATATTGGGTTGCTACCTGTCCATTGGCAATAAGTTTCTTAATCCATTCCTCACTTGCTACAAACCTACCTTCCCCATGGGATGCAGGAATTGTATATACGCCTCCAAGCTCCGCCAATCGTAACCAAGGAGATTTATTGGAAACAACCTTTGTATAAACGGATTTTGAGATATGACGACCGATATTATTGGTTGTAAGGGTTGGTGAATCCTCGCTTAATGGAGTGATTTCACCATAAGGCAACAATCCTAATTTAATTAAGGCTTGGAAACCGTTACAAATACCAAGAACAAGTCCATCTCGCTGCTTCAAGAGATCATTTACTGCATCCTGAATTTTCACATTACGGAAAGCAGTTGCAATAAACTTACCGGATCCATCCGGTTCATCTCCGGCAGAAAATCCACCTGGGAACATAAGAATTTGTGCACTCTTTATGGCTTTTTCAAAGCTTTCTACGGACTCACGAATATTATCTTCCGTCAGGTTCTTGAATACTACCGTTTCTACAATTGCTCCCGCATTTTCAAATGCTCTCTGAGAATCATACTCGCAGTTCGTTCCAGGAAATACTGGAATAAACACTTTCGGTTTTGCATGCTTTGTGTTTGCAACATAGACATTTTTCGTCTCAAACAACTTAGTTTCTAATGTTTTTGTACTTTCATCTTTATAATCGGAATGGGTTGGATATACTTTTTCCAAAGTTCCCATCCAAGCTTCTAGCGCTTCTTCCATCGGAATAGTTGTATCACCGTAGAAAAATGCTTCTTCTGCAACTACAGAACCGACGTTTCGATAGGAGTTTGCTTGGAAACCAAGGTTATTTAATGCATTTGCATCTTCTTCACTCATTTCTACAAGTATAGAACCATAGTTCGGTAGAAATAGTTCCTTCTCTGATAATGATGAATTAATTTTCACACCTAGCTTATTACCAAATGCCATTTTACTGATTGCTTCTACCAATCCACCAAAACTGATTGCATAGGATGAAACAATTTTACCATCTTTATTAAGTTGGTTAATCTTTTTATAAAGATCCATGGCCTGTTTGTAATCAGGTAAGTCATAAGAATCTCTCATGACCAGGAATTCTACAAGGACATTACCAACTTTCTTAAGTTCGGTACTAACCACATCACCAGTCTTTGCAACATTTACTGCAAAGGAAACTAGTGTTGGAGGAACATCGATATCATTAAAACTTCCAGACATACTATCCTTACCACCAATGGATGGTAGTTCAAGTTTAAGTTGTGCATCTAAGGCTCCTAAGAGAGCTGCTACTGGTTCTCCCCAGCGTTTTGGATCATTCCCTAACTTTCTGAAGTATTCTTGGAAGGTAAATCGTATCTTGGTCGGATCTCCACCGGCTGCTACAATCTTTGCTACTGAAGAAAGGACTGCATATGCAGAACCATGGAAGGGTGACCAGCTGGATAAATAGGGATCAAATCCATAGCTCATCATGGTAACAGTATCACAGGTTCCATTCAGCACTGGAAGTTTTGCTGTCATGGTCTGAATAGGTGATAACTGATATTTTCCACCAAAAGGCATGGTAACGGTAGCTGCTCCTATGGAGCTATCGAACATTTCCACCAAACCTTTCTTGGAGCATACATTTAATGCTGCTAGGGACTTTAGCCAGTTAGTTTTGATATTTGCATTATCCAGTGAAAGGTTTAGAGCCCCTTTCTTCAGATAATTCTCTTCCGGATTCGGTACCTGAACATAAGCCTTAGCCTCCTGATGAGCGCCATTGGTATCAAGGAATGCCCTAGAAATATTCACAATATCCTTCCCTCTCCAAGTCATTACAAGTCTAGGAGATTCGGTAACTTCTGCAACAACTACTGCTTCTAGATTTTCCTCCTGCGCAAAGGCAAGCATTTGCTCCACATCTTTTGGATCAATTACAATTGCCATTCTCTCCTGGGATTCTGATATTGCAAGCTCAGTCCCATCAAGACCAGCATACTTCTTAGGTACCTTATCTAAGTTAATTCTAAGTCCATCGGCTAATTCACCAATGGCCACTGATACACCACCAGCACCAAAATCATTACATTTCTTGATTAGTCTACTAACTTCTTCTCTGCGGAATAGTCTTTGCAATTTTCTCTCGGTTGGGGCATTTCCCTTCTGAACCTCAGCACCAGCTGTTGTAATAGATTCTGTTGTATGGCTCTTAGAGGAACCTGTAGCTCCACCCAAGCCATCTCGTCCCGTTCTTCCACCCATCAAGATAATAACATCCCCTGGATCGGAACTTTCACGGATAACATTCTTTCTTGGTGCAGCACCCATGACTGCCCCAATTTCCATTCTCTTAGCTACATAACCCGGATGGTATACTTCGTCAACTAGCCCAGTTGCTAGACCAATCTGGTTACCATAGGAACTATATCCTTTAGCTGCACCGGTACAAATCTTTCTCTGAGGAAGTTTTCCTTCCATAGTATCCTTAATAGAAACTGTTGGATCTGCTGCACCAGTAACACGCATTGCTTGATATACATAGCCTCTACCCGATAAAGGATCGCGGATAGCACCGCCAAGGCAAGTAGCCGCTCCGCCAAAAGGTTCTATCTCGGTAGGATGGTTATGGGTTTCATTCTTAAAGAAGATTAACCACTCTTCCGTCTTGCCATCGATCTCAACCGGTACAATAATTGAGCAGGCATTAATTTCTTCTGAAACTTCCATGTCATCAAGTTTACCAACTGCTCTTAACTTTTTCATCCCAAGCAAAGCCATATCCATGAGGGAAATATCTTTGCCATCCTTTCCTTTATAAAGCGTTTCTCTCTCACCAAGATAATTTGTATATGCAGCCTTAATTGGCTCTGTATAATATCCTTCTTCAAATTGAATATCGGTTAATTCTGTTAGGAAGGTTGTATGACGGCAGTGATCGGACCAATAGGTATCCAGAACACGGATTTCTGTCATGGATGGATCTCTTTGTTCTTCCTTTTTGAAATAATTCTGTATATGTTTAAAATCCTCTATCGTCATAGCAAGATTTAAGGATTGGTGTAAGTCCTGTAATTTCTCTTCATCCAAATCTTTAAAGCCATCCAGAAACTTAACGTCTTCAGGCTCTTCAAATTCTGTAACTAAAGTATCTGGTTTTACTTCCTCAGCTTCCCTGGAATCCACTGGGTTAATGCAGTATTCCTTAATGCTTTCCAGTTCTTTCTCTGTTATATCCCCTGACAAGATATAGGTTACCGCTGATTGAATAACCGGATTCTCTTTCTCATTAAGTAGCTTAACACATTGCACTGCAGAATCTGCTCGTTGATCAAATTGGCCTGGTAAATACTCTACTGTAAATACCTTATCATTCGGATCTGCTGCATATTTTTCCTCCATCAAAATATCTAAGGGAGGTTCTGAGAATACTGTTCCAAGAGACTTTTGGTAAGTTTCCTCATGAACATTTTCTATATCATAACGAATGAGAATCCGAACCGAATTAAGATTCTTGATTCCCAAATAATTTTGTATCTCTGCTTTTAATTCCTTCGCTTTAATTGCGTATGGGGCTTTCTTTTCTACATAAATTCTCTTTACACTATTCATCCTATTCTCCTTTTTCCATAGGAAAGTCAAACTTACAGTTATCGATTACTTGCATTATAACATAGCATGTTTTATAATCATAATTAATATACGTTAACCATTTTATTAGGAATACTAATAATATAAATACATAAATTTGATACGTAACTATAAATAAAACACACCTATCTTTTCCCATTTGATAGGTAATTATGGAGGTCTTATGGATATCAATTACGAACTGTATAAAGTATTCTATCATGTCGCCAAAAGTCTTAGTTTCTCCGATGCAGCGGGTGAACTGTTTATCTCACAATCCGCCGTCAGCCAATCAATTAAGACACTGGAAACACGTCTTAATCAAACGCTATTTATACGTAGTACGAAGCGAGTTGCATTAACAAAAGAAGGTGAGCTGCTTCTGAAACATATAGAGCCGGCGATTAATTTAATTGTTCGTGGGGAAAATCAGCTTTGCGCAGATCCCAAAAGTGGTGTTCTATTAAGAATTGGAGCCAGTGACACTATCTGCCGCTATTATTTGGTCCCTTATCTTAAGAATTTCCATAAACAGTACCCAAATATTCATATAAAAGTGACAAATGGTACTTCTCTTCAATGCGCTACTCTTCTTGAGAGAAATGAAGTGGATGTTATTGTTACAAATTCACCTAATCCAAATCTTAATAATATGATGGAAATTTTACCGGTTAAAGATTTTAAAGATATCTTTATAGCCAATCCTGAGGCTTTTCCATTAACAGATCGAAAGATAACCTTACAGGAACTCCAAGAGCATCCTATTCTGATGCTTGATAAGCGCTCAACGACCAGTATGTTTCTTCATAATTTGTTNCTTGAGAATTCTCTAGATCTTGTTCCCTCAGTGGAATTAAGTAGTAACGATTTGCTTATTGATCTAGCAAAGATAGGTCTTGGTATCGCCTTTATTCCGGATTTCTGTGTAAAAGAATTAAATCAATTAGAAGTGATTCATACGGATCAAGAAATTCCTTCTCGTATGTTGGTTGCATCCTATAATAAAGATATCCCTCTATCAGATGCAGCTAAATTCTTTATTGATAGTTTAACTTCAAGCTATAAGCCCACTGCCTAAAAACAGTGGTATCTTTTTATAATTAAGAAATGGAGTGAGTTCCTTAATATATTAGGATCCTCACTCCATTTTAAATTTCAAACCGCCTTATTAATTGGTTTTAATTATTTATTAAACTCGTTCAACCTTCCATGAATTACTTTGTTATAGTTAATTACATGTCTGTCATATTCTTCGCTCATATATTTTGATGTCAGCATAAAATCAGCAGTAGAGCGATTCGTTGCCAAAGGAATGTCATAAACTGCACAAATTCTTAATAATGCCTTTATGTCTGGATCATGAGGCTGGGAAGCTAAAGGATCCCAAAAGAAAATTACAAAATCGATATTTCCTTCCACTATTCGCGCACCAATCTGTTGGTCTCCACCCAAAGGTCCACTGTTATATGCCTTTACCGGTAATCCAACTTTGTCCGCTATTAATCTAGCCGTGGTCCCAGTTCCACATAAAAAGTGACCCTTTAATACATTCTTATTCTTCTCTACCCAGTCAATTAAAACCTGCTTTTTGGTATCATGGGCAATTAAAGCAATGCGTTTTTGCTTTTCTATGGTAAAGCTAATAAATTCGTCATTTATCATGGAAAGCACCCTCTCTTTTATGTATATTTAAAAATATCATATCGAAAATATGAAAATATTGCAAGTAGTGTTCCAATATATTTAACATACCGCAAGAAAACCACCTCTAAGCTGAGGCACAGACAGCTGATTATTATTTCTCGTTTATGTAGATGAAAGTTTATGATCCATCTATGTTCTTTATTTGATGTAGAGCAACCGTATACATTGCTATGCGATTATAGAATATCCTATTTTGAATTACCCTATAACAAAAAAAAGAGTATAACCGTATTGCTCGTTCGATTCCTGTCGTAACTATGCCTAATTTACTATATATTCTACAAATATGGAACATAAAAATTATTGTAAAATTATGTAAACATAGTATAATATAAGTGTGGATGAGTTCTTGAGATTAAAATTACTATTTGTTCCATCCGCTGCGCTTTCATCGAATCTAATTTCTGTGTATTTATCATGATGTTCAATAATTAAGTTAAAGATAGCATTTCTTGTTGCCCCAACGCTAAGAAGTGTGATCGATGATGCTGTAAATAGTATTATTATGATTACCGCAATTTTACGAGCACTCTTGGCATAAGCATGTACTTTTTGATCCATTCGGTTTCTAATAATTATTCTTTTAATCCGTCTGTTCAATTCATCCGATGGATGATATTTCTTATCTAATTCTTCTTTCGAAGGCAGTAAATCCATTTCATTTATTAAAACTTCCGATGTCGCTATTCTAAGTAAGGTATCAAACCATATACTGTTTTTTTTCTTCCCTGGTCACAGTCACTGTCCTCCTTCTCCAATTCTACTTTTAAAGCTTTACGAGCTCTGCTTAACCGGGTTTTCACATTCTCCTGCGTGA
>JGI24708J26588_10001907_pt1 | contig 16164 bp, 16 predicted proteins | sample BioPla1DNA2_FD_26588 | JGI IMG/M metagenome (IMG submission 26588) | reverse complement strand
CCTGATAAAGAACTGGCTTCTATCGAGGGGAATGTACCNGATAATTACTATATGCTTGAAGGNTGTCGATTTGCTGACAGGTGCCCCTATGCAATTGATTATTGNAGAGAAAAGCAAGGTTTTTGGGAANTAGAAGAGGGACATTATGCTAGATGTAGATTGGCGGAGCCAGGAAAGGGGGAGCTCTAAAATGTCTAAAAATAAAACAAGAGAGCCTCTAATGGTGGTAGAAAGTTTAAAAAAATTCTATCCTGTGGAAACAGGTTTAAAAAAGAAGCAAAAAATAGTTCGGGCCGTAGATGGAGTGGATTTAGAGATATATGAAGGGGAAACACTGGGAATAGTAGGTGAATCCGGTTGCGGAAAATCTACCATAGGACGACAACTTGTAGCTCTGGAGCGACCAACTTCAGGGCGAGTTCTTTATATGGGTCAAGAGATATCCAGTATGCCTGAAAGTAAACTACGGAGTATGCGTACGGACTTTCAAATGATTTTCCAAGATACCAACTCCTCTTTAAATCCTAGGAAACAGGTATATGATATTTTAGCAGCACCAATGCTATATCATGGGATAGTAAAGCGGGCTGATTTAAATAAAGAAATCAATAGGCTATTAAACCTGGTAGGATTACCTGAAACGGTTAAAAACAGATACCCCCATGAGTTTTCTGGAGGACAAAGGCAGAGGATTGGTATTGCTAAAGCCTTATCTGTTAAGCCTAAAATAGTAGTATGTGATGAACCAGTTAGTGCCCTAGATGTATCAGTTCAGGCCAAGATTTTAAATCTTTTAAAAGAACTACAAGAGGAATTAAGACTGACCTATATATTTATAGGCCATGGGTTAGGGGCTGTCAATTATGTTAGTGACAGGATTGCAGTTATGTACCTGGGGAGAATAGTTGAACTGGCCGATAGTAATGAACTATTTAACAATCCAGCACATCCCTATTCACAAGCCTTGTTTGATGCTTCGCCATTACCCAATCCAAGGCTGCGCAATCGTGAAAGGATTGTATTAAAAGGTGAAATTCCATCAGCAACAGATGTGCCTTCAGGGTGTAGATTCCACCCCAGATGTCCTTATGCCCAGGATTCATGCAGAATAAACGATCCTTTATTGGAACCAATACACAAAGGAAGTAATCATCTGTCAGCGTGTCCGGTGTTAATAGATGGAGGAAAACGAGATGATTAAATATATTATAAAACGAATACTGGTAGCCATACCTGTATTATTGGGCATAACCATACTGGATTACTTAATAATGAGTTTTGCCGGTAGTCCTTTAGAGATGATGGTTGGGCCCAAAACATCCCAGGCTGCCCTAGAAGCTAAAGCTATCGCCCTAGGGTTAGATAAGCCAATATATGTACAATATCTAGTATGGTTACAGCAATTACTACAAGGTAACCTTGGATATTCTATAAAAAGTTATCAGCCAGTTTCTCAAATTATTGGAAGTCATATTGGACCTACGGTACTTCTTATGGGAACATCTTTAATTATCGGTTTGCTAATAGCTATTCCAACCGGTATATATAGTGCTGTTCATAGATATAAAAAACGTGATTATACTCTGGTAACCCTTTCTTTTTTAGGAAGTAGTATACCAAGTTTTTTTCTTTCATTGATATTTATATATTTTTTTACAGTCCGCCTAGGATGGCTACCCTCTAGTGGTATGGTTACAGCTGGTGGGAATGGTGGAGTAGGTGATATTATAAAGCATATGATTATGCCGGTTATGATTTTAGCTATATCCATTGCTGGGGTCAATATCCGTTATGTTAGAAGTGCTGTTTTGGAGATATTAGAAAAGGACTATCTGCGAACTGCCAAATCCAAGGGGATTGGACGGTTTTTAACTATTAATAAACATGCCCTGAGAAATGCTTTGATATCAATTGTAACCATAATTGGAATGCAGATACCATCTTTGTTTGGTGGAGCAGTAATAGTAGAGCAAATCTTTAGTTGGCCAGGTTTAGGGCTAATCACAATGAATGCCATAATTAACCGAGACTACCCTGTTATTATGGGGGTTTGTTTGCTTACAGCGGTTGTGGTGTTAGTAGCAAACTTGATTACAGACATTGTATATGCACTGGTAGATCCAACTATTCAGTATTAGTTATGGAGGAAATAGAGTTATGAAAATGAAAATAGAAGCAGAGGATATGCACCAAAGTACCTTGAAAATGATTGTAAAACGTTTTTTAAAACATAAGCTAGCAGTTATTAGCCTTTGCTTTCTTGGTATCATTACTATATTGTCCATACTAGCACCCCTTATAGCTCCTTATGATCCTAATCAAGTTTCTACATCCTTTAGTCAGCCCCCCTCATCCGAACACTGGTTAGGAACAGATCAGATTGGCCGAGATATGTTTAGCAGGTTATTATATGCAAGCCGAATATCACTTTTTGTAGGATTTGCCGTAACGATTATCTCAACTGCTATTGGAGTAATCTTAGGTCTGATATCTGGATATTTTGGAGGTTGGATAGATATTATTATCATGCATTTTACAGATGTAATTATGTCATTTCCATACATACTACTGGTACTTGTAGCTGCGGCTATATTTGAGCCAGGTTTATGGAATATAATAATTATTCTGGGCTTAGTAAATTGGCCGGGTGTAGCCCGCTTGGTTAGGGGCAATGTATTATCCTTAAGGGAAACGGACTTTGTTAAGGGAGATATAGTGGCAGGAATGCCAACGGCATATATTTTGCTATCTGAGATACTACCCAATACCATAGGACCTGTTCTAGTATATGCTACCTCCGTATTTGCTATATCTATACTGGATGAAGCAGCCCTTAGTTTTTTGGGTCAAGGAGTACAGCCACCAACTGCCAGTCTTGGGAATATATTAAATGGAGCGGAATCCATTACAATACTGACAAGCAAGTTTTGGCTGTGGATACCTGCAGGAGTGATTATAATATTACTAGTAGTTAGCATTAATTTTGTTGGTGATGCCTTGCGGGATGCTATTGATCCTACATCAAATTAAGTTAATACTACCTAATAGTTAGTTGTTCAATAAGGGGTGAGGTTAGTATGCGCAATATACTTAATTATCAAACATCCGAGTATGATTGTGGACCTACAACATTAGTTAATGCCATGCGTTATCTGTTTGAGAGGGAACAAATCAATCCGGAATTGCTTAAAGCAATATATTTATATACCTTGGATGCCTATAATGAACAGGGGGAAACAGGTAAAAAAGGGACATCACCGATGGCTATGAAGTTTTTATCCAGCTGGTTTAATCAATATGGTTTAACCAATAATTTTCCCATATCTTCTGAGTTTTTAGAAGGAGATAAAGTATATATTAGCCAGAATAGTCCCATAGTGGCCTGCCTTCAGCAAAAGGGAGTTGCGGTGGTTCGAGTATGGCTTGGAGAGGATGAACATTATATTTTACTAGTTACAGATGAGCATGGTATGATAGGAGCCTTTGACCCTTATTATGAGGAGAGTATTCCTGATAACTTAGACTATGTTGCTGTGACTGGACAACCACACAAAATTAATCGCATGATAAAATATGATAGAATGAATATGATAGAGAAAGCCACCTATGCTTTAGGAAGTATAGAAAAAAGAGAAGCAATGCTTATATACAATACTAAGGCGAGAAAGACACAAGATAATACTGTTGAATATGTTATCTAATGGCTCTAATAATGGGTACCTCAATTATAATATGGCGGGGTGCCCATTTTTATTGAAGTTATTATAATTGCATCTAACTCACCATTCAAACCTTTACTAAAAAAATACATTATGCTATAATCTGCTTATCACGCAATAAAATAGATATATAAAGAAGATAACCATATTATACTAATAATATAAAACAAAGCGTAAATTGTATGAAAGGAAGTCTTGAATATATAAAATGAAGCAGACTAATAACAAATTAAAAAACGATCTTACTATTATGATTAAAGGATTTTTAATTGGATCTTCCATGAGTGTACCAGGGGTCAGTGGAGGAACCATGGCAATCCTACTGGGGATTTATGATAAATTAATAAGCTCCATAAGTAATTTTTTAAAGGACATTAAAGGCAATGTGCTTTTCCTTATGAAATTTTGTATAGGAGCAGGTTTAGGAATAGGCTCCCTAGCTTTTGTTATAAAGTGGTTGCTGGAGACGTTTCCAATACCTATATCATTCTTTTTTCTAGGAGCTGTAATTGGCGGAATTCCTGCTTTAATAAAGAAGACTAAGGAAACTCGATTAAATATTGTATCAGCTATCTATTTTATAGTAGGCCTAATTTTAGTTATATCCATTGGATATCTCCCTAAGGGCAATATTAACATTGGTGAAGGTTCTGGAATAACCCAATATATTATGATACTAATTACTGGAATAGTAATCGCTTTAGCCTTGGTACTACCAGGGATTAGCACCTCCCATATGTTACTGGTTATGGGAATGTATGATAGGATGNTAGTAGCAATTACTGAATTTGATATTGTTTTTATAGGTGTCTTGGGAATATCCACCTTGATAGGTATTTTCCTTATTACTAAGCCTATTGAATACCTAATGAATAGGTTTACCCATCAGACCTATTGTATGATAATAGGATTTGTGCTAGGTTCAACTTCAGAAGTATTTAAAGAAAAAATAATCCCAGCAATTCCAAGGGATACTAATTATACCTGGTGGATATTAGCGATAATTATTTCTTTGGTAACCTTTGTTCTTGGATATTATGGTATATTATATTTATCCAGATTTTCAGATGATTAATTATAAATATATATGTATGGTCTCGTCAATTTGCCAATTCATAGATATAAGGGGAGCGAATTGACGAGTAATCTTTGTTTAGATTTTTATAAAAGATAAGTAGAGGATGATAGTATGAAAAGAATGATGTATAGAGCACAAATCAAAAAAGGTTCAGAAGAAGTGGCCTTAGATAATTTAAAGGCAGAAGTAAAAGCTAAACACTTGGTTGATGACGGGAAACTCATGACTATTTCTGCTTACAGATGGAAGAGCAATATTTTTCTTTATTATGAGTGTATAGAAGAAGATATTTATCCTGAAGAGATATTTACATCTTTGGATGAGTATATGGAGGACTGGCCAGGTAAGGATGAGTATCGTAAGTGGATACCCATGATAGATGTATTTCATTTTAATGCCCCTGCCAGTGTAGAACATTGGCGAAGAAAAGAGCCTGTGGAAGAGAGGGTTGGTAGAGTTGCCCACTTAAAGCCAGAGATGATGAGTAGCTATATCTATTATCATTATCAGTTACAGGAGGAGCGGGCTTTCTTGGGAGGGAAATATGAAATTATTGCCATGCATGAGAATTTACTCTTTGGCTACCAGGAGTTTCCCGCAGTAGTGGAAGAGCCAGTATTGGAGAAGAAATTAAATACATCGGGAACACCAAAAGATTGGAAAGACTCAAGGATGGATCTACATTTTCAACCTTGGGAGGACGGGCATCTTTATTTTAAACGTATTGAGCAGATATTTGCATATTACTAATTTAAAGTGNAGGTAGGTAATTGGAGAAATCATATGAATAAGTAAGGGAGCTTGCCAATGATTAAGAGTGAGATTTCAGAGATAAAAAAGCAATTTAACCATGAAAATTGTGCCATTACCAAGGTAAGTGGTTGTTATGTGGATGGAGAAAAAGAAGTTAAAACTAAGTTTACACAATCCTTCTTGGGTTTACCAGAGGAGGAGACCTTTAAATATTTTGAGATATTTAAAAAGTCCCTATCAGGAACCTTAGGCAAAAATCTTATAAATATGGAATTTCCATTGGAGCAAGAATTTGAAGGGGGAACCCAGAAGTTTTTATTAAATTTAAGGGATAGTGAATTAAAAGATGAAGAGTTACTGGATGAATTTTACCAGAAGATAATAGAGACCTATGATTACACAGGTAATTATCTTATACTATTAATTTATTCAGCCTATGATGTACCAGGTAAGACCAAGGATAATATTTTAATGGATGACGCTTCTGATGAGGTATATAGTTTCATTCTTTGCGCAATTTGCCCTGTAAAGCTATCAAAACCGGGCTTAAGCTATTATGATGAGACTAATGAGTTTAAGAGGCGGATTCAGGACTGGGTAGTAGATATGCCGCTCAATGGTTTCTTATTCCCTGCATTCAATGATAGGAGTACGGATATCCATAGTCTGCTCTATTATTCCAAAAATTCTGAAGATTTACATAATGATTTTATTAAGCAGTTCTTAGGCTGTGAGGTACCCCTATCTGCTGGGGGCCAGAAGGAAATATTTAAGACATTGATAGAGGAGACTTTGGGCAATGAGTGTGAATATGAAGTTGTAAGAAATATTCATGATAAGTTGAATGAAATTATTGAAGAGAAGAAGGATATCCCCGAACCTATAATTATAGATAAAGCCGAAGTTAAAACTGTCCTATATGAAAGCGGCGTAGAAGAAGAAAAGCTTGCTATCTTAGATAAAAACTTTGAGGAAATAGCAGGCAATAATGTTGCCTTAGTGGCAACCAACCTTATTAATACAAAGACTTTTGAAGTAAAAACCCCAGATGTGGTAATTAAGGTTAACCCTGAAAGAACGGATTTGGTAGATACAAAAGTTATAGATGGTAGAAAGTGCTTAGTTATAGAAATAAACGATGCCGTAGAGGTAAATGGAATAAATATAAAGACCATATAGCCTTCTTATAATATTACTAATTAAAATGTTGACATTTGAATCAGCGTGTAGATAAATGAAACATGTGGAATTTGAAAGTTTTATAATTTTCAGATTCCACATGTTTTTTTTAGCCAAATATATCTTTAAGGCTGTAAAGTATATAGCAGCTGCTGATTTGTAAGCGCATTTTTGCTTCTAATTAACTTATAAAAATAATAATTGACAAATGGCTAAATATGTTTTATCATATACATGGAATTCATATAGAGATAGTATGAATTAAAAAGGTGAAAATTATTTATATAAATAATCTGTTTTTGGAAAGGTGTATGGGAATGTTGAATATAAATGATATTAATAAATTAAATGATGAGAATAAAATTATGGATAAATATATAGATGATATAAATATGAATTTTAAGAATGCTTGTTGTTGCTCTTGCTGTAAATTTTATATGTGCCATATTGAATAATTTATTGCAAGTGCTAATTTCATGCTTATAAGTTTGTGTTCCATATTACTGAAGTTTAATTAGCTATCAGGTACTTGCTGTGCCTGTTTTTTTTGTCTTGATAATCATTTATAAAGGAGAGGTGGCTATCTAAGGATGGATATAAATTTTATTAATAGATTTACACCTATGTATATTGAGGCCGGTATCTTAACTATAAAAATTGCATTTATAGGAATTGTGGCATCAATAATAGTAGGATTTCTCTGTACTTTAATTAGATATTTTAGGTTACCAATACTCTATAGGATTGTACTGATGTATATAGAACTTTCACGGAATACCCCCTTGCTTATACAACTGTTTTTCCTTTATTTTGGCCTACCTAAGCTAGGTATTATGTTAAGTTCCGAAACCTGTGCTATCATAGGGCTAACTTTTTTGGGAGGCAGCTACATGGCAGAAGCTTTTAGAAGTGGTTTTGAGGCTATTCCCGATATACAGGTGGAAGCCGGGTTAAGTATAGGGCTTACAAAGTTTCAGATAATTAGATATATTTTGCTACCCCAGGCGATAGTTATATCAATCCCAGCTTTTTTAGCCAATATAATCTTTTTAATTAAGGAAACATCGGTTTTCAGTGCTGTAGCCTTGGCTGACTTGATGTTTGTAGCAAAAGATTTAATTGGCTTATACTACAAAACTGATGAAGCACTACTGATGCTTGTGGTTGCATATATGATTATTCTATTGCCAATCTCCCTAGTCTTTACATTATTGGAAAGGAAGTTAAGATATGCAGGATATGGGAATTAACATACTTTTTCAAGGTAGAAATTTAATAAGGCTTATTGAAGGATTATGGGTAACCATAAGGATTTCCCTAATTGCGGTGATCCTATCTATTATTCTTGGGATTGTTCTGGGTATGATTATGACTGTAAATAATCCCATAATTAAGCTTATAAGTAAAATTTATTTAGAGTTTGTTAGAATCATGCCCCAGTTGGTTCTATTATTTATAGTTTATTTTGGAATGACTAAAGCATTTGATTTAAATCTCTCCGCCGAATTATCAGCCATAATTGTATTTGCCATTTGGGGGACTGCAGAGATGGGAGATTTGGTAAGGGGAGCCCTAATATCTATACCCAAGCATCAATATGACAGTGGCAAAGCCATAGGTTTAACGGGTATTCAAATATATTTATACATTATTATTCCCCAAGCTTTCAGGCGGTTATTGCCCTTAGCAATCAATTTGGTAACAAGAATGATTAAGACAACATCCTTGGTTGTATTACTAGGAGTTGTGGAAGTGGTAAAGGTGGGGCAGCAGATAATCGAGTCCTCCCGTATAACATATCCGTCTGCCTCCCTTTGGATTTATGGATTAATATTTTTTATGTATTTTCTAGTATGTTACCCGATATCTAAGCTAGCAACAAAATTAGAAAAAGTCTTTAAAAGTTGAGGTGATATAGATGAATGACAATGAAGTTATACTGGAGATAAAAAATCTAAATAAAAGTTATGATCAGGTGCAGGTCCTTAAGGATATTTCTTTAGAAATACACAGAGGTGAAGTGCTTGTTGTGATTGGGCCATCAGGATGTGGTAAAAGTACCCTGCTTCGATGTATCAATGGCTTGGAACAGATACAGGGTGGGGAGATACTGCTAAATGGTGAACTTATCAGTAGTAATGTTAAAAATATGCATTTAGTAAGGCAGAAGATTGGGATGGTATTTCAAAGTTATGATTTATTTCCCCATATGACAATTATGAATAATATCTTACTGGGGCCGGTTAGGGGGCAAGGTAGGGATAAGAAGGAAGTGATAAAGGAGGCTGAGAAGCTATTGGAGAGAGTCGGCCTTTATGATAAGAAGGATGCTTATCCAAGACAGTTATCCGGTGGACAAAAGCAAAGGGTGGCAATTGTCCGTTCCCTATGTATGAATCCAGAGCTAATACTATTTGATGAAGTAACGGCAGCTCTGGACCCGGAGATGGTAAGAGAAGTGTTAGATGTAATGCTGGATTTGGCCAAGGAAGGTAGCACTATGGTTATAGTAACCCATGAGATGCAATTTGCCAGAGCTATTGCAGATAGAGTAATTTTTATTGATAAAGGTGAGATAATCGAAGAGGGTAATCCTAAGGAATTTTTCACCAATCCCAAAACCGAAAGAGCTAGGCAATTTTTAAACATTTTTGAATTTGACTCCCTATAAGGGGTTGAAGATAAATAGGTAGATTAATTACCAAGTAATAGAAGAAATTAAAAAGCTAATAATTAAGAGAGATTAGAAAGGAATGGATATTTTATGAGAAGAAAAAAGATAATTACCTTATTACTTATGTTATCGGTTATTACCGCTGTCTTTATAGGATGCGGCAAAGCCAAAGAAAATGAAACCAGTGCCAATAAGACTGGCAAGGCTAGGACCTTAGATGAGATCAAAGAAAGTGGCACAATTAAGATNGGTGTATTTAGTGATAAGAAACCTTTTGGTTATGTAGATGAATNCGGTGANTTCCAAGGATATGATATTTACTTTGGTAATAGAATTGCAGAGGAATTGGGGGTAGAGGTGGAGTATATAGCCGTAGATCCTGCCAGCCGTGTAGAATTTTTAGTTACAGCGAAAGTAGATATTATATTGGCTAATTTCACAGTAACTAAGGAAAGAGCAGAAAAGGTTGATTTTGCCCTTCCTTATATGAAGGTTGCCCTAGGTGTAGTGTCACCTACTGATGCTTTGATAACAGATCCTACTCAGCTCAATGGTAAAACATTAATTATCTGCAAGGGAACAACAGCAGAGACATATTTTACAGAAAATTATCCTGAAATTAATCTATTAAAGTTTGATCAATATAGTGATGCCTATAACGCTCTGCTAGATGGCCGTGGTGATGCTTTCTCTACTGATAATACAGAAGTTTTAGCATGGGCAATAGAAAATGAAGGATTTCAGGTGGGAATCGATTCTATCGGAAACCTTGATACCATAGCTCCAGCTGTTCAAAAGGGGAATGCAGAGTTATTAGAGTGGTTAAACGATTTAATAGTAAAGCTAGGGGATGAGAGTTTCTTCCATGCTAACTATGAAGAAACCCTGGCACCAGTTTATGGAGATGCCGCTGATCCAGATAATTTAGTTGTTGAAGGGGGAGTTGTTGAGTAAGTTAACAGCGCAGAATTATGATTTATATATAGTTATAATCAGCTTGATAATATCCCTAGTATGGTATATACTTCCAAGTATAGACGCCTTTTTATAAAGCTTAGATAATTGCATAGCTATAGATATGCCTACTTACAGGATAGCAATTAACTAAGCAATTATAAAAGGGGGTAAAAAATTTATATGGAAGGAAGTGTATTGGGGATTGAATGAAGTGAAGAAACAAAGTTTGCTCCGTAATAAAGCTTTTATAATAGCAATACCAATTTTATTGGTTTCAGTTATTGTAGTANTTGCCTTATTGCGGAGCAATTCTTCTAATGGGGATGATTTATCTGAGGTGGCTTCAGATCTAGTAATGAAGGATGAAGAGAATTCCAGTAGTGAGAAGGATAGTGACGGAAAAGATAGTGATGGAGAAGATAGTGATGTAAGAGATAGTGATGGAGAAGATATTGACGGGAAAGATAGTAATGGAAAAAACATTGATGAAAAAGAAGAAAATAATAACTTGAAAGGTGAAAGCAAAGTGGATTTAGTAATTAATGTAGAGCCTAATAAAGCATCAACATTTAACGGTGGCAGGTTTGAAGGATGGGGGACCAGCTTATGCTGGTGGGCAAATAGAATAGGTTATTCTGATGTCTTAGCAGAAAAAGCTGCCACCTTATTCTACGATCAGGAACAAGGTCTGGGACTTAATATAGGTAGATATAATATAGGTGGCGGAGATGATCCTTCCCACAATCATATATTAAGGACAGATTCAGAAGTGCCTGGTTACTTATACTGGAATGAAGAAAGCCAAAGTTATGAATATGATTGGAATGCAGATTTCAATCAAAGAAATGTTGTATCTAAGATATTAGAAGTTAATAAGGATGCTATAATAGAAGGCTTCTCCAACTCACCTCCGTATTTTATGACTTATAGCGGTTGTTCCTCTGGCTCTTCCAGTGGCTGGGGAGATAATTTAAGAAATGATCAGTTTGAGGAGTTTGCCGCATATCTAGCTGATGTGGCACTTAATCTTAAAGAAAAGCATGGTATTTCATTTCAAAGTATTAGTCCTATGAATGAGCCTTATACTAATTACTGGCATGCTCATAGCAATAAGCAAGAGGGCTGCCATTTTTCCCAGGGGGAATCCCAGTCTAGGATTCTTATTGAATTAAGGAAGGCCTTAGATAGTAGGGGATTAGATGACATTATAATTGCAGGAACTGATGAAACAAGTATCGATACTCAGATAGATTCCTTTAAGGCTTTAAGCCCAGAGGCTAAAGAAGTTGTCGATCGAATTGATACCCATACCTATGGTGGTTCCAACCGTGCAGGGTTAAAAGCTTTAGCTGAAAATAGTGGTAAAAACCTATGGATGTCTGAAGTTGACGGCGGACATACTACAGGAGAAAATGCTGGTGAGATGGGTGCTGCCCTGTGGCTTGCCCAAAGGATTATTGATGATATGAATGGACTTATGCCATCGGCTTGGATCTTATGGCAAGTTATCGATAGTCACATATCTAAGGATGGTTATAATGGCAATAGAGATACGGGAATGGTTAATATCTCTGGAGGATATTGGGGAACAGCTGTAGCCAACCATGATACAGAGAGTATTATTTTAACAAGAAAATATTATGGATTTGGTCAATTTACCCGATATATTCGTCCAGGTTTCACCATAATAGCCTCCAGTGCTAGTTCTTTAGCAGCCTATGATAGAGATAATAATAGGCTAGTAATTGTAGCTATCAACACGTCAGCCAGTGAAAAGGTTTATGACTTTGATTTATCAGGTTTTGATTCAATTGGAGAGAAGGTAGAAGTTATACGGACCAGTGGAAATTCTAGAACCGGTGAGAATTGGAAGGAGTTAGATCCACTTGATACATATGAAAGAGGCTTTTTAGCTACCTTAAAAGAGAACTCCATAACCACCTTTATCTTAGACAAGGTTATATATTCAGAAAATAACTAGCTAATTATTATTGATTAAACCAAGAGAACTATTGGACAGTTATTCTTCAATCTGTTATATTTATAATATAGTTTGGACTATATTTAAAGTAATATAAGAGGGAGAATAATGAAGGATAAGATAAGAAATTTATTGACTGGAAGATATGGTATTGATCAGCTAAATCGATTTTTATTAAGTTTTTCCTGTGTTTTATTGATATTGGCCGTATTTGTTCGTGGGGCTAATATATATGGGGGTATTTTTGTACGTTCAAGTGCCCTGTTTGCCCTATTAATTTTTTATTATCGTATGTTTTCAAGAAATTTTAGTAAAAGGCAGCAGGAAAATAATCTGTATCTAAAATATAAGGATAAACTATTATATGGCTTTAAAAAGATTAAATATAAACTTGAACAAAAAAAGACCCATCATATTTATAGCTGTCCAGAATGCAAGCAAAGAATACGTATTCCCAGGGGAAAAGGTAGAATACAAATCACATGTCCTAGATGTCGTCATCAATTCATTAAAAAGAGTTAAAATGTATGAAAGAAAAATTAATGTATAAACTGTAAATGTACTATAACCTTGATGTACTTAATTCTGTAATTATGCTATTGACCAATGATGATCTATTTAAACACTGCTGAAAGGAGTAGACACATATGGGTAATAAAGTAGTTGATCTAAGTAAAACAGTATATGAATTATGTAGTACTAATCCTGAGATAATCGATATCTTGATAGAACTGGGTTTTAAAGATATCGCTAAACCAGGGATGCTTCAGACAGCAGGAAGGATAATGACCCTATCTAAAGGAGCAGCCATGAAGAAGATTGATTTAAATACCATTAAAGAAACATTTAAAAACCATGGCTATGAAATAGCTGAATAGGAGGAATGTGATATGAGCGAAACTATTAATAACAGGGAATACCGGCAAAATGTAATCAAGAACATTATTTTACAGTTGCAAGAAGGAAAAACAGTGGAGGAAGTTAGGCCAATATTCGAAAAAGCATTTGATGGAGTATCTGCTAAAGAAATATCAGATGCAGAGCAGGCACTTATTGCTGAGGGGCTTCCTATAGCAGAAGTTCAAAGATTGTGTGATGTCCATGCAGCCGTATTTAAGGGGTCAATCGAAGAAATCCATGCAGAAAAGGATTTGACTAAGATACCTGGGCATCCTGCTAACACGATGATTCGTGAGAATCGGGCTATAGAGCGGATTATTAAGAAAGAGATTGAACCCTATGTTGAGGAATTAAGTGATAGTGACAATATAGCCAACTTGCTAAAAGGTTTCCAAAGTTTAAGTAAAATAGAAATTCATTATCTTAAGAAAGAAAACCTCCTGTTTCCTTATATGGAGAAATATAATATTACAGCTCCTCCTAAAGTTATGTGGGGGGTGGATGATGAAATCAGAGCCCAAATTAAGGAGATTATAAAATTACTGCAGGAAAAGACCATAAATCCAAAAGAACTCCGTGAAAAAATTGATACTGTTATAGAACAGGTAAGGGAAATGATATTTAAGGAAGAGAGTATCCTATTACCCATGGTAATGGAGANCTTGACCGAGGATGAGTGGAAACATATAGCTGATGAAAGTGGAGAAGTTGGATTTCTTGTGGATAAAGTACCGGTTTGGACCCCAAGTGGTGGACAAAACAAAGATGTGGCAGATACTAAGAAACCCAAGGGAGATAAAAAGGGAGAAGTTGTATTACCCAGCGGAAGTTTTACTATAGATGAATTAACAGCCATGTTAAATACACTTCCCTTTGATATAACCTTTGTGGATAAAAATGATATGGTCAAATACTTCTCTCAGGGGAAAGAGCGGATATTCTTACGGAGTACAGCAGTCTTAGGAAGAAATGTCTCCAACTGTCATCCACCGGGCAGTGTTAATATAGTCGAGCAGATAGTTATAGATTTTAAAGAAGGTAAGAAAGATCATGAAGACTTCTGGATACTCATGGGTGATAAATATGCCTTAATAAGATATTTTGCTGTAAGGGATGAAAAAGGTGAATACCTTGGTGTATTAGAAGTAACTCAGAATATTAAACCTATCCAAGAAATCACAGGGGAGAAACGCCTAGTATCTAAGGAGTAAGTGCCTAATACTTATAAAAAATTATAGTCTCAGAAATTTAAGCTGAGGGTAAGTTATCTTATAAAACTTGCAGAGAGTATGGAAGGGGTTGTTGCAAATTAGAGGGTATACCTATGTAGCCCATATCTATGCAACAACCCTTTTCCTTAATCTATCTTGGCTAAGACAAATCAATTATCTATCTATTTGAACTAATCTGCTGGATATCTTCACCGCTTAGGGATTCTCGCTCTAAGAGATGTTCTGTAATATCCTCCAATAAATCTATATTATCATAAAGTAACTGTTTGCTTTCTTGATATAGTTCTTTCATTAATTCACGGCATTTTTTTATTAATTTTTCATCATAGCTACTCTCCAAGGTATCTATACTGAATAAACCTAAATCCTGATCCATACCAAATTTATTAAGATATTCTAGAATTTGTGATGAGGCTTTTTGTATATCGTTGCTAGCCCCTGTGGTAATCTCCTCTTCACCAAAGATTAATTCTTCGGCAGCTCTTCCAGCTAAGAGAACCTGTATACTGGCAAGAAGCTGGCGCTTACTACGATATAAGGTGTCTTTAGGAATACTTAGATTAAAGCCTCCTGCTCCTTTAACACTGGGGATTATGGTAACCTTAGAGATATAATGTTCTGGTAGGAGGAGTTTGGTTACTAGGGCATGACCGGCTTCATGGTAAGCAGTTACTTTCTTATCATGACCACTAATATAACTTCTATCCTTTCTTGGTGCCCCTGCAATAACTGTATAAAAGGCCCTATCAATTTCTTCTTGACGGATGGCCGATTGATTTCCATTGGCTGCAAGAATTGCTGCCTCGTTTAGCAGATTCTCTAGCATAGCGCCACTAAAATAAACGGTGGATTTTGCCAGGGAATCTAAATCTACATCATCAGCCATAGGTTTATCTTTAGTGTATAGGGAAAGTATTTTCTTTCTGGAATTTATATCAGGTAATCCAATCTCGATCTGCCTATCAAAACGGCCAGGACGTAGCAAGGCTTCATCTAAGGTATCAATTCGGTTGGTAGCACCTATGACAACAATACCTTGATTATCATTAAAACCAGACATTTCTGTAAGTAAGGCGTTGAGGGTCTGATCCCGCTCGTCATTACTGGCAGATACACTTCTTCCTCTTTTCTTACCAATGGCATCAATCTCATCTATAAAAATAACAGCCTTTTCGTTCTTTTTGGCCTTCTGAAACAAAGACCTGATCCTGCTAGCACCAACTCCTACATACATCTGAACGAAATCTGAGCCACTCATAGCATAAAATGGAACATTGGCTTCTCCAGCGATTGCCTTAGCCATTAAGGTTTTCCCAGTTCCAGGAGGACCATAGAATAAAAGCCCTTTTGGCATTCTTGCTCCCACGGCAGCATATTTTTCTGGTTGCCTTATAAAGTCGATTATATCTTCTACCATAGACTTAGCTTCAGCATTACCAGCAACCTTATTTAAGGTAATAGGCTCACTGTTTTTTTCCTTCTTTTTGGCATCTATAATTAAACTTTGATTACTACTATTTCTTCGAGAAAACCATAATATCCCTATGGCAATTATGGCTATAAATATAAGACGAAGTCCATTGATGATCCAATGATCTTCCTGATATTTAATAGCTATATCATTTAACAAAAGAAATTCTGTAAAATTATCTGTCTTATGCATATCTTTAAACCTAACAAGATAATATTTT
>JGI24708J26588_10001902_pt1 | contig 16181 bp, 12 predicted proteins | sample BioPla1DNA2_FD_26588 | JGI IMG/M metagenome (IMG submission 26588) | reverse complement strand
TTCATTGGATGAACTAAGTGTCGAAGATTTTAATTTTGTTACATCCATTAACTATAACGCTTATTTTATTGTGACCAAATACAGTCAAAAAATTATGAAAANNCAACATGAGATTAATCCTGATTATTGGATGGACATTATTCAAATCAATTCTAAATCTGGTTTAGTCGGNAGCAAAAACAACTTTGCATATGCTGGNAGTAAATTTGGTGGTATTGGTTTAACCCAAAGTTTTGCTTTAGAATTAGCNGATTATCATATAAAGGTAAATGCAATTTGTCCAGGCAATAATTTAGATGGTCCACTCTGGTCTGATCCTGTAAACGGTCTTTATGTGCAATATTTAAACTCTGGTAAAGTAAAAGGTGCTAAAACTGTTGAAGATGTACGTGAATTCTATCTAAGTAAAGTGCCAATGCATAAAGGAGTTGTACCTAGTGATTTAGGTAAGGCAGTTTGTTATTTGGTGGAACAAGAAAATGAAACAGGTCAGGCACTACCGGTATCCGGTGGTCAAGAAATGTTGAATTAATCCATAAATCTGCTAATTGTACCAATTAAAAAACCTGGAGAGATTTTTCTCCAGGTTTTTTATAGGAATCAGATTAACACAATTCTGATAAATTTCTGATAAAACTATATATTAGTCGTATAAGTTTTGAGCAATTTCTTCGGATTCAATGTTTTCAGCTGTATAGAATTGAGCACCAGTATCTGTGTCTTCTACTGCAGTTCCGTTAGAAACATCAAACATTAATTTAGCAGTAATTTCACCAATAGCGACCGGAGCTTGTGTTACAGCACCATACATAACGCCTGATGAAACATTTTCTTTAATAACAGAGCCTGAGTCAAAACCGACCGCAATTACATCGTCATCACCAGAGCCAATAACATTGATTGTTGTACTTGCAGAAATGATACCTTCCGCTGCAACTTGGTTTGAACCAAAAATACCAATTAAATTAGCTTCATTCAGTAATACACCTGCTTCTGTAGCACAAAGTTCTACGGTAGTTTGAGCAGGAACTCTTACATCAATGATAACATCTGCATCTGCTTCGCTAGCTGCTGTTGGGTCTTTACTATCTGCAACATATTTTTCGTTACCGACCACAAATACTGTTAAGCCAGCTTCGTCTAGTAAATCGATAATTGTGTCAATAAAGCCTAAACCTCTACTTACAACAGATTCTGATGTTGAGTCTTGAGCAACAAGACCAATAACTTTACCTGCTTCGACTCTATCTTTTATTTTGTCATATAGACCTTCAGCTGCAATACCACCAGCTATATAATTGTCAGTAGAAGCGTTTGCATAAATTGCACCCTCTGGAGCATTTGGAACGCCTGAGTCAAATCCGATAATAGGGATACCTTGAGATTGAGCTGTAGAAATTGGATCTATCAAAGCATCTGTATCTATAGCAGCTAAACCTAAAGCATCTGGTTGATCATTTACAGCAGATTCAAATTGTTGTTTTTGAACAGCTGTGTCAGATTCTGAATCAGGTCCAATGAATTGGTAGTCAATAGAAACGCCATGCTCAGATTCTAATTCTTCTACTCCTGCTTGGAATCCCTTATATACTGCTTGCCAATATGTAGATTGAAAACCTTTTGATACTACTCTAAAAACGTATGAATCTTTGATTTCACCAGCTTCTTCTGCCTCTTCAGCTTCTTCTGCTGGTTCTTCTTCTGCAGGTTCTTCTTCAGCAGCTTCTGTTTCTTCTGCTACCTCGTCTACTTCTTCTGTTTCACCATCGCCGCCACATGCTGCAACTAAGCCTAACACCATGACAAGCGATAATAACAATGCTAAAATCTTTTTCATTTTCCCTCCTGTTTTATAACATTATTTTGTCATTCTTTTTTTGATTCCTATATTTAATCAACCTTTTATACCTAACACTAAAAGTTAAATTCCAGGTCTCATACAAAATTAATTGTTCTTCTCCCTAATCATATCAACTGCTACTGCTAACATCAATATAGCACCCGTGATAATTTGTTGAGCATTTGCTTGTAAACCAACATGAGGAAGCCCGGTTTTTAATAATGAAATTAAAATTACACCAATGGCAGCCCCAACAATAGTTCCTTTTCCTCCTGTAGTAGAAACACCACCAATGATTGCTCCACCTATCGCATCGAGTTCAAAGCCTGCACCTGTTCCAGGAGTAATTGTTGTAAATGTCCAACCATATGCCAAGGCAGCTAATCCAGTAAAGAAACCAGATATCGCATATACGATGACTTGGTATTTTAACACATTTACGCCAGAAAGCGAAAGTGCCGTACGATTAGAGCCTATTCCAATAGTATAACGCCCCACCTTCGTGTGTTTTAATACAAAAGTCATAATACCAATGATTATGATCATCCAAATTACTCCAATTGGAATAATTAATCCATCTTCAGTTTGATAACGTAAAACACTTCGAATCCAATCGCCGTCGCTTCCCTGACTTGGCCAAACACCTGTTAGACCTCCAGGAATAATAGATCCTAATCCCCTTAAAATCATCGACATTGACAAAGTAGCTATAAAAGGTGGAACGTGGTATTTGGCGATCATCAATCCATTAAAAGCACCGGAAATGATACCCATAATAGGTGCTGCAATAATTGCAACCCATAACGGAAGTCCAGCATGATTAAACATATAGCTACTAATAATAGAAAAGCAAACAAGACCAGTCCCTGTAGATAGATCAACACCCCCTGTGATCAAAGGGAAAGTAACTCCGATAGCGAGTAACAGGATGTAATACATGTAGCTAAAAAGAGTAACAACTGTAGAATATTGCCTAAAACTCGGACTAAATATAGAAAAAAGAACTGATAATGCAATAATGACACCAATAACAACTGTGTTTTGTGAAATGTTTTTTGTTTTTTTCATAATTAATCCCTCTTTGTAGCAAGATGCATAATTTTTTCTTGCGTTGCTTCTTCTATAGATAATTCTCCAGTTTTTCTGCCTTCACACATGACAACTATCCGATCGCTCATTCTTAAAATTTCTGTTAATTCAGAAGATATCATTATGATTGATTTACCTTCGTTTACTAGATCATTCATTAGTTCATAGATCTCTTGTTTTGCTCCAACATCTATACCACGAGTAGGCTCATCAAAGATTAATATATCTGAGTTAGCTATGAGCCACTTTGCTACAACAACTTTTTGCTGATTTCCACCGGACAAATTTTCTACAAATTGACTGACTCCTGGTGTTCTAATGTTCAATGAAACTACATGTTCACTAGCAATTTTTCTTTCAAGCTTTTCATTAATAACAGAATTCGATACAAAATCATCCAACGAAGCTAAACTCATGTTTTCGTAAAGATTTTTCTCTAACATTAAACCAAATCTTTTTCTATCTTCAGACAAGTAACCAATACCTAAGGTTACAGCATCTGTTGGGTTTTCTATTTCCACTTCTTTCCCATTTAAAATAATGCTTCCTGAGTCTTTTTTATCCGCTCCAAAGATAACTCTTGCAGTTTCTGTTCTTCCTGCACCCATCAGGCCAGAGAAACCAAGAATTTCACCTTTCTTTAAATTAAAACTTACATCTTTGACACGGTTTCCTTGATTTAAATTCTTGACCTCTAAAACGGTTTCAGCATCAGCAGGAACATTACTAAATTGCTTTGGTTCTTCAAAAATCGTCCTACCAACCATCATATTGATGATTTCATCTTTTGTGGATTCTTCGGTGATTATTGTACCTACATACTCACCATCTCTCAAAACTGTTACTCGATCAGTAATTTGTTCAATTTCATCCATTCGATGAGAGATATACACCATACCAATACCTCTATCTCTCAATCTACGAATAATGTTGAACAAGTGTTGAATTTCGTGTTCCGTTAAGGCGGCAGTTGGTTCATCAAAGACAATGATTTTAGCATCAAAAGAAATAGCTTTGGCTATTTCACACAACTGTTGACTGCCAACAGTCAGATTTCCCATATTTTCTTTTGGATCAATCTCTATCTCAAAGAGATCAAAAAGCTTTTTAGCCTCTTCATTCATCTTTTGATCATCAATCATTAAACCGTTCTTAAATTCTCGTCCTACGAAAATATTTTGAGCTACAGTAAGATGATTAACCATCTGTAACTCTTGGTGAACTATAACAATCCCTGCATCTTGTGCTGCCTTCGGATTAGAAAATTCAATTTCTTCACCATTATAAATAATAGTTCCCGAATCTCTTTTGTAGATTCCAGTAAGAATCTTCATTAAAGTAGATTTTCCAGCCCCATTCTCACCCATCAAGGCAAGAACTTCACCTGCTCTTATTTCTAGGTCAACGTCACTTAAGGCTTTTACCCCAGGAAACTGCTTGTTAATATTTTTCATTGTTAAAATTACATCACTCATAGTGTCCCTCAACTATCCTAGTTAGTATCCAACTTGTATCCAGCTATTTAACCCAATTATTACACACTCTTTATATTCTTTTTTGAGTCAATAATAACAGCAATCAAAACGATTAAACCTGTCAAAACATATTGGTAAGAAATAGAAAATCCTAGGGCTAAAATACCTTCTTGTAAAAGTGCTATAATCAATGCACCTATAAATGTCCCAAAGATTGAGGCTTTTCCACCAGCCATAGACGTACCACCCATGACACAAGCAGCAATCGCTTCATTATTAAAGGCATCACCTAGACCGGGCTGAACCGTAGCATAGGCACCTACATAAAATATTGAAGCCACACCTGCTAGCAAGCCACAAATAACAAATGCTAACATTTCCCATTTTTTTGTTGATACCCCAGATAGACGTACAGCCTCTTTGTTTGAACCTAAGCATAAAATGTATCTTCCTGGCTTTGTTCTAAACAAAAAGAAACCACAAATCAATGCCGTAACCATCAGTAAAATTAACCCCGTAGGTACCGACCCAAATTTTATTAAATTTCTAAACCAAGAATTAGGTTCGCCTCTTGGTGGCCAAGTCACAGATTGTGTTCTGGTAAAGACTGAGCCAAGTCCCTTTGCAATCTGCATACTCGCCATAGAAGTAACAAAGGAAGGTAGAAATCTGTAAGCTACCATGTAACCATTCAAAATTCCAAAAAGAAGACCTACCACGCAAGCTATTATTAAACAAAGCCATAAAGGCAGTTTATAATAAACTAAACATTGACCTGCGATTAAAGCTGATGCGAACATCACTGGCCCGATCGAGAAATCAATCCCACCGGTTGAAATAACAAACGTTACGCCTAGTGCCAAAAAGCCGATAAAATAAGCATAGTTCAATGCGCTAAGAATACGACTAAACTGAAAAAAGTTTGAGCCTGGTTTGAAGATTGGTGTTAATATCCCAAAAAGGAGATAAATAACAACTAAAACAATCAATAAACCGAACTTGTTAAAATCAACAACACTTTTTTGTTTTAATTTGTTTTTCATCTTTACTCTCCATACACTTTTTATGGATTTTTAACATTTAAAGTATAAATATGTCAATCCATATTTCCATTCTACACAAAAACAGGAATAAACACCAACAATGATTTTAAATTTTCAAGGCAATTTGTTCTTATAATAATTAAGGAAAAAATTTGCTGCCTTATTCCAAATATTTAAAACATCTTTTTTGTTTTCTAACAGTTCTGAAATACCATCTGACATTTGAAAAATATCATTTTCTATCTTTTCATAAGCACGAAGATGTTTATCTGTCACCTTCCTTTTTGAAGAAAAACTATTATCTATAGTTTTACTGTATCTTAAAAAAGTATTCACAAATTCAAAAAACAAATATTTTTTCTTGTTTTGCTCTTCATAAACAAAATCATCTAAGACAAGTTCGTCAAAAACCAAATATTCATCAGATTTGACCAAATATTTGATAATTGGCTTAGTCTTTAACCTATATAGTTGCATCAGGTGGACACAGTTCCATAAAAATTTATCTTTAGAAATTTTCTCTGAGTTGCCATGTCTTTTATGAAATAGGTCAACAATAATTTGATAATCTGAATCAGAAAAACATTCGATGAAATCACTTGAATGAAGAATTTCTCGACGTTTTTCTGGTTCATGCTCTAAATAGTATTCAAGTATTTGAACATCCTCGAAACTATGATCCATAACCATTCCATCCGGGAATTGTACCATCAATGTCCCATAGATCTCGCCAATCGGTTGCTCCCTCCCATAGGAAAACATGACCTTTAATTAAGCGATTATCTCTTTCAACACTACGGATGTCATCAAATTCACGCGGTGTGAGTAAATCTTCTGTGACGCATTTTAAGTTTGCTAAATAATTCTTCCTTTTTGAAGATAAAGGAATTGGGATTTGTCCTCTTTGAACTGCCCATTTTAAGCAAATAGAAGATGGATGAACATTATATTTGTTAGCTAATCTTTCAATAACAGGATGGTCCCAATCGGAGTAATCATCTTCAGTTTTATCTCTTTCAGGACGATTAGGACTACCTAAAGGAGCGTAACCTACAGGTTGAATATCATTATCTAAGGAATATTGAAATAATTCCCCTTGTTGGAAACGAGGATGTAATTCCATTTCGTTTAAAGCTGGTTTAATTTTGGCATCTCTGAGAATCAATTTAAGTTTTGGAATCGTGACATTAGAGACACCAAGATTTCTAACCAACCCTTTTTCGACTAAGTCCTCCATAGCTCTCCATGTTTCCATAAATTCTTCATGAGAATATGGTCTACTATTTTTGTCGCGATCGCTAATATCGGCAAAAGCTTCATGATGGTTTCTAAATGGCCAATGCACAAAATAAGCATCCAGATATTCACAATTCAGGTCTTTAATACTTTGAACACAAGAATTATAGACATCTTTAGGATCATGGTGATTATTCCATACCTTTGAAATTATAAATAGCTCTTCGCGACTCAAACCTTCATCTAGAGCTTCTTTAATAACATCACCGATTAATTTCTCATTGTCGTATACTTCAGCACAATCAATTAAACGATAACCAACTCGTAAACCTCCTCTGACTGATTCTGCCAATTCTTCAGCAGAGTATCGATCAGATCCAAAAGTACCCATACCGATACCAGGTATTTTATCTCCAGTATTTAGTGTACGATATGGTATTTTTGAAATATCAACAGCGTCATCATCCATTATAAATGTTTTTGTCATTTCCACTCTCCTTTATAAACTTAACCTTTTGTTTTTTAGTCTATTGACATGATCAATATTTCGATCTTTATTTAATTGAAAAAAATTTTGTTTTGTTCATACAATCTAGAATATTTTTCTTCGTATACTTGTTGGTAAATTTTAGCTTTGTTGGGGTCAGGTTCAATAATTTGTCCTTCTTTTTTTGTTAAGATGGCATGGACTGCTTCCTCCACACTGGAAAAAATACCACAGCCAACACCTGCCATCATAGCAGCACCAATACAGGCTTGCTCAGCTTGAGAATTGACTTGGACTTTTACATTTAAGATGTTAGATAAAATCTCAAGCCAGACAGGACTATTTGTAATACCACCTGAAACGAGTAGGGTTTCAGTCTTACCATAAAGCTCATCCAAAATACCCAATCCTTCTTTCATTTCAAAACAGACACCCTCTAGGATAGCACGAACAAAATGTTCTTTTTTATGTTTAAATGAAAAACCCTGAAAGACTCCCCGAGTCATTGGGTCCAGATGAGGAGTTCTTTCTCCCATCATCGCAGGGAAAAATAGGATTCCTTCACTTGCTATCGGTACTGTTGCTGCCATATTACTTAGGTCCGTATAACTGGCATCGGGCAAAAAAGTATTTCTAAACCAAGTCAAAGTTGAACCTGCACTGAGAATCGCCGCCATAGAAAACCAAACATCAGGAAGCACATGAGTATAAGTTTGCGTATTCAGCTTAGGGTTAAACTTAGGAGAATCAGTAAGATGAATAATTTGGCCGCTGGTTCCAATCGTAAGCATCCTATCACCAGCCTTGTAGAGACCGTTACCTACAGATTGCATAGATTGATCTCCGCCTCCATATACTACTGGGATACCTTCAACTAAACCTAGCTCTTCTGAAACTTCTTTCTGCAAAAATCCTGAAATTTCATAAGGAACGTGGTCAGGATCAGGAAAAATATGCTCATCTATACCAATCTCTCTTAAAAAGTCAGTACACCACGTCTGTTGTTTGACATCATAAGCCAAAGTAGCCGCTGCATCAGTTCTCTCTGTGGCTATTTCCCCAGTTAATTTATAGCGAATGTAATCTTTAGGACATAGTACATAATTAATATTATGATAAATCTCGGGATACTCTTCTTTCAACCATAGCAAAGAAATTAGCTGCATACCTGGAAAAACTGGATTGAACAATTTCTTTTGGAAGTGCGTATCTTTAACAATTGCTTTTACTTGCTCTGCTTGCTTAGAACTTCTCATATCGCAGTGTAAGATTGATTTGAATAAAACATCGGCTGATGAGTCAAGAGGGATCATCCCATGCATCTGACCAGAAAAACCAATTCCTTTGATATCACTTGCATCGAAACTTTCCGTTTTTAAATTTTCCCTTACTGTATGTACTAAGGCTGCCCACCAATCATCAGGATTTTGCTCTGCATAACCGAGCTCGGGAGATTCAAAAGTATAAGCTTTGCTTGATACCGCTAGAATCTCTCCTGTTTCATTAATTACTGTAGTTTTTAGACTTGACGTGCCAATGTCAATCCCCATTAAACAATTCATTTTCTATTCACCTTTTGACAATTAACAAATCGTCGATGCTAAATCGAGACGCTTAATAATATCTTGTTGGATCGAAGAAGATAGGTCTAAAAAGTTCACAAAAGTTCCATGTATTCTCATTATATAAACACCACTTGGTGCATAGACTTCTGGTTCTGCTAAGACCTTTCTTAAAGTTTCTGGTGTTGTAACATTAACATAAAGATAGAAGGGAGCAATATTATCCTCTTCCGTTGAAAAGAAGAGCGGTCTCATAACCTTATTTTTATACTCTATTCCTTTGTCTTCGTATGTTTTGCCAACGAAATTTTTAGGGTTCAAGCCGAAGTGAATAGCTACCCCACCTTCCATTAAATCATAAGGTAATTTTTTCATTGATTCAATCCGAAAACCAAGACCATGGTTAGCCTCTCCGAATAATGGATCAACACCATAATTGAGCTGTTCCCTTGCTTTTCTACCATTTGGTAAAGCACCAACTTGATAACCATATAAGAGATGAGTTGATGGTGTAGAAAAATCAGGTCTAAAAGAATTACCTAAATAATTTTTTTGGTATCTAACTAAATTTGAAACTTTGGTAGCTAATTTCACAGCTTCTTGGTCTGCACGGTCATCGCAATTACCAAACTTTGGAGCTGTATCTAAAAATTGATGTAAACTGTCAAAATCTTCAAAATTATTTCTTAAGGCTTCTAAGAGATTTTCCGCATCTTCTGGTCTTTGTTCAATTAAATCGTCAATTGCGATAAATGAGTCTGAAACAACAGAAAGTCCATGTATTAAACATCCACTGGCATTATACTTACTACCTTGTTCTTCTGGATCACGCATGTCTATACCAGACTCCATGCCACCCATCGCTGTTGATAAGAAAGGAACAGCTTGGTGAGACAAAGCTACTGAAGCTCTGTTTCCCATTCCTGTCATGATTGGCACAATTTCTTCCAAATTGTTATAAAATCCTTTTCTAGCATCTTTTAAGACTTCTAGGGCAGAATCATGCCTCATGCCTAATTCTGCATATCCTTTGCCTAATTTTTCACCTGAAAGTGTTGAGTAGCCATTATTCAAAGTAATTTCTAGAATTTTTGCCAGATTTAACCATGTATTGGTTGTATTACCATTATCTTTACCCATGATTAAAGGTTCTTGACAACCTGCAACTGAATAATCGGGCAAATCAGCTTCTTCTATACCGTGTTTATTCAATAATGGAAAGAGAGCATCATCATTAAAGAAAGATGGAGTTAAGCTGCCTGGGCTGAATAAGAACCTTCCTAAATCTTGATAGAGCTCATCTGGTGTATTTTTATGTAACTTTACTGATAAAATTGGTTGTGGTAGATTCATTTCAAAATAGGCATCTAAAATAGAATAAGTCATGGGATTGGTAAGATCATTGCCGTTAAGATCTCTACCACTCAAAATTAGATTTTGAGAAATGGCCCAACTTCTATCCCCTACATTGAAGAACACAAGGAAATGCTCGAATAATTTTGCAGCTGTTTCACGATCTGTATTTTTCATTTGTCTGTAAGGTTCAAATATACGATCAACATTACCTAAGGAAAAAGCATAGGGGTTAGTCACTTGTTCTAGGCACATACATTGCCATGCTAGTAGCATTAATTGTAAAGCCTGATAAAGATCTTGAGCTCCATTATGAACTGCTAGTTGTAGTGTTTCTACAATCAATTCATATTTTTCTTTTTCTTTGCCTATAGATTTTTCTGCTAAATCAGCCGCAATTTCACAATATCTTTCAGCTAAAATAAGATAAGACTCAAGAGCAATAATCATTGCTTCATAATTATCTTTTTTCTTGGCAGAATCTGTAAGTTTTTGTTTTTCTCTAGCATCTTCAATTAAATAATTTACGCCATGTTTAATCAGAGGTCGGAAGTCTGGAATAACGTGTCCAGTTACTTGCTCAAAGAAAAATACAGCTTCTTTCGTATATTGGATAGCATCTTCACTTGTTTGATTTAATTCCTTAACATAATCAATTTCCTTATAATCAGTTAGAACTGAATCTATACGCTCTCTAGTAAATTCTTCATTTGGAACAATATCATTAAAAACATCACAAGGATCACAGTAACCTGTAAAATTCTCAACTTCAAATTCTGGATTTATCAGAGCATATGTACGAGCAAAAGCATCATCTTGAGTCCCTACAAAAATATTATGCTGACTAATTTTCAAAGGAATATTCTCAACAATTGCTTTTAAGCATAAAGCTGCTTGCATACTTTCTGACTTATCTATATTAGCCTTTTTTGTCTTCATATTAATTTCTTGGGCTAAAAACCAGCCATCTAATCTAGTGACCGATCTCTTTTCAATAAAAAGCTGTTTGGCCTTTTCTTCAATCTCTTGATTGGAATATATCTCTTGGATTTTTAATTTGTTATTCATCTCTTTCTCCTTATGATATTATGTGAAAACTACGTTTAATCCAGCTTTTCGGAAACCATTGATAAACATATCTACCGTTTGTTTGCTAACTTCAGAATTATCAGGCATCAAATATTCTAATCCTAAATACTCCCACTTGTTTTTACCGTAATCATGATACTCTAAAAATTCAAATTTGAGAGTATCTTGTGTAGTTGCCCCAATAGATTTGTAGAATTTAATAAACTCATTTAAATCATCAATCGAATCATTAACCTTATGAATTAAAGGAGTCCTAATGAGCACATCAGGATGCTGCTTGATCGCTAGGACAAGATTTTCTTTCAGTTGTATATTATCATAATGCAATATCTTTTTATGTTTAGTAGCAAAAGGAATCTTATAGTCAATAATCAAGTGATCAATCAAATTAAACAAGTCACTAAGTTTTGGCGACGTTCCATTAGTTTCTAAAGCTAGATTAATGTCCAAATTCTTGAGACTAATCATAGTTTGTTTTAAAGCTTTATACTGCATAGTCGCTTCACCGCCACTGAAAGTAACCCCCCCTCCATCATAAAATGAAGATTTGACAGAATTAGCTATTTTCACAATTTCATCGATAGAATATGACTTACAGGACCATGTAATACCCTTATTTCTGTTCTCTTCTTGAATACAGGCAAAATCTATACAGGTTTCACAAATTTTTGGATCTCTTTTCTTGTCTTTGATAGCTCCATGAGGACAGAGGTTGTCAAAAAGATAGTCTGGATCTATCATTAATGCTCCCTGCATAGTAAAGCTCTCTGGATTAGCACACCAAGGACATCTCATATTACACCCCTGCAAATGGAAAACTAAGCGATTACCAGGACCATCTTGTGAATAATTGAACCCGTACTGGAAAACCTTTAAGTGCAAATCTGACAATGAATGCATTTAGTATCCTTCTTGATTATCTCCGTAGAGAACTATGCTTGGCAAGCCAGATAATAATCTTCAATAAAAGTATGGACCCAATCAAGCACTAAACTCTCTGCATCATAATTTAGAAGACCATCACGGACTTTAAAATATTGTTCTGGCATATATTGATGTAATAAACCAAAAGGAATGCTATCTTTGTACTGATCAATGTTTTTCAACAATTCATCAATAGCATTTTCTATATGTGGATCAGACAAATAATATCTAAGTCTATCAGAATAGCTATAGTGTCTTTTTAGTTTTATTTCCTCGGCTGTCCCATGATAATGTTTAATCCAATTTTTGTTATTTTCATCCATTTTTTGATCAATAACAGACACTAAGTTAGAACGTTTAGACTCTACGACCACTTTTTCTTCAATGCTAACTAAGGCAAAAAGTCCTGCACGGACTGCGAAGGTTAGAGCTGGACCTACTTTTAGAATAGCTACACCGTCTTGAACCATTTTCTTTAATGCTACTCGCGGTTGATAGTCTGTTGAATGTCCTTCTAAAACTAGATTAGGAATTTCCTTAATTTTTTTTGAAAGATCTGTAGCTTTTTCAGAGCTGTAAACATGAACATCTCCGTCAGAAAATTCAACACCGGGTTGGACAACAATACCAATAATATAGTCCAAGGCATCTGATAAACCATTTTTATTAAAAACTTCTTGGTAGACCATATAAGTTTTTTCCATAGCTTTTGGATCAGTAACATTTAGTTCTTCTTCATTACTTTCTGCCCCACCAGGAATTGGTACTTCGCTACCAATGATATAAACAGGATGATCAGCATCTGGATGCTCAGCTTGATATTCTGCAAAAGAGTCCATACACACTTTCATCAATCTAGCACCTCTAGAAGCTACCGTTTCTTCAGCAAGCGGCTCATCTTTTGGATCACAAGCTAATTTCATGCTCGTATCTAAATGAATTTTTGTGAAACCAGATCTTATGTATTGAGAAACTAAAATTTCAGCATTTTTCATAGCCTCTTCTTCATTTAAATGTGACCAAGTCAAGGGACCCAGATGATCACCACCAAAAACAATTTGACTTTTATCAAAACCTACTTCATCTGCAATTTTTTCAATAAAATCAATGTATTGATGGGGTTTCATGCCGGTATAGCCACCATCTTGATTAACTTGATTGGCAGTTGCCTCAAAAATTACAAGCTGAGAATTCTTTTTTGCATATTGCATACAAGCTTTGATCGCCATCCTATTTGCAGTACAAAAACTAGGTACACCAATATATTTACCGTTTGCTTTTGCTTCTAGAAGAAATGATAATTTATTATTCATAGTTATTTCTGTCTTCTTTCTTAATTCCTTAATTATTTACTAGCAATAGTTTACCAGACACGTCTCTTGGATTTGCAAAACGTTCAAAAGCTTTTCCGGCATCTTTCATCTCATAAATCGTATCTATAAATTCATCTAAAACAACTAGCTTGTTTTCGGCAAAATACTCTGCAGTCATTATCCATTCATCACCTGGGAATGGAGCCGAATAACTCATCCAACTGCCTGTTAAATTAAATTCTTTCCTATTAATAAGTTCAAATTCTCTCCAAGGAAAAGTCAAATCTTTACTTGATGTACCAATATAACATACTGATGAACGATTACCAGCTAAATGGAAGGCATATCTAATAGTAATTTGATTACCAGCTGTTTCAAAAACAAAATCAAATTGCGAACCTACATAAGCTTTTGATTTCTCTAAAAAATCTGCATCTAATGTATTGAAACCTTCATCTGCACCAATCTTTTTTGCCAATTCTAAACGACTATCGTCAATATCAAAAACAACAATTTTTTTTGCACCAAGTAATTTAGCCCATTGGACAGTAAAAACACCAATGGTACCTACACCTAAAATGGCTACATTTTTTCCACCACAGAAATTTGCACACTTCAATCCGTGAAGAGCAATCGTTGAAGGTTCAAAGAAAGCACCCGTTTTGTAGTCTACTGTATCAGGAAAAACCACGATATTTTTGCTAGGAACGGCAACATAGTCCGCCATAGCTCCATTGACACGAGAACCAACAAATTTGTAATTTGAACATAAGGAATATAAACCTTTTTGACATTCTACACATTCATGACAGGGCATCAAAGGGGCAACAGATGCACGCTTACCTATTAGTGATTGATCCACTTTTTTGCCAGTTTCAATAACTTTTCCACTAAACTCATGCCCCAGAACAATTGGGTAGAAATGTGCTGCATCATCCATGTATCTAGGTATATCAGAGCCACAAATACCGCAAGCTTTTACTTCAACTAGTACGTTGTTATCACCTACTACTGGGTCCTCAATATCACGATAAACAATATGTCGTCTACCATCTAATACTGCTGCTTTCATAAAATTAATCTCCTAAGTCAAAAGCTAATTCTTGTTCATTAAATCTCTTAATAATAAATATACTTCTTTATATATTTTGAAACTATTGTCATAATCCGTCTTAGTCTGTTCTTGAGGAACATAACTTTTCTTTATTTTAATTGATTTATTTACAAAATCCGATAGATTGCCATATGCCCCAACTGCTAAGCCACATAGCATAGCAACCCCCTTGACTGTTGCATCATCACTACTGGGCACATCCACATAACAAGAAGTTACATCTGCTTTAATTTGTGTCCAGAGAGGGCTATTAGCACTGCCACCAGTGGCTCTGAAAGATTCAACCCTAACACCAGCTTCAGCAGCTACATCTAAATTATGTCTGAGAGAAAAAGCAACTCCTTCCATTACGGCTCGAACAATGTGTCCTTTTGTCTTACTAAAATCCAAACCATAAAAGACACCTTTAGCATTTGGATCCCAGATGGGACTTCTTTCGCCGGATAAATAAGGTAAGAAAATTAAACCTTCACTACCAGAGCTAATTCCAGCTGCCAACGTATCCAAGTATTTAAAAAAATCTTTTTTATCTTGCTTTTTTTTGAAATCTGTTCCGAGAATGCTAGTAATCCACTCATAACTTGCGCCGCCGGCAACCGTGCCACCTTGTAATAAATATAGTCCTGGAACAACGTGATGACTGAAAATTAAGCTGGGATGAGTATTAACGGTATCAAGTGCTATACTCATACCACCTGCTTGTCCACCTTGTTCTTGGACCATGCCTGCTTTATGAACACCAACTCCTAAAGTACTACATGCTGCATCTAAACCACCTGCAATAACAGGTGTCCCTTCAATCAGACCAGTTTCTTCCGCTGCACTGCTAGTTACATTGCCCACAATATCAGTCGTCGAATAAATATCTGGCAGTTTTTCAATATCTATACCAAAACCTTTACTTAAACTAGCATCATATTCTAAGGTAGTTTGATTTATATTATGCAAACCATAAGTCTGGCTAGTATCTAATGAAGAAACACCAGTGAACATGTAGTTGATATAACCATTACTAGACATAAATTGCCAAGTATCATCATATTTTTGCTTAACATTTTCAAGCAGCCATAAAATTTTAGGTAACTGGTAACCCGGCATGAAAGGGTTACCAGAAACCTTAAAAATAGCATCTTTACCTATTTGTGATTCGTATCTTAAACAAATATCTTTTGAACGAGTATCTGTCCAGATAGGAGTGTTTCCTGTTAGGTCACCATTAGATCTCACACCAACATTGCTCCAACTTTGGCCAGCAACTCCAATGCATGCCACTGAAGAAGCATCAATTTTTGTTTGATCGAGAACTTCGGTAATACCTTTTTTAACAGCTTGCCACCACTCGCCTGGATTTTGTTCAACAAATCCCGGTTTAGGATAATAGGTCTGATAACTTTGGTTTGAAGACCCTAGCACTTCTCCTTCAAGATTAACGATTGCAATCTTTGTAGAAGAAGTGCCGATGTCAATACATAAAAAGTTACTCATATTTCACCATTAAATTCTATTTAATCTAGTTTAGAAATTGTACCAGACTTAAAGCACTTTTTTACTATTATTTAACAACACCCTTTTTAAGGATGATATTTGCATATAAAGCTTCTTCGCTAGTTGCAATCACAGCATAAGATTTTCTTGCTCTTTCATAAAAAGCAAAAC
>JGI24708J26588_10001901_pt1 | contig 16181 bp, 15 predicted proteins | sample BioPla1DNA2_FD_26588 | JGI IMG/M metagenome (IMG submission 26588) | reverse complement strand
ACAACTCTTGATATTTCCTTATCCCTTCCTATTACATTATCAAGCTTATCTTCCCTAGCCCTTTGGCTTAAATTCGTGCAATAATTATCCAAGAATTTAAACTGCTTTTCTTTTGGTGCATTATTCTTAGGCTTAGTTTTATCCTGTTTTTTATCTTTCTTTATATAATCATTTTTAAAGTCATCAGGATTAGAATTTTCATCCTTACCAAAATTCTTCTCTAATCCACCAAGCATATTTTGAATAAATGGTGGTAATGTATTTGAACCGCCAAATTCAAAGCCATCTCCATCCTCAATATCCATCAACTGCTCAGACATTTGCTCTATATCATCATCTGTAATGCCCATTTGGCTCATATAATCAGCAACCTGAGGGATATTTAAGTCCCTTGCACAAATCATACAAAGTCCTTCATTTTTCTTTTCTTCACCTTGTACTGCTGTAATAAAAACAACTGCTGGTCTTTTTTTGCATCTACTGCATAATATCATTTTAATTCCTCCATTTTAAAGATTACAGAAGATAATCTTCTGTATGTGTAAATCACAGGATATTTCTTAATTCATAGTTTAAACGGGATAGCTGTACCCCATTATTTTTAAGTTGTAGAACAGTCTGAAAATTTTTGTCCTTTCAATTGTATCATTATTGAAAAATACCAAAGTACCATCACTGATTGTAATCAAAAGCTTAACTAAAAACACAACTAAAATTATAAATATCATAGCTTCAACGAAGCCAATTATGCCTCCTAATAATCCATCATATTTACTTACTCCAGCTGATGTAGCTATCTTATCTAGCCTCACTAAAACTATACTAAGCACCACACTACAAATAGTAAATAAAATCAAAAAAACAACAATCCGTATAACATTTACTGTTACTGGTTTTAAATAATTTGCCTCAATAAAGTTTGCTGATTCACTAGGGGAACTAGCAAGCACCTTCACTGTATCTGAAAATAATTCTTTATTTTTAGTTGTAGTTTCAGCAACACTCCTTGCTACAAAACTAGGTATCTCATCACCTAATCTACTTGTAATACGATTGCTTATATTGTTTTCAAGGCTATCCTTAAATCCATTATCTCTAGTAATCCCCTGTCCAGCCTTAGCTCGTATCAACCCCATAATCTGTTCATCAGCTGTTAAATCGCTTGTGCTACTGAGTATCTCATTTATCTCCTGTTCGCTGATTTCTACACCAAAATTACTTTGGTCGATAATGTTCTTTATTTCTCTTTCAATCCGGAAGTTTGTAACAGTTGACTCAACAGCTTCGATACTCTTTTCCCTAATATGTCTGTCATAAATCTTGTTGCTTATTAGGCTGCTTATCGGTAATGATAATGAAACTGCAATTGCATATGTAGCAATTAACATAATCGATTTAACAAAACCTTTTTTTGCATTCCTATATATAAGGCCAAATATAAGTGTGATTATTATCGCATCATAAAACCACCAGAAACTACTTCCCATTTTTAAACCACCTTATGTTTTAATATCTTGCGTCTAATCTATCTATTCTGTCATATCCTAACAAGAAGAAATAATCACCCATCTTATAAAATCTATCATAGGTATCAGAAATGTCTTTAGATTTTGTTTGTTTGCCATTAAAATTATATGTTTTCATATCTACTTTTGTCATTACATATACAGATTCTCCCTCAACATCAACAAGTTTCAATTGCTCATCAATGCTAATCTCGATAGCATCTGCATTTGGACCTTTAATTGTAACTAAAGTATTTTTTCTCTTTTGTTCATTGTTAAATATCATTGCTACTTTTCCATCATCAAAGTCATAACCAATTAATTTATCCTTATAAATATATTCAGAAATTTTCTGACCATTATTATCATAATACGCACATTTGGTATCTCCAAAAATAAATACCCCACCCTCACTGGTATAGAATGATTTAATGGCAAATGAATCAAACTGCTCGCTAACCCATTTTGTTGTCCCAGAGTTAAACGAAAGCTTATTAACCTTTGAAACCATTCTCCCCTTATCCACGTCGATTGTCACTGTAATACAGCCCTTGCTATCATTTGTAAAAGATAAATCAAAAATCCTTTCGATACTTTGGACACGATAAATTTCCTTTCCCGAAGCATCATAAACTGTGAGCATACAAACATATGTACCTGAACTACTAACAATTGCAACAACCCCATCATTACTAATTCTAGCAAATAAAATATTTTCTGCTATCTCTTTTTCATAAACAGTTTTATGCTTACTTTCGACTCTAAAGCTATTCCCACCATGCTCATAAACTATAGCCTTTTTCCCAACAGTTTCTATAATTGCACTATTATAAGCGTGTTGCCTTGTGTCAATCAATTCACCATCAACAGAGTATATATGAAGATATGCATCACTCAAAATTGCAAAACTTTTATCTATATCCCCCACACTGTAATTAACACCATCAGAAATAATCAGTGGGAAATTACCAGATGATTTAGATTTTTTACTCTGTGAAATGCTATGATATTTTGTTCCTATTCCCTCAAGCTTTGGAATCCATCTATCTCTATTTACATATAAGTTGATACCTATAGCTATTATAACTAAAAATGATATCATCTTTAGTATCTTCTGTCGTCTTTTCCTACGGCGTCGCATGAGAGCTATATCCCTAACTTTTTCTTCCATTATGATACTCCTCGTTTGATCCGATACTATTCTGATTTAAATATTTAACTTTCCCTTTACGCAAATTAAAATTAAATTTCGTCATAATATACCCTATTTAAATACAGTCCATGTGCCTGTGCAGTTTTTCCTGCATAAATCCTATTCTTCGCTTTGATTATATCAGCAAGCTCATCTTCCTTAATTTTTCCTTCATTAACCCATAAGAGCGTTCCAACTATAATCCTAATCATATTATACAGAAAACCATCACCTTTTACAAGCATAATTATTGAATCACCATTAACTTCTATATGAAATCTATGTATTGTTCTTATTGTGTTAATTTTATCCGAATCTATTGAACAAAAACTTTTAAAATCATGTGTTCCCACAAAATTCTGTGAAGCTTTTCTTATAAGTTCAATATCCATCGGACGTTTATAATGATATTCTAAATCAGTAGCAAAGGGATTTTTACTTTCACTATTGTGAATTTTATAAATATACTCCTTGGCTCTACATGAAAACCTTGCATGAAAATCCAGTGGTGCTTCTTCACATTTTAGTATGGAAATATCTTCAGGGAGCTTACTATTTAGCCCCCTAACAAAATTTCTCGCTGGTATATTGCTATTTGTCATAACAGAAAAGCAGTATTCATTTGCATGGACTCCTGCATCCGTTCTAGAGCAACCAACCATTTCCACGTCTTCATTAAAAATATTTGAAAGTTGATTTTCAACTAGCTCTTGAATAGTAATTACGTTTTTTTGTCTTTGGAATCCATGATAATTAGTACCCCTATAAGCCATTATAACTTTTAAGTTTCTCAAATCTTTAAACCTCTATCCACGAATCTTTACACAAATATATTCAATATAATAATAGATAATAAAAACATTATTGTAATTGCTGTTGCCATATAATCCTTTGTACCGGATTTAAGCTGATTAAGACGTGTTCTTCCCTCTCCCCCATGATAACAACGACAAGTCATAGCAAGTGCTAAATCCTCTGCTCGTCTAAAAGCTGATACAAATAATGGAATTAGTATCGGTATTAATGCTTTAATCCTTTGCATAACTTTTCCACTTTCAAAATCTGCACCCCTCGCCTTTTGTGCAGACATTATCTTATCCGTTTCCTCTATAAGAGTGGGAATAAACCTTAGTGCAATTGTCATCATCATAGCAAATTCATGCACAGGCATTTTTATCTTTTTAAGTGGTGATAACAAATATTCAATAGCATCTGTTAGTGTTATTGGTGAGGTTGTATACGTTAAAAGTGATGAACCAATAATCAAGAAAATAATGCGTATTGCCATATAAAGTGTCATATTAACACCATCTTCTGTTACCCTAATAAATGCCCATTCTATATAGACATCGCCACCACTAATAAAGAATAAATTAAATAATGATGTAAACAATAAAATCGGTATTAAAGGCTTTAGACTTTTTAGTATTAACTTAAACGGAATTTTAGATAAAATTAATGCTAGAAAAGCAAATAGACCACCGACGAATAATCCGAATATACTGCTTGAAATAAAGAGCATTGCAATATAAATCATTGTAATAATAATCTTAAATCGTGGGTCAAGCCTATGAACAACACTATTTCCAGGAAAGTACTGACCAAGTGTTATGTCCTTAATCATAAGCTCCACCCTCCTTTTCAGATAGGTATTTCAAAAATATTTCCTTCGCATATTTTACGGTGTAAATCTCATCTTCAATATTTATGCCCCTGTTTTTAAGCTCATTAATTACCCTTGTAATCTGTGGTACAGTCAAGCCCATTTCAGATATTTCATTAGCTCTCTTAAAGACTTCAGCAGTTTTTCCATAGCAAAACACCTTTGATTTATTCATCACAAGTATTTTATTTGCATACCTAGCTATATCCTCCATGCTATGGGAAACAATTAATACTGTACATCCTGTTTTTTTGTGATGCTCTTTAATAAGGTTAAGTATTTTCTCTCTCCCCTTTGGATCAAGACCCGCTGTAGGCTCATCTAGTATAAGTATTTTTGGCTCCATAGCCATTACACCTGCAATTGCTACTCTACGCTTTTGACCTCCAGATAACTCAAAAGGAGATCTCTGGAGCAATTCCTCGCTAATTCCGACTGCAGTTGCCGTATTCCTAACTCTATAATCAACTTCATCTTCGGTTAACCCCATGTTTTTAGGACCAAAGGCAATATCTCTGTATACAGTTTCCTCAAAAATTTGATATTCAGGATATTGAAAAACCAAACCCACTGTAAATCTCGCCTGGCGAGTACTTGCNTTGCTTTTCCATATATCCTCACCTTCAATCAAAATCCTACCGCTTGTTGGTTTTAATAATCCGTTAAAATGTTGAATTAGGGTTGATTTACCAGAACCCGTATGTCCAATAATACCTACAAGTTCACCCTCTTCTATTTCAAGATTGATATTATCAATCGCTTTTTTCTCAAATGGAGTTCCTACGCTATATGTGTAGGTTAAATTCTCAGTTTTTATAATTCCCAAGTGAATACCTCATTTATGCCAAGATTTTCATGAGTGCCTCAACACACTCATCTTCTGTTATTATCTGTTTATCAATATTCAAACCATACTTATTAAGCTCATAAATAAGTTCAGTTACCTGCGGCACATCAAGCCCTACTGATTTGAGCAGTTCTACNTGTGAAAATACCTCTTTCGGTATATCATCAAGAATAACTTCACCCTCATCCATAACAACAACCCTATCNGCCTCCGCAGCTTCATCCATATAATGTGTTATAGCAACAATCGTTATGCCAAAATTCTTATTAAGCATCCTTATAGTTTTTAAAACCTCCTGCCTACCCTTTGGGTCAAGCATTGCAGTCGGCTCATCAAGTACAATGCATTCAGGACGCATAGCAATTACACCCGCTATGGCAACTCGTTGCTTCTGTCCACCAGAAAGCTGGTGCGGTGCGTGNTCTCTATATTCATACATATCTACCGCTTTTAATGCGTCATCAACACGATTACGCATTTCCTTTGGCTCAACCCCCAGGTTTTCCAATGCAAAAGCAACATCTTCCTCAACNACCGTTGCAACGATTTGGTTATCGGGGTTTTGAAAGACCATACCTACACGTTGCCTTATATCAAAATGTCTATCCTCAAGTTTCGTATCAATATCCCCAATATAGACTGTTCCTTTTTTGGGCAATAATATTGCATTAAGGTGTTTTGCAAAGGTGGATTTGCCCGATCCATTATGCCCCAATACAGCAACAAATTCACCTTTATTTATATCTAAATTTATCCCCTTTAAAATTTCTTTTACAGGGGATTCCACCCCTTCTTCTACTGAATACTCATTTTCATAATAAAAATGGATATCATCTGTTTTTATTATATTGCCCATGCTTATACCTCCGACCTGTTACCATAAGTTTCCAAGAAGTATCTTATGCACCAAATCTCTCTCTTATTTTATCAGAAATCTCTACCGCCATTGCATTAATGAGTTCAAAATTTCTGCCCTCTATCATTACCCTAATCAACGGCTCTGTTCCACTTTCCCTTACTAATATTCTTCCTTTATCACCAAGTGTCTTTTCGTGTTTTTCAATTAGGTCTGTNATACCACTATCGTTTTTCCACACTTCCTTACCATTTGCACCAATTTTAACATTTATCATTACTTGTGGAAAACTTTCCATTATCATGGCAAGCTCCGACATTCTCTTACCCGATTTCGCTAGAATTTCTAATACCTTTAGACCTGAAAGTTGACCATCACCTGTTGTAGCATCATCAAGGAAAATTATATGCCCACTTTGCTCACCACCGATATTATATCCGCCCTCAATCATCTTTTCAAGCACATATCTATCNCCAACCTTTGATGTTACAATATTTATATCATTATCCTTTGCAAAATATGAGAAGCCAATGTTAGTCATAACAGTAACTACTGCCGTATCATTTTTTAGTTTACCATTATCTTTATATGATTTAGCACATATTGCAATCAACTTATCACCATCTATAATCTCCCCATTTTCATCGACGGCAAGGCATCTATCAGCATCACCATCAAATGCAATACCGACATGGCATTTATTTTCTCTTACAAACTTGATGAGTTCACCCATATGTGTTGACCCACATTTATCATTTATATTTATCCCATTAGGGTTTGCATTTAACATATAGCAACTTGCTCCCATACCAGCAAAAAGCTTTTCAGCGGTCACCGAAGCACTACCATTAGCACAATCAAGTGCAACCCTTATGCCTTTTAAATCTGCAGTAGAGCATGCCTTCATAATATATCGTATATAATCCCATTGTGCATCCTTATAGTAAGAAATTCTTCCTACCTTCTCATCTGAGGCAAGAGTAATTTCTTCTGGGTTATCTAAAATAAGCCTCTCNATTTCCTCCTCAATTTCATCTGAAAGCTTATATCCTGTCGAAGAAAATAACTTTATACCATTGAACTCCATACTATTATGTGATGCCGAAATCATAACCCCCGCATCAGCACAATTTTTTCTCACAAGGGCTGCAACTGCAGGGGTTGGCACAATGCCAAGTATTTCTGCATTCGCTCCAACCGAGCAAATCCCTGCTATAAGGGCTGATTCTAATATATCAGAGGAAATCCTTGTATCCTTGCCAATATAAATCGTTGGCTTATGGCTCATCTGTTTAGTAAGTACTAATGCTGCTGCTCTGCCTATTTGCATTGCAAGCTCACAAGTTAATTCTGTAATTGCTACTCCTCTTACACCGTCTGTTCCAAACAATCTTCCCATCTTATATTGTCTCCTTTTTGAATAATAATACTAAAACTCCCAATCAAAAACGCAATTGTTCATCATCACATTCTTTCGGAACTAACCCTAAATGCTCATATGCAAGTCTTGTTACGCAGCGTCCTCGTGGTGTTCTTGATAAAAAACCCAACTGCATAAGGAATGGCTCACATACATCCTCTATGGTGATACCCTCCTCACCAATAGCCGCAGCAAGTGTTTCTATTCCAACTGGACCACCATTGTATCCTTTTATAATCATATTAAGTACTCTCTTATCAAGACTATCCAATCCTAAGCTATCAATCTCAAGCCTATCTAAAGCTATGTGTGCAATTTCTTTTGTAATTGTACCATTACCCATTACATCAGCGAAATCACGAACACGTTTCAATAATCTATTGGCAATCCTAGGAGTTCCTCTCGCACGCATAGCAAGTTCCATAGCCCCCTCTGGATCGCAAGGTATCCCCAAAATCATACTGCTTCTTCTAACTATATCACATAACTGGTCGTGATTATAAAGCTCTAATCTTAACAACACACCAAATCTATCCCTCAACGGGGTTGTAAGCTGTCCTGCTCTTGTGGTTGCCCCAACAAGTGTAAACTTGGGTAAATCAATTCTTATAGAGCGAGCGGAAGGCCCCTTACCAATCATTATATCTAATGCATTATCCTCAAGTGCTGGGTATAATATCTCTTCTATTGCTCGTGAAAGTCTATGAATTTCATCAATAAATAATACATCATTTTCAGTAAGATTTGTAAGTAGAGCTGCTAANTCTCCTGGTTTTTCTATTGCAGGNCCTGATGTTATGCGTANGTTTACACCCATTTCACTCGCAATTATACCAGCAAGAGTAGTTTTTCCAAGCCCAGGAGGACCATATAAAAGCACATGGTCGAGTGGTTCCTCCCTGCGTCTAGCCGCCTCTATATATATTGCTAAATTCTCCTTAACCTTATCCTGACCAATATACTCCTGTAAGGTTTTCGGTCTTAGTGAATAATCAATCTCATCATCATTAGTTGTATATTCAGGTGTTGTCATTCTATTTTCAAGTTCCATTCCACCTGTTTCTATCAAAAAAATCCCCCCAGAATATATTTTATATGTTAAATCTATCGTGTAATTTTGTTTTCTACTGCATCTTCTTACCAATTAATTTCAATGCCTCTTTAATCATTTCTGATGTGGAGAGATTTGGATTCAACTTAGCAATTATTGGAGCAACATCGGATTGCGAATATCCTAATACCACCAATGCGGACATTGCCTCCCCAGTATTAGAATTACTAAAGATGGGNTCAAAATCAGCTTCCCCTGTAGAGGCTAAACCTTCCTTGGCTACCTTATCTTTTAACTCNAATATAATTCGCTGTGCAATCTTTGGGCCTATTCCTTTAATCTTCGTTAAAGCCTTGCTATCACCTGATGCAACGATAAGGGCGAACCTTTCAACACTTATATCTGAAAGTATTGAAAGTGCTGATTTAGGTCCAACCCCTGAGACAGTGGTTAACATCTTAAAACAATTTAATTCATCGAGAGTATAGAACCCGAATAGCTCCATCGAGTCTTCCCGAACATTCAGATACGTATATACCCTAACTTCCTCATTAATATTACCAATCTGTGAAAGAGTTGCTAGAGTAGTCCTACAAGCATATCCAACCCCAGAACACTCAATAACTACTAAAGATGGTTCTTTAGCAATTAGTTCACCCCTTATGCTATAAATCATTTTAAAATTGCCTCCATAATTTCAAATAAACATTATAATCTTATCTTTTTATATCGAGTTAAAAACTCCTTGCATTTATCTCTTCCCATCTTATCAGCAAGCCTTATAGTTCTACCTATATTAAATCTATTTATAATGCCAGTATCAGCCATAACCTCAAGTCCAGCTATATCATTATAATCTAAAAATTGATTTATTGCAACTTTTGAATTCTTCTTCAAAAATGAGTAGTATTCCTTTTCCATTTCTTCAGTAAGACCATCCCTACATATAAGTCTATATGCTGAAACATCAATTCTTTTTTCCATATCCTCTAAAAAGGAATAAACCTCATCATAGCCCTTCCAAGTAAAACCACTTTTAAATAATTGACAATACTCACGATGAATAGCATTATATCCCTCTGTTTTCAATTCATCAGTTGGCACGAAAACCCTATGCTCTATATACTCTCCATCATTATCATAGATTCTGACTTTAATTTCCCTCACACCTGCAAGTTCAGAATGTGAATAAAAATCTAACTTAGTATATTCGTATCTCATTGTTACTGATTTTAAACTCCTACAACGATAAAACGCCCTAAATCCAATGCTACAGTCCCCAAATAGAAAAACAGCATTCGATAGCCTTATGCAATCCGCAAAGGCTCTATCTTTAATTTGCTCAACTCCACTTGGAACAAATAAATCCCTAAGAGAAATACAGCCATAAAAAGCTTCATATCCTATCTCTATAACTGAATCAGGAATAACAACCTCATCTAGATTACGGCAATTACTAAAGACATTATCGTTAATCCTTTCTAAATTGCTAGGAAGCTTTACATAGATTAAATCAGTACATTCATTAAATGCACCATCGCCAACTATTTCGACTGTATCAGGAATAATCACTCTCCTCAGTTGTTTGCATCTGCTGAAAGCATCATTTGATATTTCCTTAACTGGAATACCAGAAACCTCGCTTGGAATCTCTAATTCTGTAATCCTCTTAGAAACAGCCGATTTAATAACAATCTTTTTATCCCCTACAATATAATTAAACAACTGTGCATAGTTCATAAAATCACCTACATCCACAATTAACTCTATTTGAATTCGAACAATGAGCATCACATATTGCAATAGCTAATGCATCTGCTGCGTCATCTGGCTTTGGCATTTGTTGCAAATTCAAAATTCTTTTGGTCATATCCATAACTTGATTCTTTTCCGCTCTTCCATATCCTACAACAGCTTGTTTTACCTGCAATGGTGTGTATTCAAAAACAGATAGCCCTCTTGAAACAGCTGAAAGAAGAAGTATGCCCCTTGCTTGTGCAACATCAATTCCCGTCTTTTGATTTGTTGTAAAAAATAATTTTTCAATTGCAAATCGTTCTGGTTTATATTTATCTAAAATAAATTCCATATCATCATAAATGCTTTTCAACCTAAGATGGAATGGTGTATTAGCTTCTGTAAANATTGCTCCATATTCGACTGGAGTAAATCTACTACCATCATAATCNACAACACCAAATCCGACTATGGCATATCCCGGATCAATACCGATTATTCTCAATTATACACCTCAACAATTTCTTTACTAAAATTCAATTACCTTTAGTAATATTATAACATATTTCTAATACATATTTCAACAACAAATGATATATTCTAATTTTATAGCTTTATTGTTTATAATAAAAATAGCGAACATGAAAACCTGTGTTACAGTTAAACTGATAAAAGGTAATCCCATTCGCTATGAGGTTATAAAACAATAATAAATTAAATTCAAATTCTAACTAATCTTAGTAATACGATTAACTGCTAGGTAACCTAATACAAGAGTTATAACACAAACTATTATTTCTATGCCTGTTGGGAAATCAGGGAATACAGTTATAACCGAACCTGCTACAAATCCGATTATCCCACAGTATGTTAATTGGGGGTATTTCTTCATTGCAAACTCAAGTGGTCTTGTAATAATAAATACACCTATTATTACACTTACGCCTAAAAACCCTAAAAATAAAATATTCTTTAATGGGTTTTCAAGTGCTGAAAGAAACGCAGGATACATACCGAGGACCAAAAGCATATGTGAGGTACTTATGCCTGGCAACACAAGAGCAATCGCTATGATAAAACCAGTAATAATTTGCATTATAAGCAACTTAGGTGTAATATTAGCATCAAATACAAATGAGCTTTCAGGCAACTGTTCAAGTGCTAACACCAAACCAAGCCCTAGTAAACCAGCAATAGCACCAAATATAATCTGTTTTATATTATTTTTCTTAATTTCACTTTGCTTTATTAATAGTGGAATACCACCTAAAATTGCACCTATAAACAAATACATTACTGGTCGTTCATACTTATCCAATGCTGTTGAAATCAACCTTGCAAATAATATAAAACCAATTACAGCACCAATACAAAACTTAAATAAGAAAAAGAAAGACTTCTTAAAATCTTTGAAGATATTATTCACAGAACAAATTAATTCATCGTATATACCTAAAACTATAGCCATTGTTCCTCCGCTGACACCTGGAACTAGCATTGAAGCACCTATGAGCAAACCTTTTAATGATGTTAGAATTGTGTATTTATACTTCATAATTATCCCCTATCAATTGTGTATTTATACTTTTTAATAATATTAAGTATTATTATATCATTTTATACATAGGTTTGGCAAGGGTTAAATCACGAAAATATAAAAATGCAGCAAGCATAAGCCCGCTGCATTTTATTATAAGTTAAATATTATTGTTTAACCTGTGTTACAACACCTGAACCTACTGTACGTCCACCCTCACGGATAGCAAAACGTAGACCTTCTTCAATAGCGATAGGTGTAATTAATTCAACATCAATCTCAACGTTATCACCAGGCATACACATTTCCTTATCAGCAGGCAATGTAATAACACCAGTAACGTCAGTTGTTCTAAAGTAGAACTGTGGTCTATAGTTGTTGAAGAAAGGTGTATGACGGCCGCCTTCTTCCTTCTTCAAAACGTAGATTTGACCTACAAACTTTGTAAGTGGTTGAATTGAACCTGGCTTGCAAAGTACTTGACCTCTTTTTATGTCAGATCTTTGAATACCACGAAGCAATGCACCGATGTTATCGCCAGCTTCAGCGTAGTCAAGAATCTTTCTGAACATCTCGATACCAGTAACAACTGTCTTTGTCTTTTCTTCTGTCAAACCAACAAGCTCAACTTCATCACCAGTCTTAATTTGTCCTCTTTCAACTCTACCAGTAGCAACTGTACCACGACCTGTAATAGTCATAGTATCCTCAACTGGCATTAAGAATGGAAGATCAGACTTTCTGTCAGGTGTTGGAATCCATGTGTCAACAGCATCCATTAAATCAAGAATTGGCTTATATGCTGGGTCATCAATATTGTTATCAGCTGTTAATGCTTTATATGCTGAACCCATAATAATTGGTGTATCATCACCTGGGAATTCGTATTTATTCAATGCATCACGAATATCCATTTCAACTAATTCTAGTAATTCTTCGTCATCCACAAGATCAGTTTTGTTCATAAATACAACAATTGATGGAACACCAACTTGACGTGCCAAAAGTAGATGCTCGTTAGTTTGAGCCATTGGGCCATCAGTTGAAGCAACAACCATGATTGCTCCATCCATCTGTGCTGCACCTGTAATCATATTCTTGATGTAGTCAGCATGCCCTGGACAGTCAACGTGAGCATAGTGACGAGTCTCTGTTTCATACTCAACGTGAGATGTGTTAATTGTAATACCACGCTCTCTCTCTTCAGGTGCCTTGTCAATTGCAGCATAATCTTCAAATTGAGCATTACCTTTAAGTGAAAGGGTCTTTGTGATAGCTGCTGTCAAAGTAGTTTTACCATGGTCAACGTGACCGATTGTACCAATATTTACGTGGGGTTTAGTTCTTTCAAATTTAGCCTTAGCCATTGGGATAGTCCTCCTCATTTATAATTTATTATACTAATATTTACTATACTATCAGATATCATTGATAATTTCAAGTGTTTTTAAGAAAATAATTAAAATTTATACTTCCTTACCATTTCTTGAAACCATAATCTTCTCTGAAATAGATTTAGGAACTTGAATATAGCTATCTGGTTCCATTGAATATTGCCCTCTTCCCTGTGTCTTAGAACGCAAATCATTAGAATATCCAAACATTTCTGAAAGTGGTACAAGTGCATTGATTTGTTGTGCTCCCGCTCTTGCTTCCATTCCTAATATCTGTCCTCTTCTTGAGTTCAAGTCGCCGATAACATCGCCCATATAATCTTCAGGAACAATTACAATAACCTTCATAATTGGTTCAAGAATAATTGGGTTTGCTTTTCTCATCGCTTCCTTAAACGCCATTGAACCTGCTATCTTAAATGCCATTTCGGATGAGTCAACTTCATGATATGAACCATCATATAGCTCTACCTTAACGTCAACTACTTGATATCCAGCAAGGATACCTGTTTGCATAGCACCCTTAATTCCTGCATCAACTGCTGGAATATATTCCTTAGGAATAGAACCACCAACAATTTTATTGATAAATTCATATCCCTTACCGGATTCATTTGGCATAATTCTAATCTTAACATGACCATATTGACCCTTACCACCGGACTGCCTTGCATATTTATGGTCAACGTCAGCTTCGCCAGTAATTGTTTCCTTGTATGAAACTTGTGGTGCACCTACGTTAGCTTCGATTTTAAACTCACGGAATAATCTATCCACAATGATTTCAAGATGAAGCTCACCCATACCTGCAATAATAGTCTGACCTGTTTCCTCATCAGTCCATGTTCTGAATGTTGGGTCTTCCTCTGAAAGCTTAGACAAAGCAATACCCATCTTCTCCTGTCCTGCCTTTGTTTTTGGCTCGATAGCCAAATTAATTACAGGCTCTGGGAATTCCATTGATTCCAATATAACTGGTGATTTTGGATCACATAGCGTGTCNCCTGTTGTAGTATTCTTCAAACCTACTGCAGCTGCAATATCCCCAGCATAGATTGTATCGATATCCTTCCTATGGTTTGAGTGCATTTGAAGAATACGTCCAATTCTCTCATTATTGTCCTTAGTAGCGTTCAATATAGTTGAACCTGCATCTAATGAACCCGAATAAACCCTAAAGAAACAGAGTTTTCCAACGAATGGATCAGTAGCAATCTTAAATGCTAATGCAGCAAATGGTTCTTTATCTGATGAAGGTATTTCACATTCCTCACCTGTATCAGGCCTAGTACCCTTGATATTTGGAACATCAATTGGTGAGGGCATATAGTCAACTATAGCATCAAGAAGCTTTTGAACGCCCTTGTTTTTGTAAGATGTACCACAAACAACTGGAACAATCTTATTAGCTAGAACGCCGACTCTTATTCCCTTTTTGATTTCTTCAATTGATAATTCTTCACCTTCAAGGTATTTTTCCATCAATTCTTCATCCTGTTCAGCAACTGTATCTAATAGAGATGCTCGAAGCTCTGTTGCCTTATCAACCAAATCCTCTGGAATTTCCTCTACTCGTATATCTTTTCCAAGGTTGTCATAATATACATATGCTTTCATCTCAATAAGATCAACCATTCCCTTGAATGTATCCTCTGCGCCTATTGGAATTTGGATTGGAACTGCATTACATTTCAATCTGTCATGCATCATACCAACAACCTTAAAGAAATCAGCACCTGTGATATCCATCTTATTTATATAAGCCATTCTTGGAACTTTATATTTATCAGCTTGACGCCATACAGTTTCAGACTGTGGCTCAACGCCTCCCTTGGCACAAAACACTGTCACAGATCCGTCTAGCACTCTAAGTGAACGCTCAACCTCAACTGTAAAATCAACGTGTCCTGGTGTATCTATAATATTGATTCTATGGCCAGCCCAGTATGCAGTCGTTGCAGCAGAGGTAATTGTGATACCCCTTTCCTGCTCTTGCTCCATCCAGTCCATTGTTGCAGCACCTTCGTGAGTTTCTCCTATCTTATGGTTTATACCCGTATAAAACAAAATTCTCTCACTCGTAGTTGTTTTGCCTGCATCAATATGGGCCATTATACCAATATTTCTTGTTTGTTCGAGTGAACAATCTCTCGGCATAATTTCCTCCTCGATTTATAAAACATAATAATTATATCATGCTTTAGATAAACATTCTTACTTTCTTCATTAATTACTGAGTATGTTGTTATAAACACATTCTACCAACGGTAGTGAGCAAATGCTCTGTTTGCCTCAGCCATCTTATGAGTGTCTTCACGTTTTTTGCAAGAACCACCTGATCCATTAATAGCATCAATAATCTCAGCAGAAAGTCTATCCTTCATAGTCTTTTCATTTCTAAGTCTTGAGTATTTTGTAATCCATCTCAATCCTAATGTTTGGCGTCTTTCAGGACGAACCTCGATTGGCACCTGATAAGTTGCACCACCCATTCTACGAGCCTTAACTTCTAATACAGGCATAATATTTTCCATAGCCTGTTCAAATGCTTCCAACGCATCCTTGCCAGTCTTTTCAGCAACAATTTCGAATGCATCATATACTATTTTTTGAGCAACACCCTTTTTTCCATCAAGCATTATGTTATTAATTAAACGTGTAACAAGCTTTGAATTATAAACTGGGTCTTGCAAAACATCACGCTTTGCGATATTACCTCTTCTTGGCATTTCGCTTCCCTCCTTCACATATATTATGAATTCATAGGTACTCGTTCCATTGGGTCACCCCAATATGACCGTCAGACCATGTAGAGGATTACATCAAATTTGCGTTCTAATTTGGATAGGAGGCTTGTACTCGCCCATTGGTTAATATAATTAATCACCCATCGAATTAACACTATTTATATAATCTCCACATTCTTCTGTGGTAGTTGTATCCTATTAATTATACTGGATTACTGCTTATTTAGCAGCA
>JGI24708J26588_10001895_pt1 | contig 16211 bp, 14 predicted proteins | sample BioPla1DNA2_FD_26588 | JGI IMG/M metagenome (IMG submission 26588) | reverse complement strand
TATATATCCGTTGACTAAGCCTATAAAGAGTCAGGCAAATTGATTTTATAGGGTCATTGTGTTAAAATATTCATAAAATAGAGAAAGGACACTAGGCCTATGGATAAGAGAATTTTAGTAGTAGACGACGAACCATCAATAATAAAGGGGCTAGTTTTTAGCCTAAGCCAAGAAGGGTATGCAATAGATGCAGCCTATGATGGAGAAGAGGCTTTAGAAAAGTTTCAAAACAACGAATATGATTTAGTAATTTTAGACGTTATGCTACCCAAAATGAACGGCCTAGAGGTTCTGCAAAGGATTAGAGAAGGGTCCGGTATACCTGTGATTATGCTCACTGCCAAGGGCGAGGATATGGACAAGATTCTAGGGCTTGAGTACGGAGCGGACGATTATATTACAAAGCCCTTTAACATATTAGAGCTTAAGGCCAGGGTAAAGGCAGTCTTTCGAAGGCTTAATACTAATAGCAATGAAAACCTAATTAGAGTTAAGAACATGACCTTAAATCTAGCTAACAGGAGTGTAACCATAGACGGCAAGGAGGTAGAGCTTACAGCAAAGGAGTTCGACCTTATTCAGTTATTTGCCAAAAATCCAGGCAAGGTTTATAGCCGTGAAAACCTCTTAGAAACAGTATGGAAGTACGATTACTTAGGGGATCTTAGAACAGTTGATGTACACATAAGGCGGCTTAGAGAAAAGATAGAAAAGGACCCTGGCAGGCCAGATCTTATTTTAACAAAATGGGGAGTTGGATACTACTTTGCGGATAAATAAACGTATGTTTTCCAGCCTGCGCTGGAGGATAGTCGTTGCCTATCTGATTGTTATAGGGATCGGTTTTACAGTTATTGATTTGTCCATTATGCATATACTTGAGAAGGACTATATAAATGATAAAAGTGTAGCATTTCAAAAATACTCCATTCAAGCCTCCCAGACCATAGCCAATAGCTATTATGATAAGGATCCAAATATTTTTTATGAAATACAGGCCATGGGCGAAGAGTTTACCAGAATAGAGGGTGAATCAACAAGGATACTAATACTCAACAGGGATGGAATAGTTGACTATGACTCCTATCGGTCTACAAGCCTTCTAAGGAGAGACTTATCAGAGGACTATCCTGAAATAAAAACAGTTTTAAAAGGCGAATTTGTAGAGGCAAAGGACCTCTANATTTATTCAGGAGACCCACCAACAAGAAAAAGGGTCATGTATTCCTATGCCCCCATTATGCATTATTCCGAAGGGGTATTAGGTGTTGTTTTGATATCAAGCTCCCTAGATAGCATAGAAGTCTTGCTAAATGATATAAGTAGAATGCTTGTTATATACTCCCTTGGTGTAATACTAGCTATTATCCTTATAAGTATAGCAATATCAGGCCTTATTACTCATCCAATAAAGGATTTGACCGCTAGCATAACAAAAATGAGCAAGGGGCACCTAAATCAAAGGGTCAATATTAGGGGTGGAGGAGAGTTTAGGCANCTAGGAGAGGCCTTTAACATTATGAGCGAAAAGCTTGAGGATCTTGACAATGCCCGTAATGAGTTTGTGTCCAACGCCTCCCATGAGCTTAAGACTCCACTTAGTGCTATGAAGGTATTAACAGAGTCCTTGCTCCATATGGGGATAGATGACCCAGATATCTATAGGGAGTTTTTAACGGACATAAATTTTGAGATTGATAGNCTAAACTCAATTATCACTGATCTATTAGCCCTAGTTCAACTAGACAAGCAAAGCGGTTCAACCCAGCTAAGTAAAGANCCTGTGAATTTGGCTGACCTAGTGGAGAGGACCCTAAAGGGCTTGCAGCTACTAGCAGAGCAAAAGGATATTACCCTAGAGATATCCCATGAGGATGATGTTGTAGTCGAAGGCGACAGTGCAAAGCTGCAACAGGTTATATCCAACCTAGTTGACAATGCAATTAAATATACACCAGAGGGCGGAAGGGTTTCTATAGATATAAGTAGTGGACCTGACCATGCCATAATAAAAATAAGTGATACTGGTATAGGTATACCCTCAGAGGACCTGAGCAGGATTTTCGATAGATTTTTCCGGGTAGACAAGGCTAGATCTAGGAGCACAGGAGGTACAGGACTAGGTTTATCAATAGCAAACCGTATAGTACTAATGCATGGTGGCTATATAAGGGTAAACAGTGTAGAGGGCAAGGGTTCTACCTTCTATGTAGAGCTACCCTATGAGAGGACCTCNTAATGGCAAGATTTATAGAGCTAGAATAATATATAGGNCCTATTAATGATTTGTTAATAATGCGTAACTGTTTTGTAAAGATATGTGTTTATAATCTAATAAGAAGGGAAGTGTCTTTTATTAGAAAGTATATAAGGCCTTTAGCCATGGTATTAATACTTGCCTTCTTGGCAGGCTGTCAGGGCCCCCCTAAAGGNCCAGAGTCCTCCCCAGGAAACAATAGTCCTATGCCCATTGATCCAAATGAGCAAACCAATGAGGTTGAAATAGTCCTCTACTTTAAACATGAGGTAGCTGATTATCTAGTTACTGAAAAAAGGACTGTTCTGCAGGAAAATGAGACTATGGAGCAAATGGTGGTAAAGGAGCTACTAAAGGGGCCCCAGACCCATGAACGTCGATTAGTAATGCCCCCAAACACAGAGATTATAGATGTCAGCCGCCAAGGAGATACAGTGTTTGTAAACTTAACAAACAATTTTCTAGGTAATATTGACCTATCCACCTTGCCTGGTAAGCAAAATATAAGCGAGGAAGACATGGCAGAGGTACAGGCCAATATGAAGCGACTGGCTATATATTCAATAGTAAACTCCTTGACCTATATAAATGGAGTCAACCAGGTAAAGCTACTTGTCGGCAACAGGCAGATGTCTTATATTGAAATGAATGCAGAAAAGCTTATGGGAGAACAAGGGACAAATATTGATCCAAACTCTCCTATGCTCCCTATCAGGCGAAATCAGAGTGTTAATCTAACTCCTTCTAGGTCTGTTCGACTGCTGATGAATGCCCTTGTAACAGAGCCTGATTGGGATTTTATATATTTGTTTTTGTCCAACAGGACTATGGACGGTTCTGAGCTAGTCAACCTAGATGAATTTAAAAACCGTATGCCTGCAGTGGTAGGTGGTATGGTAGAGTTTGAAGGAAATCCTGTAGAAGAAGAAGAATATTTAAACAACAAGGCCTTTGTCACAGTTAACTATATAAGCAAGACAGAGGATTCAAGAAGGGTAAGAGAGGTACTGACAGTAGACTATATTGATGGTATTTGGAAGGTTAGGCTTCCCCAGTTTTTCAGTCAGTACAGATAGCTCCTTTAGGAAGGAGGGTATACAATGAAAGGTATAATAAAAATAGCCACTATTGTCTTAGTTCTGGCCCTAATAACAGCTTGTTCAGGCCCGGTAAAGCAGGAACCGGGTATAAGCAGTGAGCCTAATTATACAGTAGACGATAGCGAAGAACTAAATAAGACAAACAACGGGGACAATATATACAGTAAACAGGCCAAGACAAATATAAGCCTATACTTTTATGATCCTACTAGCAACAGTTTAACAGCTGAGGTTCGGTCTATAGTCAGGCCAGATACTGATGAAGCCCTATATGACTATATAATAAAGAGTCTTATAAGAGGACCCCAGAATGGAGGGTTAGAAGCAGTTATTTCTTCAGATACTGAGCTTATAAAAACTGAAAGGGCAGAAAATATTTTAACAATAAACTTGTCTGGAGCATTTCTAGAATCAGATGACATTTTAATTGCTAGGGCAGCACTGACCAATACCCTAACAGAACTTGATGGTATAAAGTATATAAAGCTCTATGTTGACGGTGAGGAGCTTACAGATACTGGTGATAGAGAGGGTGTTGTTTTAGGACTCTTGACCAAGTATCCAGCCGATATAGCAGAAATACAAGCCCTTGAGAGGAAACACCATGGAGAAGAGGTCAAACCAATGGACAGGGCCTTGTATTTTAGGGATTATCATGGTTCATACCTTTTACCTGAGGTTAGGACAATCAACATAACAAACAATAGATATGTTGAGGCAATAGTGGAGGAATTATTAAGAGGGCCTGCAAAGCTAGGTGAGGGGGCCTATCCAACCCTACCAGAAGGGACTGTAGTAGAAAAGACTGAGAAAATTACAAATGAGGACGGTAAAGGTGTCGCCCTTTACTTGTCAGAAGAATTCAAGAAAAACTTTACTGGTAATGCCAACAATGAGAGGACTATGCTAGCCTCAATGGTATATAGCCTAGTGACCCCACCTGATATTAGCTTTATAAAGATTTATTATGACGATGGGACAGGTAACTATACAGATATACCTGTACACACAATATCGCTTAGAAATGAGCTTTATATGGATCAGTTCCCCGACTATGTGGGTAGGAGGGTAAGGGTATATTTTGCAGACTCAAGCTCAGGCCTACTAGAGGCTGAATACAGGGCTGTTTCTAGTGATACAGGCAACAGCATTGCAGAAAGAATATTTACAGTACTGACCTCAGACCCAATCAAAGCCGAAAGCGAAAGGGTAATACCCCTAGGGATAAAGGCCAGCGATTTTGATATAAAAATTGTAGGCACATCAGCCCTTATAAAGCTACCCGACAAATATATTAGACTAGCAAACGAGGAGACTATTACTAGAAACTTATATGCTATAGTTAATTCTATAACTGATCCAGCTAACTACACAAATATAAAGCAGGTACAATTTATACTTGAGGGTCAAGGTGACAACAGTTTAAAGGGAATATCTTTAAAGGATCCGCTAGTAATGAATGCGGCTTTAATCAAAGAAAATAAAGAATAAGACCTTCTAAGGAAGGTCTTATTGCCATATAAATACATACTATTAATTCAGGGGGGTACTTTTGATGAAAAGACCTATTATTTATGCCCATAGGGGGGCATCTGCCTATGCACCAGAAAACACTGGGTCAGCCTTTACTAAAGCTATTGAGATGGGGGCAGGTGGTATTGAGTTAGACATACATATGTCAAAGGATGGTCATCTAATGGTGATCCATGATGAAAGCCTTAATAGGACTAGTAATGGCAAAGGCCTAGTCAAGGACCTAAGCCTAGATGAACTAAAGGACTTAGACTTTGGCTCCTGGTTTGATAGTAGCTTTAAAGGTGAGAGGATCCTTACCCTTGAGGAGTGCCTAGACCTCTTAGAGGGCTGGGACGGTATACTAAATGTAGAGATTAAGTCAGGACCAATCCTCTATGATGGGATTGAGGAAAAACTAGTAAAGGTCCTAAGTGAATACAAAATGATAGATAGGACTATTGTGTCCTCTTTTAACCACTATAGTTTACTTGCTATAAAGCAGCTAGAACCAGAGCTTAAGACTGGCATACTCTACATGGCAGGCTTGGTAGAGCCATGGATATATGCACAAAGGCTAGGCGCTGAGGCTATACATCCCTACTTTTTTAATATCCAGCCACCTATAGTCAAGGGTTGCAAAGAAAACGGGATTATGATGAACCCATTTACTGTAGACAAAGCAGAATATATCCTTGCTATGGCCAGGGCAGGAGTAGACGGGATAATAACAAATGTACCTGATATAGCCTTAAATACAATAAAAGCGCTAGACAAGGGCGTCTAGGTTAATAAAACTTGGCATGAGCCTTTTGAATAAATCTAGCTGGCAAAAATATAGCTGGCAAATTCTAAAGGCAATAGTGTAGCTAGCGACCAATCTTTAAAAAATAGCTAGCTAACAAGCTAAAATCTTTATTCAGGGGGTATAATTTAAATAGCTATTAAAAAAGACTGGCTAAATAGCCAGCCTATTTATATATTGAAAGGAGTATTAGAATGGGACTAATAAATGTAAGACTAGATGAGGACCACTTTACTCTAAAAAAAGGGATCCGGGCAAAGGATGTACTTAGACAAGTAGCTTATGAGGATAGCGATGATATAGTTGCTGTCAAGGTTAACAAGCATATAAGGGAGCTTGACTATTGTCTACTTGAGGACTGTGTTTTAGAACCAATAAACCTAAGGCAAAAGGATGGTCAGAGGATATACATAAGGAGCCTGGTCTTTGTACTAATACGTGCCTGCCGAGACTTATTTCCTGGTATAAGGGTTTCAGTAGAACACTCCTTTGCAGGTGGCCTATACTGTGAGCTCCATGGAGATATCACCCTTACACCTAGACTAGTCGACAGGATAGAGGACAGGATGAGGGAGATAATTAAGGCAGATGAGCCCTTTGAAAAGGTAGATACCCCTATAAAAGAAGCAAATGAAATTTTTAAGCTTATGGGCTTTGATGACAAGATAGATATACTAAAATACCGGCCAGAGGATACCATATCTCTTTATAAATGTGGGCCTATGACAGACTATCTTTATGGATATATGGTCCCATCAACTGCTTATCTTAAAAGCTTTGGTCTAAAATTTTACTTACCCGGCCTAGTACTAAGGTATCCTAGCAGGGAAAACCCCAAAGAATTAGCACCCTTTATTGATAGTCCAAAGCTTTTTACTGTATTTCGCAGGTCTGAAAAGTTTGCCAAGATTATCAAGATAGAAAATGTAGCTGACCTAAACCAAAGGATTGAAAGGGGTGAGGGTGGGGATATCATTAGGATATGTGAGGCCCAGCATGAAAAGCAGCTTGCCTTTATTGCTGACCAAATTGCAGATCAAAGAGATCGGATTAGGCTTGTATTGATTGCAGGCCCCTCTTCTTCTGGAAAGACCACCTTTGCTCAAAGGCTAAGGGTTCAGATGATAATAAATGGTCTTAACCCTGTACCCATTTCCATGGATAACTACTATCTAGACCGAGTTGATATACCCCTAGATGAGCGAGGGGAAAAGGATTTGGAGTCTATAGATGCCTTGGACCTAGAACTCTTTAATGAGCAGATGACAAAGCTTATACAGGGCCGGAGTGTTGAGATACCCCACTATAACTTTAGCACAGGCAAAAAGGAATACTTAGGCCAAAAGATCAAGGTTAATCAAGACCAGCCCATTATTGTAGAGGGCATTCATGGCTTAAATGAAAAGCTAACTGAAATGATCCCAAGGGAGAACAAGTACGAAATATATATAAGTGCCCTTACCCAGCTAAATATTGATAACCATAACAGGATACCCACTACTGACACCAGGCTTATAAGGAGGATGGTCAGGGATTATCACTTTAGGGGGACTCCTATTGAAAAGACCCTTGAAATGTGGCCATCGGTTAGGCGGGGAGAGGAAAAGTATATTTTCCCCTACCAGGAGGCAGCAGATGTAATGTTTAACTCTGCCCTTGTCTATGAGCTGGCAGTCCTAAAGCCATATATCCTAAGCTTGCTAGAGAGCTACCCCCTAGATAATAAATACTTTAATGAGGTAAATAGATTGAGGAAATTCCTCCAATACTTTATTGATCTAAAGCCAGATGATATACCCAACACATCTCTTTTAAGAGAGTTTATAGGGGGCAGTGGCTTTAGCAGCCATGGAATATTAAAAAAAGATGATATGCTAAGCTGATTAGGGCTAGTAATTTTCCTGCCAATATAATATTATTTATACAAATCAGTAGCAGGATAGCAAGCTAATATCTATCTTTAATTTGCTTAATATACAAGCAAGCATAGGCCTCTTAGGCAAGTAAAGGCCTGTTAACATTGGAGGATGAAGGATGAAAAAAGGATTAAGAGCAGGGATCATATTAGTACTAATATTACTAATGACCCTTCCAGTATCTTGTTCACTTATCTCAAGGGATGGAGGGCGAGAGACACCTGGTCCTACAGGCCCAGGGCCAAGCCTAGAACCGTCACCTGAGCCTAGTCTAGACCCTACACCAGAGCCAGCCAAGGGAACTACCACTGTCAAGCTAAGGGCCGTTGGGGACATAATAATGCATATGTCTCAGGTCTATGCCGGTGAGAGGGAGGATGGCTATGATTTTAAGCCCTTTTTTGAGGATATAAAGCCATATCTTGAAGGGGCGGACCTGGTTATTGGCAATTTAGAAACCACAATAAGCAACGATGAGAGGGGCTACCACGGCTATCCCAACTTTAAGTCCCCTGAAGAGACCCTAGAGGCTGCAAAGTATGCAGGCTTTAACATTTTAACAACAGCCAACAACCATAGCTTTGATGCCAAGGAGTTTGGTGTTGTAAACACAATAGAAAAGCTAGAAGAGTACGGTATAAAATTTACAGGGACAGCTAGGAGCCAGGAGGAAAGAGATAGGATACTAATTGTAGAGGAAAATGATATTAGGGTTGGGATTTTAGCCTATACCTATGGGACCAATGGGATGGAGGTCACTATACCCCAGGAAAAGAGAGGCTATATGGTAAACCTTATAGACAAGGACCTTATAGAGGCTGATGTAAAACGTGCTAGGGAAGAAGGGGCAGAGGTTATAGTAGTAGCCATGCATTGGGGAGACGAGTACCAAAGACAGCCTAACAGTACCCAAAAGGACCTGGCAGATTTTCTAGTTTCCTTGGGCGTGGATATAGTCCTAGGCTGCCATCCCCATGTACTACAGCCCATAGAGATTAGGAGGGCTCAGCTAGAGGATGGAAGCGAAAAGGACGTTTTCATAATTTATTCCTTAGGCAACTTTGTATCCAATCAGGATTGGCAATATCTGATTCTGGAGTAATAATAGAGTTAGATATCATAAAAGACTATGACCAAGACATAATCTACCTAGACAACTTTGGCTATACCCCAACCTGGGTATACAAGTTTAGTAAAGGTAGTGGCTATGACTATCGTATTCTTCCTGTAGGCAGCTTTATGGATGGTGACCTAAACGAGCAGGCAAAGAAGCGAATAAAGGAAGTATGGAATGAAACAACCAGCCATCTAGGCCAAGAAGACCTTATTATCTTTGAGTAAAGCTATTTTGAGTAAAGCAATTAAGTAAAAAGCCTATAATAAAAAATAAGCCCTATTTCGGGCTTATTTTCTTTGTTCTAATTGACCTTCTAGCTTCCTATAGTTTTTCAAAAATAGGTTTACAAGAAAGATGTATATGGGTATAGTAATTAAATTTGCTAGGATACGTGGTGGTAACAAAAGCATTATAGCCTTACCTGACAGGATATAAATCCATATGGAGTTTAGGATTGTAGAGGCTAAAACGGTTGTTATGATAATGGTAATGGATAAGGATACAAGGTTCCATTTGTCCTTTATAAGCTTGCCAATAAGGCCAGGTACCAATCCCATAACAGCAGCTGATATAGTAAAGCCGGGGAAATAGGGTCCTGTCGGGTTTATTGGAAAGCCAAGTAAGTCAGCCAGGGCACCGGTCAAGCCGCCATATAAGGGGCCTAGCATGATACCGCTTAAGACCAAGGGAACCTGGGATAGGCTAAGCCTGATACCTACTACATTTCCAATCCTAACAGAATAGCTGAAAATTCGAGTTAATATGATATTTAGNGCTATAAAGATACTAGCAAAAACAATTTTTCTAACTCTACCTTTTACCAAGGTTTGCACCTCCTCTCTTTTGGATGGCAGATTTGCCACGCCTTAAGAGAGGTAGTATCTATCTCCTAAATGTGGCAGCGGATGCGGATGGGTACCGCGGATACTTTATATCCTTCGTTTAGGGGCAACTTCCCATCCCCTAACACTTTACGCACCAATCCTACTCTGCACATGTTAAAGACATTATAGCAGATTTTTGTTAATAAGCAATATATAGGTCCAAAAAAATCTATATTTATACAAAAGCAATTACAAAGGGAGAATATATAGTATAATATCATTAACCTTTATCTATACAAGTAGGAAAGGGAGGATTAGATGAGCCACTTTTTTGCATACCTTTCGAAAATGAAATTTATTAAACGTTGGGGCCTTATGAGAAATGTTAGGGAGGAGAATATACAGGAGCATAGCCTTCAGGTTGCCATGATAGCCCATAGTCTTGCCCTAATTAAAAACAAGCTTTATGGGGGTGAACTTGACCTTTATAGGGTTCTACTTCTAGCTGTATACCATGAGGCAAGTGAGGTTATAACAGGTGACCTAGCCACTCCTATAAAATACTTTAACCCAGAAATAAAAAAGGCCTATAAGGACATAGAGCAGATTGCAAATCAAAGGCTATTATCAATGCTGCCTGATGAGCTAAAGGATGAGTTCAGTTCAGTGTTTTTCTCCATTCCAGAAGATAATGACCACAGGCTAATTGTAAAAGAGGCAGACAAAATCTGTGCCTACCTAAAATGTATTGAGGAGCTCAAAGCTGGTAACCAGGAATTCTCCAAGGCTGAGAGGGCAATAGCCAAGGATATAAGCCAGATGGAGGGGCCAGAGGTCAAGTATTTTATGGATAAATTTGTCCCGAGCTTTCATCTAACCCTAGATGAGCTTAACTAAAAATTTAACAAGTAAAGTGCCAGCTATTAGTCATAGGTCATACTTATTCCATTGTAGGTAGAAGCTAATAAAAGGCCGTTATTATGGCACTTCTAATATAGGGCACTTTGGACATAATAAAGCTACAAGGACTTGTAGGAATCAAGTACTCTGTCAGCTAAAGGGTTTATTGAATAAAAGTATCTTTTCCAGTCGTCGGGTATCTTATGACAAGCATCTGATTACCTAAGGTCCTTTTTGAGAGCCATCCCTCGCCGGATGGTTCTCTTTAGGATTATATGAGTTATAGGATAGCTAGTAAAAGCATCTTAGAGTTGACAAAAGTGCAAATATGTTTTATTATATAGTGGCGCCTTACAAAAGGAGCACAATGGGGAGTTAGCTCAGCAGGCTAGAGCGCCACGTTGACATCGTGGAGGTCGTTGGTTCGATTCCAATACTTCCCACCATAAATTATCGCGGGGTGGAGCAGCTGGTAGCTCGTCGGGCTCATAACCCGGAGGTCGAGGGTTCAAATCCCTCCTCCGCAACCAATTATAGAAAATCACCTAACAAGCCTTTTGTTAGGTGATTTTTTTAATGAAGATTCTTTAGTCACTTCTGATCTATTATTCTTTATTTTTCCTTAGAATCAGTATCTATTAACTCCTCAATCTTATTACATACAACAACCTTGTTACGACCTTCTTCCTTTGCCTTGTACAAAGCCTTGTCTACTATAGCTAATAGGTCTTTAGGGGACATCTTGCGGCTAGGAACAATAGATACAACGCCAATGCTAACAGTTAAAACAGTATCCATAGCCTTATTTTTTATCTCTAGTGCCTCAATATCTTTACGGATTCTTTCAGCGACTTGCTCAGCTCCTTTGCAGGTAGTATTCATCAACATAACTAAAAATTCTTCACCACCATAGCGGGCGGCTAGGTCACCAGGTCTTTTTATTGAGGCACTTATGGTTTTAGCTACACTTTTCAAGACCTGATCCCCTTNTAGGTGTCCATATGTATCGTTAAAGACCTTATAGTGGTCAATATCAATTGAGATTAGGGCCAAGGGACTAGCTTCCCGCATACTAAGGCTCCATGCCCTTCTATATGCTATATCAAAAGCCCTCCTGTTTCTAATCTTGGTTAGACTGTCGATCATGGAAATCTGCTCAAGCTTTGCATTGGCAGCTTTTAATTGGCTGTTGGCATGCCTTAGCTCTTCTGTTCTTTGCTCCACATCTTGCTTGAACTTTTTACTTAGACTTCGGTACCTAATAAATAATATGGTGGAAACCAGGGCTACTAGGACTAGAAAAGTAAATGCTGAAAGTAGTAATAGATTTTTGAAATAGTCTTGGGTGATATATATGACCTGTTTGCCCTGCCATTTCCTATTTATCCTATCAATAGTCCCATCCTTTGTTGCTGCTTCAAGGCCGTCATTAATAAGGTCTAGCTTTTCCTTGTCACCCTTTCTAACTGCAATAGCTGAATATTGGGTTACTATCGGCTTTTCAACAACCCTTATCCCCTGTATTTTGCTTTGAGCCAGCTCATACTCCCCAATCCATCTATCTATAATTAGGGCATCTAATTGACCGCTAGCTAGGTCTTCAAAGGATCTTGTCCAATCACTTATTTCTATAGCTTTGATATCATTATAATCCTTGACTAGTATACTAGGATAGCTACTTGCTTCTACTCCGATATTTTTGCCCCTTAGGTCACTGAGGGTCTCTAGACTAGTATTGTCATCTCGGTGAAAATTGAAAATTCAGACTTCAAAAGGGGATTTGAAAAATCATAGATTATTCTTCTTTCAGGATCTGGATTGATATGGACTAGGCCATCTGCATGTCCACTACTGACCATTTTTTGTGCCTGATCCCAGTTTAGAGAGTGGACCTTTATCTTGTAGCCTATTTTTTCACCTATAGCTTCTGCAATATCAACCGCAATACCCTTGGTCCTACCATTCTCATTGTAAACAATGGGAGCTAGGATCTCATTTCCAAGCAATACAAGTGTATCAGCACTATCATCCTTCTTTGTACTTCCACTTAGTTGCAGAATGAGAAAGGAAAAAAGTAAGACTGATACAAGTAGGGCCAGGCATAGCCAGATTTTATTTTTATTTCTCAATGTTTTCACATATTTCACCTATCTTAAACTCACTTTCCAAGAACATCCCATATAAAGCTGGGATAGGAACATTTGTGTTTATAAATTTTGGACCAAAACCTTCATTATTTAAGCGACTTACTTATGAATCATTGTCGGAAGGATTATTTTAAATTTTTGTTGGCCCTTAATCAGGCTAAAGGGCAAATAGATTATAGCATACAAGCCTGTAAACCTAAAATTTGAATGAGAAAAGAGACTACAGGACCCCTTAGTGAGCCAGCTAAAGCTAAGGGCTAACATAGGCGGCTTGGCAAAAGGATGGGCCATTTATAGATAACCCTAGCTAGCCTAAATAAACAAAAAAAGTCCCTTTAGTGGACTCCTTTTGAGGTCTCGGGCTAAAGGGACTTAAGTTATGTCTGCTTGTACTTAACCGAGTATTTTCTTTAGGTCTTGCTCTGGTGTACTGATAGGAGAGATAGCAAAGTTCTCAACTAGGAAGTTTAGTACACTTTCAGAAACAAAGGCAGGTAGGGTAGGTCCTAGATATATACCCTTGATACCTAGGTAAAGTAGTGATAGGAGTATACAGACTGCCTTTTGCTCATACCAGGATAGTACAAGGGTCAAGGGTAGGTCATTGACCCCACAATCAAAGGCCTCCGCCAAGGCTAGGGCAACTTTTATTGCACTGTAGGCATCGTTACATTGACCCATATCCATTATACGGGGTAGTCCCTCGATCTCACCAAGCTTTAGGTCGTTAAACCTGTACTTGCCACATGCCAGGGTTAGGATAATGCTATTGTCTGGTGTCTGCTTAACAAATTCTGAATAATAGTCTCTGCCTGACCTGTTACCATCACAGCCGCCTACTAGGAAAAAGTGGCCTATTTTGCCTGTCTTTACAGCGTCAATCACCTTGTCAGCTACTGATAATACTGTCCCGTGGCCAAAGCCTGTAATAACCTCAGCTCCTCCATTGATACCAGGGACTAGGGTGTCCTCCTCATAGCCACCAAGTTCGAGGGCCTTTTCTATAACTGGACTAAAGTCCTTATTCTCATCTATATGGATTAGGCCTGGATATTGGACGACCTCTGTCGTAAAGATCCTATCATTATAGCTATCTCTTACTGGCATTAGGCAGTTTGTTGTAAATAAAACTGGGCCAGGAATATTATCAAACTCCTTTTGTTGATTGTGCCAGGCAGTACCAAAGTTACCCTTTAGGTGGTCATATTTTTTAAGCTTTGGATAAGCATGGGCTGGTAACATTTCACCATGGGTATAGATATTAATACCCTTGCCTTGGGTTTGAATTAGTAACTGCTCTAGGTCNCAAAGGTCATGGCCTGATATGACAATAAAGGGGCCCTTTTCAATTGTTTGTGGTACCACAGTAGGAACAGGAGTACCATAGGATTCGGTGTTAGCCCTGTCTAGCATCTCCATGCAGTCTAGGTTAACCTCTCCAGTCTCCATAACTAGGGGCAAGAGCTGGTCCATATTTAGGTCCTGGCCAATTGCATTCATGCCCTTATAGAAGAAGCTATTTACCCTATCATTGCTATAGCCGAGCATAAGGGCGTGATAGGCATAGGCTGCCATACCCCGTAGGCCTAAAAGTATAAGGGTCTTAAGGGACCTGATATCCTCATTGTCCTGCCACAGGTCATTCATGTCATAGTCGGGAAAGTCCTTGCTATCGACTGAAAGACCTGCACCGGAAACTAGGGAAGCCTTTTCTTGATGTACTGCATCAATAAGTAGCTCTACTGACTCATCATCAAAATTAACGTTAGTGATGGTTGTAAAAAGACCTTCTAGCATCATTCGATGGGTACTAGGTGTTGGATCTGCCTTTTGGGCTGCTCTTGCCAATCCTACTAGGGCTCCAGTTAACTTGTCCTGCAGGACTGCGTTGGATGCTGGCTTACCACAAACTCCTGCCTTGCCTGTGCAGGCTATGCCTCTTGCTGTTTGCTCGCATTGGAAACAAAACATGTTGCTCATAAAATTTCTCTCCTTTTTAATGTTATATTCAGCTTACTAGTTACACAGATTTACTAAACTGCTTGTTAATTAGTCAATGATTTGCCCATCAGGTGAGATCACCTGGATCTGCCAGGGGATAAACTTACCACTATTTTTAAGAGCGGTCTTAACTGCATTTTCAAGGCCACCGCAGCAAGGAACGCTCATACGCACTATTGTGACACTCTTGATATTATTTTCTCTAATGATATGTGTGAGCTTTTCACTATAATCAGTCATATCAAGCTTTGGGCATCCTATGATTGTAACATGGTCCCTCATAAATTTTTGGTGGAAGTCACCATAGGCAAAGGCGGTACAGTCTGCAGCAACTAAAAGTTTTGCATTATCAAAATATGGGGCATTTACTGGTACAAGCTGGATCTGTACAGGCCACTGGCCAAGCTGGCTTTGAATAGTGTCATCCCTTTTATAGTCNGGAGCTGGGCTAGGCCTAAAGCTTTGAGCGCGACTGCCTGGACAGCCTCCTGAGAAATTGCTCTTATCTTGGCCCTTACTTTTATTTAACTTTACAGCCTCCTTATAAAGGGGGCAGCTTCACGCTCTTCAAAGGATATGGCATTAGTGGGACATACGGGTAGACAGTTACCAAGACCGTCACAGTAATCATCCCTTAATAGCTGGGCCTTGCCATCAACTAGACCTATGGCACCCTCTTGACATGCATTTACACATAGACCGCAACCAACACATTTATCCTGGTCAATAGTTATAATTTTTCTTTTCATTTAATCACTCCTTCTTTTTATTAGAAAAATAAGTCTTGATGAAATATCCTATTATATTAAACTTATCTATTACTTATAAGGATTTATTGTTAGTAAGCATGGCAGAAATTACTTTGCCTTGACTCTGACAGCTATATGATACTATACTTGTATATAGATAGCTGTTGTTTTTACAACGTAGAGGTGAGAAAATGAATTATATTATAGAAATATGCAAAAGTCCCCTTTTAAATGGTATAAGCAAGGCCGATGCCATAAGACTAATGGACTGTCTTTCAGCCCAGAAAAAAGAGTTTGAGAGAAATGACTATATTTTTAGACAAGGACAGGCTGTCAGCCTAATAGGTCTTGTGATTTCTGGAAGGGTCCATGTTGTTAAGGAGGATTTTTGGGGTAATAGAAGCATTATTACTCAGATAGGTCCAGGAGAGATATTTGCCGAAGCCTTTTCCTATGCCAAGACGGACACTATACCCTTTAGCGTTATAGCAGCAGAAAAAACAGTACTAATACTACTAGATGCAAAGTATATAATACAGACCTGTCCCAAGGCCTGTTTGTTTCATGGCAGAGTTATAGAAAATATGCTAGCTATTTTAGCTGATAAGAATATCAGGCTAACCCAAAAGNTAGACCACATAACAAAAAAGACAACTCGGGAAAAACTTTTATCCTTTCTATCTGAGTATGCTATTAGGGCAGGGTCAAGCTCCTTTTACATACCCTTTAATAGGCAGGAGATGGCAGACTATTTGTCAGTGGACAGGAGCGCCATGTCAAATGAGCTGTCCAAGATGAGGGATGAGGGTATGCTAAAGTTTACCAAGAATTATTTTGAGTTAAGTAGCAAGCTTAAAGCAGGTCTAGATTAGCTAGATGGTTG
>JGI24708J26588_10001891_pt1 | contig 16225 bp, 17 predicted proteins | sample BioPla1DNA2_FD_26588 | JGI IMG/M metagenome (IMG submission 26588) | reverse complement strand
TGATTTATTGGGACTCTTTTCAATAAATTTNGTCTTGCCAAATCTCATACCGATAAAATAAGCACCTGTATCTGCCGCCCAGGTTGTCAATANTGCCAGCCAGAGGGCCTTGGTTTCACTGAAGGGTGCCAGATTATAATCCCTCAATAAAAGGAGAAATAATACCCCTGCTGTTATATAAACAAGACCCAGTAAATTATAGGACAGCCTGTCGAGAAAACTCTCATTATCTGTCTTAAAGATGTGATAAGTAAAAAGAATAAATAAAACGGTGGTCAAAACAAAAGCCGGAGGTATACTCAGGATACCTCTACTATTTAAATATGTAGTAATGATGATAAATATACTTAATGACAGCAATAAGGGTAAATTGTTTTTATAAGGGCCCGGTAACATGGAATTATATTCATTAAAGGCCACACAATTGACAAGAAGGAGCAATAAAGCAAAGGGCACAGAACCAGCCCATATAAAAAACAGGACTATAATTATGCCAATAATTGCACTAATTAGTCTTTTCTGAAGCATCATTCACCACCCTTTTCCTTTAAACCGCCAAACCTCCGGTTTCTTTTTTTAAAATCTTCAATGGCCTTTTCCAGCTCATCACCGTCAAAATCAGGCCAGTATTTCTCAGTAAAATACAATTCAGCATAGGCTGACTGCCAGAGAAGGAAATTACTCAACCTCTTTTCTCCACCGGTCCTGATCAGCAATTCCACTTCCGGAAATTCTGGATTATATAGATAATTCTCGATCACATTTTCATCAATCTGTCTAAATTCCTTACCTTCTTCAATATCCTGGATTATACGGGAAACTACATGGGCAATCTCAGCCCTGCCCCCATAATTAAAGGCTATATTCAGAATATGATCCCTATTACCGGCGGTTTTTTCTTCTATCCTATCGATTGTCCTGAGCAGGCCGTGAGGCAGGCCATCCCGCCGGCCGATTACCTTTACTTTAATATTATTCCTGAATAGGTCTTCTGCCCTGTTCATCAGGGTCTCCTCAAATAATTGCAGGAGAAACTTGACTTCATTTCCCGGCCTTTTCCAGTTCTCTGTAGAAAAGGCATAGACGGTCAAACAGGGTATGCCCAGTTTCTCTGCCCTCCTCAACACACTTTCCAGCGAATCTATGCCAGCCAGGTGTCCCTCTCTCCTGGGCAATCCCCTTTCCTTTGCCCATCTGCCATTTCCATCCATGATTATACCTACATGGGACGGTATCGACATACTATCACCTTCAGCAAAGTAATTACCCCCTCTGTAGAGGGGGAAATCTTAAACCTCCATTATCTCAGCCTCTTTATCCTTCAACAACTCATCTACTTTTTCTATATAGGTATCAGTCAGTTCCTGTATGGAATCAAGGCCGCGATGATACATATCCTCAGATATTTCTCCATTACCTTCCAGTTTCTTTAATTCGGCATTGGCATCCTGGCGGATACTCCTGATAGCGATCTTTCCTTTTTCCGCCTTATCCCTCACTACCTTAACCAGCTCTTTTCTCCGCTCTTCGGTTAATTGGGGTATGCTGATTCTAATTAAAGTACCATCATTATTGGGTACCAGACCAAGGTTTGCCTTCAAAATAGCCTTCTCGATATCTGGCAGCATTGACTTATCCCAGGGCTCTATAACCAGAAGCCTGGCTTCAGGTGCAGAGACTTTGGCCATCTGGTTTACAGGGGTCATGGTTCCATAATAATCAACCATGACATTATTTAACAGTGAAGGCCGGGCTCTCCCTGTCCTGATTGTGGCAAAATCCTCCTTTGTAGCCTCAATGGTTTTTTTCATTCTCTCCTCTGCGTTCTTTTTAACCTGATCTACCAATATTATCCCCCCATTTTTTTTAAAAATATAATAATTCATATATTATACCAGGCTAATCTACTAGGAATAAAAAATATAAGGCCAAAAAAATATAATTATTTCACTGTTGTACCGATCTTTTCACCGGTAACTGCTTTCAATATATTTCCAGGTTCCTTTACAGCAAAAACAACTAAAGGAATATGATTATCCATACAAAGGGATACTGCAGTTGAATCCATAACTTTCAGTGATTTATTAAGAACTTCAAAATAGGTCAGTTCATCATACATCCTGGCATCAGGATTGATTACCGGATCACTATCATAAACCCCGTCAACATTTTTGGCCATAAGGATAGCATCTGCAGATATCTCCGCCGCCCTCAATGCTGCTGCAGTATCTGTCGAGAAAAACGGATTACCGGTCCCCGCTGCGAAGATAACCACTCTCCCCTTCTCCAGATGACGGATTGCCCTCCTCCTTATATATGGTTCCGCTACCTGTCTCATCTCAATGGCAGATTGAACCCTGGACTCCAGACCAAGTTTTTCAATTGCATCCTGTAAGGCCATTGCATTAATAACAGTGGCCAACATCCCCATATAGTCTGCAGTACCGCGATCCATACCTTTTGCACTACCGGCAATTCCCCTGAATATATTGCCTCCCCCTACTACTATGGCCATTTCTACTTTAGTTTTTGTGACTACTTCATAAATCTCTCTGGCAATCTGCTGGATTACTGCCGGGTCAATTCCAAAACCCTGATCACCTGCCAGAGCTTCACCGCTTATCTTCAATAAAACCCGGGAATATACTGGTCTGTGTTCCATGAGTTGTACCTCCATCTAAATATTCGTTATAAAATTATTAATCCCTTTTTTAAAAAAGAGAACACACAATTGTGCTCTCTTTTTTAGTAACAATTATTTATTCTTTCCTAATTCTTTCATAACCTCTTCAGCAAAATTTTCTTCTTTTCTTTCAATACCCTCACCCAGTTCAAAACGGGTAAAAGCATTTACTTTAAGACCATTTTCTTCCAGTACCTGGGCAACAGTCTTGTCAGTATCCTTCACAAAGGCCTGCTCCAGTAAACAGATTTCGCTGTAGAACTTATCCAGCTTACCTTCTACAATTTTTTCGATTACATGTTCTGGCTTGCCTTCATTTAACATCTGTTCTTTATAAATATTCTTTTCTCTCTCAACCACATCTGCTGGAACCTGGGATCTGTCAATATATTCAGGAGCACTGGCAGCAACATGCATGGCAATATCTTTGGCTGCCAGCTGATTTTCCTCAGTGTTTTCCCCATCGATATCAACAATTACACCAATTTTACCGCCCATGTGGATATAGTCATAGAGGAATCCATCTGTCTCATAGCGGTTAAATCTCCTTAAATTCAGGTTTTCCCCAATATTGGCGATAGCTTCCTTAATAACTGTATTCACATCTTTGCTGTCATCCATAAACCAGCTTTCTGCCAGAACATCCTCCATACTATTTGCATTGCTTTGCAATAAATGTCTGGAAAGATTGTCCAGGAGGGTGTTAAAATTATCTGTTTTGGCAACAAAATCAGTCTCACTGTTTACTTCCAGGATAACACCCTTTTTACGGTCTTCGTCAATTAAAACACTGACTTTACCTTCAGCAGCAATCCTGCCGGCTTTTTTAGCAGCAGCAGCAATACCTTTCTCCCTTAAGTATTCTATAGCGGCCTCAATATCTCCATTGGTTTCCTGCAGGGCCTTTTTACAATCCATTATACCGGCACCGGTTCTTTCCCTTAATTCCTTGATATCTTTCATGCTGGGCATCTATATAACCTCCTTTTGTCTATGTAAATAACCTTAAAAAAAGGCGCAGCAAGATTTAAACCCTCTTACAACGCCTCTTTAATAAACTATATACTAAGCCTCCAGGTCATCTTCCACTACTGTTTCTTCTACTGCCTCTTCTTCAACTGCTGCCTCTTCCTTTGTTTCCTTTGCAGGTTCAACTGTGTCTTCCATCTGTTCACCTTGCTTTCCAGTCAGAACAGCATCAGCTATTACACCTGTAATTAGTTTAATAGCCCTGATAGCATCGTCGTTGCCTGGAATTACATAATCAACCAGATCAGGATCACAGTTTGTATCAACAATGGCTACAATAGGAATATTAAGCTTCCTGGCTTCAGCAACTGCAATAGCTTCTTTCCTGGGATCGGCCACAAATATGATATCAGGAAGATTTTTCATATCCCTGATTCCACCCAGGAAACGCAGTAATTTTTCCTGTTCTTTCTTTAACTGGATGACCTCTTTCTTAGGCAAGACATCATAAAGGCCTTCCTCTTCCATTTTCTCCAGCTCATTTAAGCGGTTTACACGCTTTTTAATGGTCTGGAAATTGGTCAGCATACCGCCTAACCACCTCTGGTTTACATAAGGCATGCCACAACGCTGGGCCTCTTCCTTAATAGTCTCCTGAGCCTGCTTTTTGGTACCTACAAAAAGAATTGTTTTGCCTTTGGCTACTTCATCTTTTACAAATTCATAGGCCTTATTGATTAGATTTACTGTTTTCTGTAAATCTATAATATAGATACCATTTCTCTCAGTAAAAATATACTCGGCCATTTTAGGGTTCCATCTTCTGGTTTGATGTCCAAAATGAACCCCTGCCTCCAGTAATTGTTTCATATTCACAACTGACATACCTTCCACCTCCTTTCCTGGTTTGCCTCCGCCTAACTCATCCCTGAATATCCACTGTTTAGAACAGCACCAGATAGCCAGGTCCTTAAGCGTGTGTAATTTTCAACCATAGGTTAGTATACCATATAATATAATAATTATCAATTATAATTTTATATAAATTTCTCCCCTTTTTTATAGGACCTGATCTTGACCCGGCCGTCTTCTGTATAAAACTCCATGGTCCGGCCATAATCTTTTCCCAGGTCTTCACCTGTTATGGGGATATTTAAATCCTCCAGAATCTGACAAACAGCCTCTATATTTCTTTTTCCAATCTGGATTACCATATCACCTGAACTGGAAAACATGTGTGCTCCCCCGGCAATTTTGGCAGTAATGTTTTCCCTTACAGCACCGGCCTCCACCATCTTCTCAATCATAAGGGGAATGCCAGTGTCAGCATATTTAGCAGGCTTTAAATTTTCAGTATCATTACTTTTGGGCAGCATAATATGTATAAGTCCGCCTACTTTACTGATATCATCATAAAGGGCTATTCCCACACAGGAACCCAGTCCTATGGTGATTAAAACATCTGGCGATTTACCGACATGGTATTCCGCCATTTTCACCCGAACTGTTTCGCTCATGTAGTCTCTATCCCCAATGAATTTAGTATTTTTTCCAGGGAGCCGGGATCAGGTATATAAAAGAAAAAGCCCTCTATCTCTTCATCACCGTTAATAAACTTGGTTTCAATCAGTAAGGCATAATCATTTTCTGCAATACTGAGCATTGAAGAACTTAAAATGGCACCAGCCATGTCATGAGCAAAAGCCGGAACTGATTGAAAAAGATTAAGGCCAGTCATCTGATTAATAGCATTGAGATAAGAGCCTGATAAAATATTACCAATTTCCATGACCGCAGATATCTCTACTTCTTCAAGATTATTTATATCAATCTCATAATCAGTAATCATCTCCAACAGATTCAAAGTGCTATTCTCTGAAAAAACCAGCAGAATACTGCCAGGACTCTCCCCTGTTACCCTCAACAAAACACTAATAACCCGGCTTTCTACTCCCCCAGTAAGTTCCGGTACATCCTCTATAGGAACAATAGTAACTGATGGAACTGTCATATGGATCCTGGTATTAAGAAATTGGGCAAAAGCAGTTGCTGCATTACCAGCTCCTATGTTGCCTATTTCCTTTAATACATCCTTATGGATACTTGTTAAATGGTTAATCAAATCTGACATGATAGACACCTCACAGAAGATAATTTAGAACTCTATTTTTCCCAGCTCTATTAACTCCTCCGTAGTTAATACTTTATTTAAATTCAACAAAATCAATAACTGTTTATCTATTTTAGCAACTCCCTGTATATAATCGGTGTGGACAGCCCTGGCAATTTCCGGAGCATCTGTGATTTTATCTGCATGGATTCTAATCATCTCTGTTACAGTATCTACCAGCATACCTATGTTACTTATCTCATCCAGTTCCACAATGATTATCCTTTTCTTTTCTTCGTCAACCTGGCTTTGTTTCAGGGACAGCTTATCAGCCAAATCTATAATGGGAATTATATCCCCCCTAAGATTAATAACTCCTTTGACAAAAGAAGGAGAATTAGGAATATGGGTTGCTTCCATTACAGGTATGACCTGTTTAATCTGGTTAACATCAACACCAAATCTCTCCTGCCCAACAGTAAAAACAATGAACTGTCTTTCCTCCTGTTGTATATCATCTTTTTTTCTATTTTTAAAATTAGATAACAACATAAATACCTCCCTCAACCTGACAGATATATCCGTTCATCATACAGATACTTGTCTATTGTCAAACAACAATTTTTCCAGATCTATTAATACAATCAACCTCTTGCCTTTTTTAATAACTCCCTTTATAAAATCCTGCTTGACGGCACTATCAATCTCTGGTGCTGATTCCAATTCTTTCTCTATATCATACCATAAAACCTCTTTAATATCATCTACCAGCAGGCCAATGAGTATGTCTTCATATTCAATAGTAATAATCCGTTCTTTCTCCACAGCACCTGTAATATTAAAGCGTTTACGCAGGTCTACAACCGGTACAATCTGTCCTCTCAAATTAATCACTCCCCTGACATATTCAGGGGTATTTGGTACTGGGGTTATTTTAGAAACCTTTATAATCTGCTTCGATTGGGTAATATCAACTGCATACTCCTCATCAGCCAGCAGAAAAACCACAACCTGTTTTCTCTCACTATCTTCCATTAGTTCGTCTTCTCTAAGAGTATAATCCATAAGATACTCCTCCCCTTAAGCAATATTCCGCACATCAAGTATCAAGGCCACATCTCCGTCTCCCACTATAGTAGCACCACTGATATTTTTAATATTGACCAAATACTTGCCCAATGATTTGATAACGATCTCCTGCTGGTTCAACAATTCATCCACGATAAGACCAATCTGCCTTTCTGCAGATTTGATTATGACAACAGGTATCTCCTCATTTTCCCTGTACCTTCCATATTCAACAGGAAGATTCAGCTGTCTGGATGCCTCTACCAGTGGGATTGTATTTTCCCTGAGTAGTATAACCTCCTGTCCCCTTACCTGCATAATCTCATCAGGACTGATAAGCAGAGTCTCGCTAATACTGCCCAAAGGAATGGCATAAACTTCATCATTTATTACTACCATCAAAGCCTGGGTTATTGCCAGGGTCAATGGCAATGAAATTGTGAAGCGGGTACCTACATCCAGCTCTGATTCCAGGTAAACCTGGCCGTCCAGAGCTTCAACAACGCTTCTGACCACATCCATACCTACTCCACGGCCGGATATATCTGTTACTTGTTCAGAGGTACTGAAGCCGGGTTGGAATATAAGATTCAGCCTGTCTCTTTCCTCCATCTGCCTGGCCTCATCAGGAGTGACAATGCCCCTCTCAATGGCTTTCTTTACAATTACATCAGTATCAATACCTGCCCCATCATCTTCTACCTCGATGATAATCTCACTGCCTTTCTGATAGGCCCGCAGCAAAATAGTACCTTCTGGTGATTTGCCTTTTTGTTTCCTGATTTCCGGTCTCTCTATACCATGGTCAATGGAATTCCTCAGGATATGCATCAAGGGATCGCCTAATTCATCAATAAGGGAACGATCCAGCTCAGTATCGGCACCTTCAATAATCAAATCAATCTCCTTATCCAATTCCTTGGAGAGATCCCTGACCATACGTGGAAATCTATTAAAAATACCGCCAATGGGAACCATCCTGATCTGCATTACAATATGATGTAAGTCCTGGGTTACCCGGTCCAGCTGCTGAATAATATCCTGGTATACATCACTTTGAATATTCAGCCCTTCAAGTCTGGTCTTATTAATTAACAATTCCCCTACCATATTCATCAAGTTATCCAACTTTTTAATATCCACACGAACAGTAGGGGAAACCTGAATATTTGATAATCCTTCTCTTTGTTTTTTACTATTATCAACCAGGATTTTTTTCTCCTCTTTTTCAACTTCTTTTACAACTTCTACTTCTTTCTTTTCTGTATGAATAATTACCTCATCCACATCAATTATATCTGCAAGTTCTTGTTTAATTTGTTTTTCTCTTAACGAGGATACCAGTTTAATATATATGGCATTACCAAAATCCTCATCTTCAATCTTCCTCTGGTCTGGATTGGATTTGGCTAAATACCCCATTTCCTGGGCTTTCTTCAAAATCATATATCCCCGGACATTCTTGAGCAGACAATCCTCAGCCAGCATCACTTTAATATTAAAAATCTTATCATCGCTGGTCATTTTATTATAAATATCTTCTTTTTCTTCCTCAGTTAAAGGAAGCATACCGGTAAAATCCTGCTGGCCGGTTTCTACTTCCATTTCTATTTCCTCAGTTTCCTGAATAACACCGCCATTTTCCAGGATTTCCTCCAATTTGTATAAATAATCACTGACATCAGTAACTTCTTCCCCATTAGCCCTTATATCATCAAGTAATAATTTTATGTAATCCAGCCCTGAAAACAGTGTGTCAATTATATATTCATTTATCAGCAGTTCTTTATTTCTAACCTTGGCTAAAATATTTTCTATCCTATGTGTTAAATCAGTTAAACGATCATAACCCATAGTAGCAGACATACCCTTAACTGAATGAGCAGCCCGGAAAACCGCATTTATAATCTCTTCATCTTCTGGGTTTTCTTCCAGCAGAAGCACATTTTCATTTAATTGCTGCAGATATTCAGCAGATTCATCAAAAAACATCTGTAAATATTGATCCCTATTATCCATGGAAACTACCTCCTTTAACTAACAAGTCCCGACTATGCCTGGATAAAGAATTATTCATTAAATAATTTATTGATAGCAGCCAACACCCTATCAGGCTTAAAGGGTTTTACCACAAAATCCTTGGCACCGGCCTGAATAGCATCGATAACCATGGCCTGTTGTCCCATGGCACTACACATGATAATTTTGGCATCTTTATCAAATTCCAATATTTCCTTTACTGCATCTATTCCATCCATTTCAGGCATAGTGATATCCATAGTTACCAGATCTGGCTTTAATTCCTTATACATTTCTATGGCATCTCTACCTGTTTCGGCCTCGCCTACAATCTCAAACCCACCATCAATTAAAATATTTTTAATCATCATTCTCATAAAAGCAGCATCATCTACTACTAACACTCTTTTGCTCATCTATATAGACCCCCTTGGTTATATATGGATTATTTTATCTTTCTTTATATATTCGACAATCCTTTAATAGTTCCTGCAAATATTAAAATAATGTCCCCCCCAGGAGAGGACATTATTTTTATGATGATTTTTCCGAACAAAACTACAATTTAAGTTTATCCAGTTCCTCCAAGAGATAATCATTGAGCACTTTAATATAAGTACCTTTCATTCCAAGAGATCTTGATTCGATAACACCAGCACTTTCAAATTTCCTTAAAGCATTAACTATTACGGATCTGGTTATGCCAACCCGGTCTGCGACTTTACTGGCTACCAGCAATCCTTCTTTACCATCAAGCTCTTCAAATATATGTTCAATCGCCTCTAACTCAGAATAAGACAGGGTATCGATAGCAATCTGAACTGCCGCTTTTTTCCGGGCCTCTTTTTCAATTTTCTCGGATCTGGAACGTAAAATTTCCATACCTACAACAGAAGCTCCATACTCACCTAGCACAAGATCATGAGCAGAGAACTCTTCCCCATATCTGGCCAACACCAGCGTACCCAGCCTGTCTCCTCCGCCAAGGATAGGTATGATTGTAGTCAATTTATTATTAAATAAGCAATCCTTATCTTCAGCAAAGATACATGCTCCATCTTCTTTTTCGAGATTGGCTCTTGTTTCTCTTATCTTCAATAATTCCTTATTATAACCACCCGGCAGTACTCCTTCGCTGACTATCTTTTCTTCCATGATATCACATTCAAAATCATCCAGTAAACTATAGCCATAGATTTTCCCTTCACTACTGGCTATATAGACATTACATTCAATAGCATCCCTTAATACCATTGCCATTTCGGCAAAATCAACAGGCCTTCCTCCTGTTCTTTGCAATAACCTATTAATCATACGGCTTTTTTCCAATAATTTATCCATATTTATATACCTCCATTTACTTATACACTTTATAGTATATATTTGCTCAAATCTTTATTCGTTACTACATCGCCTAACTGTTTCCTCACATAATCTACATCGATTACTATTTTTTCACCTTTTAAATCAGGAGCGGAAAAAGATAAATCTTCCAGTAATCTTTCCATTATTGTATGCAATCTCCTGGCACCAATATTTTCTGTCTCCTCATTTACCCGGTAGGCAAATTCAGCTATCTCCTCAAGGGCCTCATCGGTAAACTCTACTTCTAGTTCCTCTGTAGCCAGCAGGGCAATATATTGCTTTATCAGGGCATTCCTGGGTTTAGTTAAAATCTGCACAAAATTATCTTTTGTCAAGCTCTTCAATTCAACCCTGATGGGAAAACGCCCCTGTAGTTCCGGTATCAATTCTGAAGGTTTAGCCACATGAAAAGCACCTGCTGCGATAAATAAGATATGATCTGTCTTTACTGGGCCATATTTGGTCATAACCGTAGAACCTTCAACAATGGGCAGGATATCCCGCTGCACACCTTCCCTGGATACATCCGGTCCATGGCCTGACTCCCGTCCAGCAATCTTGTCAAATTCATCCAGGAAAACGATACCGTCATTTTCTACTTTCTCAATGGCTTCCCTGCTTACTTCATCCATATCAATCAATTTTTGGGCTTCTTCCTGTTTGAGAATATTAACTGCCTCAGCAATTGTAACCTTCCTTTTCTTTTTCGGTGCAGGAAACATATTACCAAAAACATCCTGGAAGTTTATGCCTATCTCTTCAACACCAGATACGGAGAACATTTCCAGCATATGTGGTGTCTGTACTTCCACATTTATCTCAATTGTCTCATCATCTAATTCACCATCAAGAAGTCTCTTCTTTAATCTTTCCCTCCTTTCGACAATCCTGTCATAAGTTTCCTGATCAAATTCATCATCATTATCATTTTCTATTAAAAAACTGAAAGGGTTTTTCCTTTTTTTCCTGGGCATGGGCATCAATATATCCAGAACTCTATCTATCGCCAGCTCTTCTGCCCTGTCTTCTACTTCTTTTATCTTTTCTTCTTTAATGAGCTGGATTGAATTTTCCACCAGATCCCTGATTATAGAATCAACATCCCGGCCTACATAACCAACTTCTGTAAACTTGGTAACCTCTATTTTAATAAAAGGAGACCTGGTAATTTTAGCTAATCTTCTGGCAATTTCAGTCTTACCTACACCCGTTGGACCAATCATTAGTATATTCTTGGGTATGATTTCTTCCTTTAATTCATCCCCAATTTTCTTTCTCCTGTATCTATTTCTCAAGGCAATGGCTACTGCCCGTTTTGCCTCTTCCTGTCCAATTATATACTTATCAAGTCTTTCCACAATCTCCCTGGGAGTCAATCCTTCGATGGTCCTTCACCTCCTGCTATTTCTTCAACTATTATGTTTTCATTGGTATAGATACAGATTCCGGCAGCAATTTTAACTGCTTCATAGGCAATATCCCTTGCCTTCATATGATTAGCAAATTTTATCATAGCTAAAGCAGCTGCCTGTGCATATGGACCACCTGAACCGATTGCAATAACATCATTATCTGGCTCGATTACATCCCCATTTCCTGAAATCAAAAGAATTTTATCACTATTTGCAACCAATAATAATGCCTCAAGCCTTCTCAATACTTTATCGGTCCGCCATTCTTTTGCCAGTTCAACAGCTGCTCTTTCCAGATTTCCATGAAATTCTTCTAATTTTATTTCAAACTTCTCCAGTAGGGTAAAGCCATCAGCAGATGCTCCGGCAAAACCCACCAGAACTTCTCCCTTATATAAATATCTCACCTTTCTGGCCCCGGCCTTCATGACGGTGTCACCAAGGGTGACCTGCCCGTCACTGGCCATGGCTATTTCTCCTTTATGCTTAACAGCTACTACAGTAGTAGCCCTTAGATTCAAATCCACGAATCAGACCTCCCTAAATCTGTATTCAATTTTCAAATGATTCAAAATAATACTTGAGTAATTACCTACACTATCTTATCATAAATTATTAATTACTGTCAAGCAAATCTCCAGGACTAAAGGATTAATTAATATTATTTTTTCTCCACAATTTCCTCGTGGCCGCATTCCTCATTAATACAACTGTAAAACAGGCCTTTCTCCTTATTTCTCTTTTCCACCATTAATCCCTTACATTCAGGACAGGCCTTGTCAGCCGGCTTATTCCAGCTGGTAAATTCACAGTCAGGGTAATTACTGCAGCCATAGAATATCCTGCCCCTGCGTGTTTTACGCTGTATAATCTCTCCATCCTTACACTCTGGACAGTTAACACCGGTTTTGATTAAGAAGGGCTTGGTATTAGTACATTCCGGATAACCGGAACAGGCCAGAAACTTCCCAAAGCGCCCGTATTTAATAACCATGGGCCGGCCGCATACCTCACATTTTTCCTCTGTTGTTTCAGCAGCCAGTTCAACCCTCTCCATCTTCTCTATGGCTTCCTCCAGCCTGGCAGCAAAAGGATGATAAAAATCAGCCAGAATCTTTTTCCAATCTTCTTTTCCCTCTTCTATGCTGTCAAGCTTCTTTTCCATCTGGGCTGTAAATTCAATATCGGTAACATCGGGGAAATGCTTACTCAATAAATCAACAACAATAAAGCCCAGATCAGTGGGTACCAGCTGTCTTCCTTCTCTTTCTACATAACCCCGGGAAATGATGGTAGAAATGATAGGCGCATAGGTACTGGGCCTTCCTATTCCCTCTTCTTCCAGTGTTTTTACCAGGCTGGCCTCAGTAAAACGTGGGGGAGGTTGTGTAAAATGCTGTTGTGGATCATATTTTCTGACCGGTAATTTATCGCCTTCAACAAGCTCCGGTAAAATTACATCTTCCCTTTCCTTTTCATTTGTTACCTTTAAAAATCCTGGAAATACTATCCGGGAACCTGTAGCTCTGAAAAGATACTTGTCTCCGGCCTGAATGTTGACAGTAAGAACCCGGTAGATTGCCGGACTCATCTGGCTGGCTACAAATCTCCGCCAGATTAAATCATACAATTTATATTGTTCAGGACTCAAGTATTTCTTAACTTTCTCCGGATGCCGGTCAACAGATGTGGGCCTTATTGCTTCATGGGCATCCTGGGCACCCCTGCTTCTTCCATAGACCCTGCTTTTTTCCGGCAGGTATTTTTCACCAAAATTATCCTTGATAAAATTTCTGGCATTACCGGCTGCTTCATCAGAAATCCTGGTACTATCTGTTCTGATATAGCTGATTAGACCGACAGTGCCTTCTGCACCGATATCGATACCTTCATATAACTGCTGTGCTATGTACATAGTTTGATTGGCGGAAAAATTCAGGACATTGGCAGCCCGTTGTTGCAAGGTACTGGTAGTAAAGGGAGGCAGTGGATTTCTCTTCCGGTCTCTTTCTTTAACTTTTTTAACTATGAAGTCGGCTTTTTTCAAATCTTCAACAATCTTCAGGGCTTCGGTTTCATTGCTAATTTTAAATTTCTTTCCATCAATCCGCTGTAGATCAGCAGTGAAAACCTCTCCATCCTGCTCAAACTCTACAGTTATGGTCCAGTATTCTTCCTTTACGAAGTTCTTAATCTCTTTTTCCCGCTCACAGATAATCTTGACAGCAACAGTCTGAACCCTGCCGGCACTCAGGCCCCTTCTTACCTTGCTCCAGAGCAAGGGGCTCAATTTATAACCAACCAGGCGGTCAAGAAGCCTTCTGGCCTGTTGTGCATCTACCAGATTTTTATCAATCGGCCTGGCTTCCTTTAACGCTTTCTGAATTGCTGATTTGGTTATCTCGTTAAATTCAATCCGGACGTTTTCCTCATCCAGATTCAGGGCCCGGTACAGGTGCCAGGAAATGGCTTCCCCCTCTCTGTCCGGGTCAGTTGCCAGGAGGACATTTTCACTATTCTTAACTTCTTTTCTCAGTTTATTTAAAACTTTACCCTTACCTCTTATGGTTATATATTGGGGTTCAAAGTTGTTATCTATATCTATTCCCATCTTACTTTTTGGGAGATCTATAACATGCCCCATGGAAGCTTCCACTTTATAACCTTTTCCGAGAAATTTTGAGATAGTTTTTGCCTTTGCTGGAGATTCAACTATGACCAGTGTATTTTTGGTCTTGTTTTTAGCCACTATAACACCTCCAACGATACATTAGTTTAAATAACGATAAGCATCCGGGACAATATCTTTAAATTCGCTTATTTCATTTAGCAAAAGATATAACTTAGAATGGTCCTCAACAACCTCTTCAATAACATCCCATAGACTCAATCTGGAAATATGTTCATGATAACTGGCCTGAATCAATCTCTTTATAATCTCCTCACTCTCCTCAATGGAGAGGACTCCGGAAAAGATTACTTTAATCAATAGACCCTGTATATTTAATGGAAGATAAAGTTTCTCAGCTTCGCTAAATACTCTATTATAAATCTCAAAAGCCCTGGAACTATCAGTCCGGACATTTTCTGCCTCTATTATTTCCGTACCATTATAAATTAATTCAAAAGCTTCATCTATATCCTTAATCTCATAGCCCAATTCCAACAGCTCCATAACTATTTCTTCTTCCATAACAACCTCGCCGTCTACCAGTAAACGTTGTATAAGAAGGCTGACTATCTCTATTATATTATTTTTCATATTAAGTCCCCCCAGGAAAACATATCTATAAAACACAACTATTAATTTATTATATTGGTTTTAATAGGCTTTGTAAACCCATAAAGGAATATTTTTTTCCTGGACCCCGGGAAACAATGCCTTTCAACTCCAGTTTTAAGAGAATAGTATTGACTGTTCCGGGACTTTTATTTGTAAGTCTAACAAGCTCATCTACGGTCAATTCTGTCTCCTTTTCAAAGAGTCTTATTATCTCCTCCTCTTCTTCACCCAGTATTGGATAGTTTATTGTCCGGCTTACTCCTTCAACATTTTTTATACTATTACTGCTATATCTGTCAAGAAAAAGTTCTTCAATTATATCTTCTACCCCTGTGACCACTTTTGCTCCCTCCTTGATCAACCTGTTGGCGCCTTTACTCTGGGGGCGGTCAATGTTACCTGGAATTGCAAATAGCTTTCGTCCCTGTTCCAGGGCTATAGCTGCCGTAATCAGTGAACCGCTTCTGGCTGCTGCCTCAACTACCAGTACACCCTGGCTCAACCCGCTGATAATCCTGTTCCGCTGGGGGAAATGGCCGGGCAAAGGTTCAACACCCGGAGGATATTCGCTAAGCAGTGTACCCCTTTCCTGAATCTCCTGATATAATTTTTTATTTTCCGGCGGATAGATTATATCCAGGCCGCAACCGCTGACAGCTATAGTCTTTCCTTTTCCTTTCAGGGCTGCGATATGGGCATAAGTATCAATACCCCTGGCCAAGCCGCTGATAACAGTTATACCCCTTTCTGACAGCTCATAGGCAATTTTCCCGGCAACCTTCTTACCATATTCACTACATCCCCTGGCTCCCACTATGGCCACAGCCGGAAAAGAGAAATCCGGCTCTCCTTTATAATATATTACAGGTGGAGGGTCGGAAATATTCTTTAAATTCTCAGGATAATTTTCTTCATACAGGCATAAAAAACTAATTTTATTTTTCTCTAAATTCCTGATCAGACAGTCCAGATTTACATTCCCCCGTTTTGCAGTTATTTTACCGGCCAGAACAGGGCTGCTGAGTACTTCTTCCAGCTCCTTCCGATTTGCCTGCCAGATAGAAACCGGGTCTCCATAATACTGCAGTAAGTTTTTCATCCTCTTTCCTCCCAGTCCCCTGATGGTACTCAAGGCCAGCCAGTAGTAACGGGCGTCATCCATAACCACACCTCCCGGTTTTGCAATATCTTGTATTATACTTCTATATTTTGTTATTATTTCCTTTTACAAAAAGAAAAAAAAGAGGTTTTAACCTCCTTTTTTTCAAAAACAATTAATCTGTGAGGAAATCAAATATATTACTTAATGTGCTACT
>JGI24708J26588_10001890_pt1 | contig 16232 bp, 16 predicted proteins | sample BioPla1DNA2_FD_26588 | JGI IMG/M metagenome (IMG submission 26588) | reverse complement strand
ACGCCTGCAAAAACATGCAAGTATTATTGATAATTATTCTGCTTTAAACGGGCAGGAACAGTTTTGAATAAATAGAATTGCTACTATGGGAGGTTTTCGAGATGAAAAACTTGATAATCACAAATGGGACGATAGTTACGGATGAACTGATCCACAAAGGAACTATAGTAGTTATTGGAGATCGGATTATTTATGTCGGAGATCAAGTGGAAGGCGATAAAATAAAAAAGACTGCAGATACTGATGTATTTGAAATTATTGATGCAAAGGGAGGTTATATCGCTCCCGGCTTAATTGATGTTCATATGCACGGGGTCAATGGTGCTGAACTAATGGATGCAAATTCGGAAGCATTGCGAACCATGGGGCGTTTTGTTGTTCAACACGGCACAGTGGCGTTCTTACCCAGTACTGTTACTGCATCTAAAGAAAACACAAAAAAGGTTTCCCAATTGATAGCAGATTATTATGGTGGAGATGATGAGGCAGAAATTCTCGGTATCCATTTGGAAGGACCATATATTAACGAAGAATATAAAGGGGCCCAATATGGTCCTGCAATTCGTCACGCAGATCTTAAGGAGATGGAAGAACTCTACGCTATTCTCGGTGAAAAGCTACGATTAGTGACTTTGGCCCCTGAGGTGGAAGAAAATCTTCATGTGGTTCCCTGGCTAACCGAGCGGGGGGTTGTGGTTTCTATGGGTCATACAAACGCAACCTATGAGCAAGCATTGGCAGGGTTTGAACAGGGCATAAATTATGCCACACACACCTATAACGGCATGCGCGGATTGCACCACCGCGAACCCGGAGCCTTGGGGGCAATCTTAGCCACTCCGCATGTGTGGGCAGAGTTAATAGCCGATCTAATTCACGTTCATCCGGGAGCCATTAAAGTTCTGCTCAATGCGAAAAGTATTGAGCGCACAATTTTAGTATCAGATGCGGTGCAGGCCACAGGCTTACCTGATGGTAAATATGTTTTAGGTGATTTAGATATTTTTGTGAAAGATGGGGCCGCACGTCTCGCGGAAGGCAATCTAGCAGGAAGTACCTTGACTTTAATTACCGCGGTGAAAAACATGGTGGAGGCAATAGGTGTATCAATTCCCGATGCTTTTCGTATGGCCAGCCAAAATCCCGCAAAAGCCCTTGGTCTCAAAGAGCGCGGTTGGATTAGAGAAGGTAANTTGGCAGATATAATAATCGTTTCTCCGGAGTTTGAAGTGAAAAAGACAATTATTCGTGGTAAAGTTGTGTATAACAAAAATTAAGATTGAGGAAGGTGAAGAATGTGAATGTTGTGGTCGTGAATAATTTTGATCGCATGAGTGAAGAGGTTGCCAAAATAATGATCAAGCAAATCANACAGAAACCTAAAAGTGTTTTAGGTTTAGCAACCGGCAGTTCGCCCCTACGTGTTTATAAGTTGCTTGTGGAGTACCACAACCGCGGTGCTGATTTTAGTGGGTTGACNACCTTTAATCTCGATGAATATGTTGGCTTAAGTAAAGAACATCCACAAAGTTACCGCCAATACATGAATGAAAACTTCTTCTCCCACGTAAATATTAAACCTGAGAATACTTTCGTTCCCAGTGGTGTAACGGAGGATCCCGAGGAAGAATGCCGCTTGTACGAACAATCCATTAAACAAGCGGGGGGAATTGACATGCAGATTCTAGGNATAGGTTCAAATGCACATATTGGTTTTAATGAACCGGGCACACCTTTCGATTCCATCACTCAGGTAGTCGATCTTTCCGAAAGTACAATTAAAGATAATGCGCGTTTTTTTGATACCATAGAAGAGGTGCCGACAAAGGCAATTTCCATGGGTATTAAAACTATTATGCAGGCGAAGGAAATCGTGTTNATGGCTAACGGAGGCAGTAAGGCTAAAGCAATCTATGGTGCTGTAATGGGGCGCATAACGCCTGAAGTTCCCGCTTCAGTTTTACAGCTACATCCCTCAGTCACAATTGTCGTTGATCAAGCCGCAGCGAGCAAACTATAAAATGTATTGTTTCGCAGACTATCATACCCACACGAAATATAGCCATGGTACAGGGACGGTGCTACAAAATGTTGCCGCTGCAGCCGAACGCGGCCTAGAAATAATAGCCATTAGCGATCACGGTCCAAATCATTTATTTGCATACGGAATAAAGAACCTAGCTATTTTAGAAGAAATTCGGCAAGATTTGATTGAAGCAAATAGCAAGTATCCCCGCGTTAAAGCTTTGCTTGCATTGGAAGCAAACATCATCAGTGTGGACGGAGATTTGGATTTGCCTATGGAACAAAGGGATAAAGTAGACTTTTTGCAGGCAAATATTCATGCAATGGTTAGACCAAAAACGGTTGGTGACGGTTTTAGAATTTGGGGCTCACATTACGGCAAAAAAATGTGGCGCCCTTTGTCAAAAACTTCTTTGGTTGTGAATACTGATGCCACCATTCGAGCCGTGGAACGCAATAAAATAGATGTCCTAACACACCCCGGATTAAGGTTTGAAATTGATTATAAAGTGGTGGCACAGGCTTGTGCAACCTACGGAACCGCTTTTGAGCTCAACGCAAGTAAACCGTATTTAACACCGGAGATTGTTGAATTAGTGGCTAACGAAGGAGCAAAATTTGTTATCGGAAGCGATGCCCACTCTCCTGAGCGGGTGGGGGATTTTTTCTCGGCTTTAATGTTAGCAGAACAGGCGGGACTTACCCCGGAAAATGTTCTTAATGCTCGGTATAAAGANGATTTGGGGGGATAAATTTGCACAAACTAAGATGGCTTTATCCGGGAATGGGCATAAAGCGCTGGCTTGCTTTGTTAATTTTAGGCGTTCTTGCAATTGCCAGTGGCGTGGTCGTATTGTTCAATACCCCCGTGTTTAGCATATTCGAAAATAAACTTCTTAATCTTTTGGCTCCCGGGGGGCGCGGTTCTTGGGTTATCGGCGGTTTACTCATTGCCGAAGGTGTTTTATGTTTAATTGTATCCATTAGATGCGGAATAAGATCTTTAATCTCAGCGATTCGCCCTTCCGATGCCCCGGACCTATTAGAGTATGTTTATCAAACGAGAAACCTTCAAAAGGGCCCCAAAATTGTTGCAATTGGTGGCGGTACAGGGCTATCAACCATGCTACGNGGNCTAAAGCTATACTCAAGCAATATTACGGCTATTGTAACAGTGGCAGATGATGGTGGTAGTTCGGGGCGCATTCGCCAAGAACTAGGCATTTTACCACCTGGAGATATTCGCAATACTTTAGTTGCCCTTGCGCATACGGAACCACTGATGGAAAAGCTTTTTCAGTATAGATTTTCTTGGGGAGAAGGCCTTGTGGGTCATTCCTTTGGTAATTTATTTATAGCTGCCATGACCGATATTACAGGTGACTTTGAAGAATCTATAAGGGCTTTCAGCAAAGTTTTGGCGGTGAGCGGAAGAGTATTGCCTTCCACATTAGATANGGTGCGTTTGGGGGCAGTCTATTCAGACGGGTCAACTCTTATGGGTGAGAGTCAGATTGTGGGTACCGGAAAGAAGATAAAAAGAGTGTTTTTAGAACCCAATGAAGTTGAGGCCCTACCCGAAGCTTTGGAGGCCATATCAGAGGCAGATGTGGTTATCTTAGGTCCGGGTAGTTTATATACGAGTATTATTCCGAATCTTTTGATTCCTTCGTTGGCAGATGCATTGGCTAACACAACTGCCTCACGTGTATATATCTGTAATGTAATGAGTCAGCCGGGGGAAACAGACGGTCTAAGTGCCAGCGAACATGTGAAAACAATTTTGGATCACGTTGATCAGAAGAAGATAATTGATTGTATTATGGTTAATCAGGCTAGGATCTCTCAGGCGCAGCGTAAAAAATACGCCGAAGAAAAGGCACATCNCGTTCGAGCTGATTTAGGTGCTATCAGAAAGATGGGATTACAAGTGCACACCGGCGATTTTCTGGATCGCATGGATTTAGTGCGACACGACGGTGCAAAACTGGCTCGTGGAGTAATGAAATTTATCGATTCTAAAGAAAAGTAATGATTATTTCTCCCATTCCTTGAATAAGTTACTGAGGGGGGGAGTAATATGCGTAGGTTAGTGGCTGTTATAATCTTAATATCTACTCTGGGTTGGGGATTGCCAACAGTATTCCGTACCATTCACCGGCGTCTCTTTGGCGTGCAATCAGGCGTCTATTTAGAAGAACAAGCAATGGAATACTACTATGAAAACGAAGTGCGCGTTATCGTTGAACAGATGGTACGCAAGGCACAATTGCCGCCGATTGGGGCTAAAATTAATCACGACACCGGAGAAATTATTCCCCATGAAAATGGGTTATACTTTGATGTTGACGACATAGTTCACTCCGTTATTTCGGCCCGTTCCAATACCCATTTACCATTAAGGGGTATCGAAGTGGTTCCCCTGTGGAGAACTGAGCACTTAGAAGAACTCACAGCAATTATTGGCGATTTCTCCACCTCGGTTTTGGGAAGTCCGGCACGGGTGAAAAATATTGAGTTGTCCTTAAAAGCTATCAATAATATTTTGTTGATGCCCGGAGAAACTTTTTCGTTTAATGGAATTGTGGGTGAGCGTACTGTGGAGCGCGGATATGGCAGTGCTCCTATTATTTTGGGAGAAACGGTGGTACCCGGTGTGGGTGGAGGTATTTGCCAAACCTCCACAACCTTGTACAATGCCGTTAGATTAGCGGGACTCGAAATTGTAGAACGAAGAATTCATTCGGTTCCTCCCAGTTATATCAAACATGGTCTAGACGCGACCGTCGCGTGGCCACATACGGACTTTAAGTTTAGAAATAACTCAGACAGCCCGGTGATCGTTAAAGGCGCCATTCAAAGATGGAGGGTGCGGGTTTGGATTTTAGGCAAAGAAAGGGTAGACTAATATGGCATTCTCAGATGATACTCGAAATGAGTTGGCCAGAGTTATTCCCACTGCTCGTTGTTGCAGATTAACGGAATTATATGCTTTATATGAGCTCGACGGATTTTTGTTCGGCTCACATAATCAATATCTCGATTTTAATAATTCTTCTCCTTTGGTTGCTAGGAAGATCCTCAAGCTAGTTAAAGGTCTATATCCCGATTTTCCTACCCAGACTTTAGTTGTAAAGTCCCGTTCAAGGAGAACACAAATGTGCACAGTGCGAATTTTAGGCAGGGTTAGTGCGGAGAGAATTTATGGAGACTTTAAAAAATTAAGTGTAAAGAAAGACTCGGGCATACCTCGGAAAAAATGCTGTAGGCGTGCTTATTTGCGCGGTGCATTTTTAAGTAGGGGATCCATTACTAACCCGGAAAAGACATACCATTTAGAAATATCTACGGAACAGACCATGCTTGCAGATAAGATTTTGACAATTATTTTATCCCTTGGCTTGGAAGCCGGTATAACGCACAGAAAAGGTTCGCTCGTTGTTTACATGAAGGATGGGCAGCAGATCGTTAATTTGCTTAACTTGATGGGAGCACATGGGGCTTTGTTGCATTTTGAGAACATTCGCGTAATGAAAGATATGCGTAACCAAATAAACCGTTTAGTAAATTGTGAGACCGCAAATGTGGACAAGACCGTAAATGCGGCACTTAAGCAACTGGAGCATATCAAGACATTAGAAGAGCATATTGGCCTTGAAGAGCTACCACCTAAACTAGCGCAAGTTGCCCGTGTTCGCTTGGAAAACCCTTATGCTTCATTGCAGGAACTGGGTGAGCTCATGATTCCGAAAATGAGCAAATCAGGTATTAATTACCGCNTCAGGCAAATAAGGGAGATGGCACAGCAACTTGACAACTTAGATCCAAAGTCTTAACATCTTGACGGAAGGTAAAGATGACCAAGAGAAGAATAACTATAACTAGTGTGGGACAAAATAGACCCCGGTGGGACGATTAAGGTCCCGAGGTGAAGGGGGAATGCGAATTAGTGGATAGATTAGTTGCTTTGNAGCAAATTGTTCCGGAATTAGAGCTCTTTTTAGAACGTCGTTATAATATGCTAAAAGTGATTCGTTCTAAAGGCCCTGTGGGACGAAGGTTTATTGCCGCTCAGCTCAAGTGTTCCGAGCGGGTTGTGCGGGGAGAGCTAGACGTTTTGCGGGAGCAAGGCCTTGTATTCACTTCCTCTCTAGGTGTTCAACTTTCTCCCCAAGGTGAAAATGTTCTGCAGACTTTACAGGATGTTGTTAGAGAGTTTCATGATCTGGAATATCTAGAAGAAAAATTAGCAGAGGTTCTCAATGTTGGTAAAATGATTGTTGTACCGGGCGATGCTGATGTGGAGCCCGCGGGAAAAAGGGAACTAGCTGAGGCAACGGCCCGATATTTATGCAGTATTCTCTGTGAAGGCGATGTATTGGCCGTAACGGGAGGGACAACTTTAGCGAAAGTTGCAGAGTCTTTTCCGAGCATGGGCATACAGAAACATGTCACGGTGGTATCAGCTAGAGGCGGCTTAGGTGAAGATGTGGAAATTCAGGCAAACACTATTGCTGCACGCTTAGCCGATAAACTTGGCGGCACATATCGGATGCTACACGCCCCTGAAGATGTTTTGCCCTGTTATTTAGAACAGATTATGAATGAACCAAAAATTCGTGATGTGATTAATCTAGGGCGGCGCGCCAATGTNCTTTTACATGGAATAGGTACCGCAGAAGAAATGGCTAAACGTCGCGGTTTAGATGGCGAACTAATTATGCGTCTTATTACGGAGGGTGCGGTTGGAGAGGCTTTTGGCTATTATTTTGATTCTCAGGGAAATATTGTGTATAACACAAGTTCCGTTGGATTACGCTTGGAGGATCTTGAGAGGATTCCCAAGGTAATAACAGTCGGAGGGGGACGCAGTAAAGCTTGGGCAGTTATGTCAGTGTTATCTCGGGGTTATTGTGATATTTGCATCACCGATGAAGGGGTAGCCCGGAGGTTGATGACTTTAAAGGAATTAAATTAAGAGGAGGATGTACAAATGGGTGTTAAAATTGGTATTAATGGATTTGGTCGTATCGGTCGTTTGGTTTTAAGAGGTGCTTTAAAAGATTCTAATCTTGAGGTAGTGGCTGTTAATGACTTGACAGATGCTAAGACCTTGGCACACTTGCTTAAGTATGATACAAACCATGGTACCTTAGATGCCGATGTTTCAGTTGATGGCGACAGCATTGTAGTAAATGGTAAGAAAATCAAGGTTATGGCAGAACGCGATCCAAAGAACATTCCTTGGGGTGACCTAGGCGTCGAGTATGTTGTGGAAGCAACCGGAATTTTCCGCAAACGCGAACAAGCCCAATGGCATATCGATGCAGGTGCTAAGAAAGTTATCATTTCTGCACCGGCCAAAGATGAAGATATCACCATCGTAATGGGTGTTAACGAAGACGAGTATGATGCAGCTAACCATCATGTAATCTCTAACGCTTCTTGCACAACTAACTGTCTCGCCCCTTTTGCTAAAGTAATCGACGATAATTTTGGAATCAAAAAGGGTCTCATGACTACAGTTCATGCCTATACAACAGATCAAAATATTTTAGACTTACCTCACAGAGATCTAAGAAGAGCCCGCGCCGCGGCGGCAAATATTGTTCCAACAACGACAGGCGCAGCCGCTGCTGTAGGTTTGGTTTTACCACAGCTCAAAGGTAAACTAGATGGTTTTGCCATGCGTGTACCTACCTCTACAGTTAGTGTAGTTGACCTTGTTGTCGAAACCGATAAACCAGTAACTGCAGATGCAATTAATGCTCTCTTCAAAGAAGCGGCTGAAGGCGATCTTAAGGGTGTCTTGGGCTATGAGGAAGCACCTTTAGTTTCTTCGGATTACAAAGGCAACGATAATTCCTCTATTGTTGATGCACCATTAACAAAGACAATGGGCGATAACATGCTAAAGGTAGTTGCATGGTATGACAACGAGTGGGGTTATTCCATGAGAGTTGTTGACCTCATCCGTTATATGGAAGAAAAGAAGTAATTACAATAAAGTAAGCAGCGAAGGATCCTCCCGTTTTAGGGAGGATTCCCTCCGCTTTGAGATAAGGAGGATTCCCATGGCTAAAAAAACAATTTTGGATCTCGATGTGCAAGGTAAAAAGGTTTTAATGCGCGTCGATTTTAATGTACCTATGCAAGATGGTGTTATCACAGATGATAAGCGTATTCGTGCAGCTTTACCCAGCATTCAACATTTAATCAAAGAAGGTGGCAAAGTTATTTTGATGTCACACTTCGGTCGTCCTAAAGGTAAAGTTGTTGCAGAATTGCGCCTTGATCCCATTGCTAAACGCCTCGGTGAGCTATTAGGGCAACCGGTACAAAAAGTAGATGACTGTATTGGTCCCGATGTGGCAAAGGTAGCAGATGCCCTAGAGCCAGGTGAAGTTCTTGTGCTAGAAAATGTACGTTTTTACGCAGAAGAAACGGATAATGATCCTGAATTTGCAAAGAATTTGGCATCAATCGCCGATCTTTATGTAAATGATGCTTTCGGTACTGCACACAGGGCTCACGCCTCTACGGAAGGCGTGGCACAATATTTGCCTGCAGTATCCGGATTTCTAATGGAAAAAGAATTGGAGTTTTTGGGTGGCGCCGTGGAAAACCCAAAACGTCCTTTTGTTGCAATTTTGGGCGGTGCAAAAGTACAAGATAAGATTGCGGTTATTGAAAGTCTTTTGTCGAAGGTTGATTACTTGATCATCGGTGGAGGCATGGCTTATACCTTCCTAAAGGCACAGGGCTATGAGATCGGAAACTCTCTGCTGGATGCAGACAGACTAGAGTTCTGTAGGGAAATCATTGAAAAAGCTAAATCTGCTAATGTTGAATTAGCCTTACCCGAAGATATCATCGTTGCCAAAGAATTTGCCGCCGATGCGGAAAACAAGGTTGTTGCAGCAACTGAAATTCCGGCTGATTGGGAAGGTTTAGACATTGGCCCTAAGACGACAGAAAACTTTAGTCAGATTGTAAAACAAGCGGGCACAGTTGTCTGGAACGGTCCCATGGGTGTATTTGAGTTTGAGGCCTTCGCTGCCGGAACAAAAGGTGTGGCAGAAGCTATGGCTAACTCCTCGGCTATTACAATAATCGGTGGAGGAGACTCGGCTGCCGCAGTAGAACAAATGGGATTAGCTGATAAAATGACCCATGTTTCGACCGGTGGCGGTGCTTCGCTGGAGTTTTTGGAAGGCAAAACTTTACCGGGCGTAGCTGCACTAAATGATAAATAGAGGTGAAATATGCGTACTCCTATTATTGCAGGAAACTGGAAGATGAATAAAATTGTGGGCGAAGCGTTAGAGCTTTGTCGACAGCTTGATGAAGCAGTGGCAAATAGTGATGTTGAGGTGGTTGTTTGTCCACCTTTTACCGCTTTAGCATCCCTTAATGCCCTAGGTCTAAAGAAAGTTAAGCTAGGTGCCCAAAACATGTATTTTGAAGAACAGGGTGCATTTACCGGAGAAATTTCCGCGTCAATGCTAGTTGATGTGGGAGCAGAGTATGTTATTTTAGGACACTCCGAAAGGCGCGAAATCTTCAAAGAAGAAGATGAACTGATTAATAAAAAGGTATTGAAGGCCTTGGAGGCAAACTTAAAACCAGTTCTTTGTGTCGGTGAAACACTAGAACAAAGAAAAACCGGAGATACTGAAAAAGTAGTAGTTGAGCAAACCACGAAGGCTCTAGTCGATGTAAAATCTGATGAACTAGCTAACGTCGTTATTGCCTATGAACCGATTTGGGCTATTGGAACAGGTGAAACCTCCGATGGCCAAGATGCCAATGAAGTTATTTCATCTATTCGTCGGACGTTGGCCAAACTTTATAATCAAGAATTGGCTGACCAAGTGCGAATTCAATACGGCGGAAGTGTTAAGCCTGATAATATTGCTGAGTTCATGAATCAATCGGATATTGATGGCGCTTTAGTGGGTGGAGCAAGCCTGAACGTCAAGGATTTTGTTGGCATAATCGAATATTAGGAGTGAAGTATATGAAAAAACCAACAGCATTAATCATTCTTGACGGTTTTGGTCTCAGAGATTCAACCGAGGGAAATGCAGTCAGCGCTGCTAAAACACCTAATGTAGATTGGTTAAACGAAAAAGCTCCCCATAGCCATCTAGCCGCTTCCGGCGGTAGTGTGGGTCTAATGGATGGACAGATGGGTGACTCCAATGTTGGTCACTTAAATATTGGAGCAGGCAGAATCGTGTATCAAGATGTGGTGAGAATCTCCAAGGCTAGTAAAGATGGGACACTTTCAAAAAATGAGACAATTGTGGCATCTATGGAACACGCTTTGCAGACAGGTGGAGCATTCCATTTGATGGGGTTAGTATCACCGGGTGGGGTCCATAGTCATACCGATCACCTTTATGCCTTGATGAAGATGGCAAAAGAAAAGGGTCTATCTAAGGTGTTTATTCATGCCTTTTTAGACGGAAGGGACGTACCACCGAGTAGTGCCAAGGAATATCTCGCGGATTTAGAAACGAAAATTTCTGAAATCGGGGTAGGGCAGATTGCTACGATCTCCGGTCGTTATTATGCAATGGATCGGGATAAGCGATGGGAAAGGGTTTCCCAAGCATATAATGCCCTTTTAGGTGAAGGTCGCACAGCACCTAGTAGTGCAACAGCTATATCCGAGGCATATGAGCAAGGGGAAACAGACGAGTTTGTGATTCCCACGGTTATTGTACAAGATGGAAAGGCTGTTGGGCCTATTCAAGATGGCGATAGTGTTTTATTCTTTAACTTCAGAGCCGATAGGGCCAGAGAACTCAGTTGGGCCTTGGTTAATGACGAGTTTGACGGATTCGATCGCGGACAAAAGTTAGATATCTCATATGCAACCATGACCCAATACGATGTGGAATTAAATGCTCCCTTTGCCTTTCCGCCACAGGATTTTAAAAATACTCTAGGAGAATATTTAGGCTCCCTCGGTAAGACGCAATTAAGAATCGCGGAAACAGAGAAGTATGCCCATGTTACTTTTTTCTTTAACGGTGGCGTAGAGCAGCCTAATCCGGGTGAAAAACGTATTTTAGTACCTTCCCCGAAGGTGGCTACCTACGATTTGCAACCGGAGATGAGCGCGCCTGAAGTGACCGAAGAGGTTGTTAAGGCAATTAATAGCGGCGAATTTGACTTAATCGTTTTAAACTATGCCAATTGCGACATGGTTGGTCATACCGGTGTTTTCGAGGCTGCAGTTAAAGCAGTTGAAGCTGTTGACACGGGTCTTGGCAAAGTTTTAGAAGCAATTAAAAATATGGGTGGTATGGCTTTAATCACTGCCGATCATGGCAATGCGGAACAGCTGATTGATCCCGAAACAGGTGGAGCGTATACGGCCCATACTACCAATTTAGTTCCCATTTGGCTATTTAACGCCCCGGAGAACTATAAAATTAAGCCCGGAATACTGGCTGATTTGGCACCGTCACTATTAGAGTTGATGAACATACCCCAGCCTAGTGAGATGACGGGTGAAAGCATAATTGTGAAGGAGGAAGAATAGTTATGATTATTAATGGTGTAGTAGCAAGAGAGGTTTTAGACTCCCGTGCTAATCCCACAGTTGAAGTTGAAGTATATTTAGTTGACGGTTCTAGCGGAAGGGCCATCGTACCTTCCGGTGCATCCACAGGTGCATATGAAGCAGTTGAATTACGTGATGGTGACAAGGGTCGTTATCTAGGTAAAGGTGTGGAACAGGCTGTTAAGAACGTAGACGAAATCATCGCACCTGAAATTATAGGTCTAGATGCAACTGATCAAGCGGCCATCGATCAGATCATGATTGATTTAGACGGAACCCCCAATAAAGGCAAGCTCGGTGCAAATGCAATTTTAGCAGTATCTTTAGCAGTTGCCCATGCAGCGGCGAACTCCTTAGGCATGCCCCTTTATCGCTATATCGGAGGCGTAAATGCTAAAGAACTTCCCGTACCCATGCTGAATATTTTAAATGGCGGCGAACATGCAGATAATAACGTTGATATTCAAGAATTCATGGTTATGCCCGTTGGTGCTGAGTCTTTCAAAGAGGCACTTAGAATGGGTGCTGAAATATTCCATAGCTTAAAGGCTGTTCTTCAAGGAAAAGGTCTTAATACAGCAGTTGGCGACGAAGGTGGATTTGCTCCTAACCTAGGATCAAACGAAGAAGCTATTCAAGTAATAATTGAAGCTATCGAGAAGGCCGGCTACAAACCGGGCGAAGACGCTTTTATTGCCTTAGACGTCGCTGCAACTGAGATGTTTAAAGACGGTAAATATCACCTCGAAGGTGAAGGCAAAGTTCTTAGCACAGATGAAATGATTGCTTATTATAAGGACTTGGTTGATAAATATCCCATCATTTCCATCGAGGATGCCCTCAGTGAAGATGAGTGGGATGGCTGGAAGAAGCTCACCGATGCAATTGGTGATAGGGTACAATTAGTGGGTGACGATCTATTTGTAACGAACACTGAACGTTTGATTAAAGGAATTGAAGAAGATATTTCAAATTCGATCTTGATTAAAGTGAACCAAATTGGTACACTTACAGAAACACTAAATGCAATCGAAATGGCGAAACGAGCCGGATTTACAGCTGTTGTTTCCCACAGGTCCGGTGAAAGTGAAGATACCACCATTGCAGACTTGGTAGTGGCAACTAACGCCGGTCAGATTAAAACGGGTGCACCGAGCAGAACTGACCGTGTAGCTAAATATAACCAATTGCTACGTATTGAAGAAGAACTTGATTTCGTAGCAGAATATCCCGGTCGTACAGCGTTTTACAACATTAATAAATAGGTAAAAAGCAAAAACGGCATAGCGTCGTGAATTAGCTCACAAGCTATGCTGTTTTGTTTAACAAAAATCTAATTTAAGGAGGGTTAACATGAGATTTATTGCTGCGCATGAAACTATTGGGAACACACCGTTGGTGAGACTAAACTGTCTTACAGGTCCTTCTGATGCAGAAGTCTGGGTTAAATTGGAGTCGGCGAATCCCGGCGGTAGCGTCAAAGACCGCCCGGTATTGTATATGATAAATGCCGCCGAAGAAAAGGGGGTTCTCACTCAGTGTTCCACGATCATTGAGGCCACAAGTGGAAATACAGGTATTGCCATAGCCATGTTAGCCTCTTCAAAGGGCTATAAGTCCGTTATTGTTATGCCCGAAACAATGAGTGTGGAAAGACGTCAATTAATGCAGGCTTATGGTGCTGAGTTAATCTTAACAGAGGGATCGAAGGGAATGTCAGGTGCCGTTGACTTAGCAAAGAAGTTAGTAGATGAGAAAGGGTACTTCATGCCTAGCCAATTTACTAATATAGCTAATGTTCAAGCGCATTATGAAGGTACCGGTGTGGAAATTCTCAAAGATTTAGGGGAATCGCCAAATGCCTTTGTAGCGGGAGTCGGAACCGGTGGCACAATTACGGGTGTAGGTCGAAGGCTTAGGGAAAACGATGAAAACGTTTTGATCGTTGCCGCCGAGCCCAGTAAATCACCAATTCTTTCCGGTGGCGCACCCGGACCCCACGGTATTCAAGGTATTGGAGCCAATTTCGTTCCGGAAATTCTCGATAGAAGTGTTATCGACCGCATTCTTACGATTAATGATGAGGATGCTTTCGCAATATCGAGAAGGTTGGCTAAAGAAGAAGGAATTTTGTGCGGTATTTCTGCAGGTGCTAATGTCTTTGCTGCTCTACAAATCGCTAAGGAACTGGGGCAAGGTAAAAAAGTGGTCACTATAATTCCTGATACGGGCGAAAGGTATCTTTCCACAGCCCTATTTAATGGAGTTTAGGATATGTTTAGACTAATAAAGCGAGAAGCTCGCAATATTTTAGAGAAGGATCCTGCCGCGAAGGGCTTGGTTGAGGTATTGTTTTGTTATCCCAGCTTAAGGGCGGTCATTTATCACAGAGTGGCCCACAAGCAGTACAAAAAAGGACGAATTCTTTTGGCGCGTTTAATCTCTCAACGGGCGAGAAAGGTTACGGGCATTGAAATTCACCCAGGTGCAATATTGGGTGAGAATCTTTTCATTGATCACGGTATGGGTGTGGTAATTGGTGAAACCGCTGAGGTGGGTAATAATGTTACCATTTTTCATGGTGTTACATTAGGCGGTATAGGTGGAAACCCCGATGAGAAACGCCACCCAACTGTGGAAGATAATGTTATAATCGGGACCGGGGCTAAAGTCCTTGGCCCCATCACCATAGGAAAAGGTGCCAAGATAGGTGCTAATGCCGTTGTTCTAAAAGATGTTAGACCTCATACTACTGTTGTGGGGATTCCAGCCAAAGAGGTCGAGAATAAAGGGAATTCTTATAGCGTATAGAATTACAATTTGAGCTTGTGTTCGCTTGAAGGACACAAGCTAACATGTTTTCACTAAAATCGTACTAAGTTAAACGGTCAAAATGCCGGAACTAACTTAAGAACAGCATGTAGGAGGATTAGATGAAAAAGTTTTCTAAAGATTTCATTTGGGGTGTTGCTACAGCTTCATATCAAATTGAGGGTGCTTTTGACAAGGACGGACGGGGCGAATCTATCTGGGATCGCTTTAGTAAAACTCCCGGTAAGGTTTTAAAAGGTCATACGGGCGATGTTGCTTGCGATCATTACCACCGTTACAAAGAAGATATTGCTCTAATTAAAGACCTCGGGGTTGATAGTTATCGTTTTTCTTTAGCTTGGCCACGTATTATTCCCGAAGGTAGCGGCGCGGTGAATCAAAAAGGCATTGATTTTTACAAAAGATTGATTGATGAACTTTTAGACCAAGGTATTTCACCGGCTGTCACAGTTTATCACTGGGATCTGCCTCAAGTCTTAGAAGACAAGGGCGGTTGGCTAAATCGTGATACAGCAAAGCATTTAAGGGATTTTGCCGCAGTGGCCTTTGAAGAATTTAACTATGGCGTTGATAAGTGGATAACTCTTAATGAACCATGGTGTTCTGCCTATTTAGGCTATGGAAGTGGCGAGCAAGCACCGGGCAAGAAGGACTTTGCCGCTAATATTAATGCTTCTCACCATCTGCTTTTGGCCCATGGCTTAGCGTTAGAGGCCTATCGTGAGCTTAATCTTACAGAAGATATTGGTATTACATTTAATCTGTCTCATCACTATCCTGTTTCGGATAAACCAGAAGATCTTGATGCAACGAGGATTGCAGATGGGTTACTAAATCGCTGGTATCTTGATCCGGTTTTTAAAGGGGCATACCCTGCGGATATGACAGAGTTGATTAAACTAGTAGAACCTTTCGTAAAGGAAGGCGACTTGGATTTAATTAGTAAGCCCAATGATTTTTTAGGAATTAATATGTACAGCCGTAACATCGTCAAAGCCGATGAAAACGGTCAACCTCAGAGTCAGCCCGCGGTGCATCCTGTAACGGCTATGGGATGGGAAATCTACCCCGAAAGTTTGTATGATCTACTGGTCCGCGTTGATAAAGATTATGGTCCGATTCCCATTTACATTACGGAAAATGGTGCCGCTTTCGATGATCGCGTAGAAAACGGTAAGGTACACGATGCAAAGAGAACAGATTATTTAGAACGTCACTTTGCTCAAGCCGCACGTGCTATCGAAGCAGGTATACCATTAAAGGGATACTACGTATGGTCACTTTTGGATAATTTTGAGTGGGCATTCGGTTATGAGCGCCGTTTCGGCATAATCTATGTGGATTTTGATACACAAGAGCGAATCATGAAAGACAGTGCCATCTGGTATAAACAATTCTTGCAGGAATTGAAAAAATAGTTATGTAGAGGTTTAGATGCCATGGTTGCCTACATGGTTGGCTTATGGTAAAATAAGTGGGTAGATTTGAAAAGTGACAGGAGGTGTCTTAACTATGGGAACCTTTTTAATGATTGTTCAGTATATTATCTGTATTGCCCTGATTGTTGCTGTAGTTTTACAAGAAAGTAAGGGTGAAGGTTTGGGTTCCATCGGCGGTGGATCTCAAATGTTCTTTAATCAGCGTAAGGGGACAGAAGAAATTCTCGAGATGGCAACTAGGTATCTCGCCGTTGGTTTCCTTGTACTTTCTGTCGTTATTTCAGTTTGGTTTTAACAAGCATACTTAAAAGTTCTCTGCCGAGTAATCGGTAGAGAGCTTTTTTTCATAAGGTGGGAAG
>JGI24708J26588_10001889_pt1 | contig 16242 bp, 16 predicted proteins | sample BioPla1DNA2_FD_26588 | JGI IMG/M metagenome (IMG submission 26588) | reverse complement strand
ACCAGTTTCCGGGGTGGTATATCAACTGCTAAGTCTATGGTGGAAAGTTGATCCATCTCTTTTACGCAGAAATCAGGAATAAATGCAATTCCTAAACCGATTTTAGCTAAATCAATCAACAAGTCATTACTACTCAGCTCAATGGCCGGTACCAGATCCAGGGAATTTTCTAGGAAGAGGTTATGGAGAAATTGGCTAGTAGTTGATTTCTTCTCTAACATTAAAATAGGGTACTGCTGTAATTCGTAAAGAGTAATTGGACGATTGGTAATCGGATAATACTTTTCATTGGCAATAAATATATCATGGAATTCTTTCACTGGAATGATATTCATGAAATTATTTAAGGCATGATTGGGGGAATTAGTAACAATTACATCGACTTCATTCCGTTCCAAAAGTTTTGCACATTGAATTGATGTTCCGTTGGTAACTTTTATATGAATTTGGGGATACTTATTATGAAAATTATTTAAATAAGGTACAAGATAATAACGACAAATGGTATCACTGGCACCAATTCTTAATTGAACACCGCTTTGGGGATCTGCGCAGAGCTGGTTCTCTCCACGACTAATCAGATTTATGGCAGGTTCAATATGTTTTAAAAGAAGTTCTCCCTCCTTGGTCAGGGCAACCCGCTTTGTACTCCGGATAAAGAGGGTCTGATTAAGCCTTTTTTCCAGAGTTTTAATCGATTGACTAACTGCTGATTGAGAGATGAACAAGGCTTCTGCTGCTTCAGAAAAACTTAGACTTTTTGCCACATGATAGAAAACTTTATATAATTCATAATTGATATCCATAAGTAACCTCCAATAGTAATTTATCGACCGTGGTTTATTAGCAAGTCTTATAAAAACCTTAACATATATTAATTATTATTATAAATCCAATTATGCTATAATGCAAGTAAATTGTTTCAAAACCGTATGTGTAGAAGTAGGTCTTCTTAGATAGGAGTATGTGTATGAGTAATGTTAAAAGAATTTATGTGGAAAAGAAAGCACCTTACGACATAAGAGCTAAGGAGTTAAAAAGTGAACTGATTAGTTATTTGAGAATTAAGAATCTGGAATCCCTACGGATTTTGATTCGTTATGATATAGAAAATGTGAGCGAGGATATATACAAAAAGGCATTAAACACGGTTTTTTCAGAACCTCCAGTGGACATCCTTTATGAAGAAAAATTTGAAATTGGTGCTAAGGATCGAGTGTTTTCTGTGGAGTATTTACCAGGACAGTTCGATCAAAGAGCAGATTCTGCAGAGCAATGTGTGAAACTTCTTAATGAAAAGGAAGAACCCCTTATTCGCTCTGCTACTACTTATATCCTTACGGGAGATATTTCCGATGAAGAATATGACCGTATAAAGTCGTATTGTATTAATCCGGTGGATTCAAGAGAAACCGATGAGGTTAAACCAACTACCTTAGTAGCCCATTTTGATGAGCCAGGGGATGTAGAGATTCTCCAGGGATTTTGTGATATGGATGAAGAAGGATTGTTGGAGCTTTATCATTCTTTGAATCTTGCCATGACAATTCAGGATTTTGAACACATTCAAAATTATTTTAAACATGAGGAAAAAAGAGATCCATCCATGACGGAAATCAGAGTTTTGGATACCTATTGGTCGGATCATTGCCGTCATACTACCTTTTTAACTGAATTAAAGGATATTCAGTTTGAAGAAGGTTACTATACAAAGCCAATCAAGGCTGCATATGATAGCTATTTATCTGAGAGGAAGAAACTTTATAAAGATAGAAAGGATAAATATGTATCCTTAATGGATATTGCCCTTCTAGCTATGAAAAAATTAAAAGCTGAGGGTAAATTAGAGGATATGGAAGAGTCCGATGAAATTAATGCCTGCTCAATCATTGTTCCTGTAGAAATTGATGGGAAAGAGGAAGAGTGGCTGGTATTCTTTAAGAATGAGACCCATAACCATCCAACAGAAATTGAACCTTTTGGTGGGGCTGCTACTTGTTTAGGTGGAGCCATCCGTGATCCCTTATCTGGTAGAGGGTATGTTTATCAGGCAATGAGGGTTACCGGTGCAGCGGATCCTACAGTTTCTTTAAAAGAGACTTTAAAGGGAAAACTGCCACAGAGAAAAATCTGTACCGGTGCTGCAGCTGGTTACAGTTCTTATGGAAACCAAATAGGCTTGGCTACTGGCCTAGTAGACGAAATTTATCATCCAAACTATGTGGCGAAACGTCTAGAAATTGGTGCTGTTATGGGAGCCGCACCAAGGAAGAATGTAATTCGTAAAAATTCTGATCCCGGAGATTTTATTATTTTAATGGGTGGAAGAACCGGTCGGGATGGATGTGGTGGAGCAACAGGATCTTCTAAGATTCATACCACGGAGTCCATAGAAACTTGTGGAGCTGAAGTACAGAAGGGGAATCCGCCTACAGAAAGAAAACTTCAGAGACTATTTCGTAGGGCTGAAGTGAGCCGATTAATAAAAAAATGCAATGATTTTGGAGCCGGTGGTGTATCCGTTGCCATTGGTGAACTAGCGGATGGATTATTAATTGACTTAGATAAGGTACCGAAAAAATATGCCGGTTTGGATGGAACGGAACTGGCCATATCGGAATCCCAGGAGAGAATGGCAATTGTTGTTGATCCTTCCCATGTTGATCAGATGTTAGCCTATGCTAAAGAAGAGAATCTCGAAGCGGTGGTAGTAGCCCAGGTAACCGAAGAGCCTAGACTTGTAATGACTTGGCGTGGAAAGCCAATTGTAGATATATCCAGAGCATTTTTAAATACCAATGGAGCCCATCAGGAAGCAAATGCCTATATAAAGGTTCCTAATGTTGAAGATAATTATTTGAAATATGGAAGTAAATCCTTGGGTCAGGGGAGCGGAAAGTATCTTGGCAATCTTGTTTTAGAAAATGATTCTACAAAAAGCAGTAAGGATATTAAAGATTTATGGCTTGATAACCTAGCTTCTTTAAATGTATGTTCCAAGAAGGGTCTTGTGGAGATGTTTGATAGCAGCATAGGGGCAGCTACGGTTACTATGCCTTATGGAGGAAAATATCAGTTATCTCCAATCCAGACTATGATTTCTAAATTACCGGTTATCCATGGTGAAAGCGATACAGTAACTATGATGAGCTATGGCTTTGATCCCTTCTTATCCAGCTGGTCACCCTTCCACGGATCGGTTTATGCGGTTCTATCTTCTGTAGCAAAAATTGTGGCAGCAGGTGGAGATCATAAAAAGATACGATTTACTTTTCAAGAATTTTTCCGCCGTCTAGGAGATGATCCGAAACGATGGGGCGAACCCTTGGTAGCACTTTTAGGAGCCTTTGATGCTCAGATTAAATTAGGCTTACCTTCCATAGGGGGTAAGGATAGCATGTCAGGTACCTTTAATGAGATTGATGTACCTCCTACTTTAGTATCCTTTGCAGTGGACATAGCGAAAGCCAGCCATGTGGTTACAACAGAATTAAAAAATGTAGGTAATGTTCTAGTTCGATTTAGAATACAAAAAGACGAATATGATTTACCGAACTATAATCAGGTTACAGACCTTTATGTAAAGATCCATAAATGGATTCAAGCAGGTAAGATTTCCTCAGCATTTGCTCTAGGGATTGGAGGAATCAGTGAAGCTGTAAGTAAGATGTCCTTTGGTAATCACTTAGGGGTTAAGTTGGAAGACTCCTTATCGATAGGGGATCTGTTCCTGCCAGCTTACGGAGATATCCTAGTAGAAGTTTCTGAGGATACTCTAAAACTTCTATCCGAAGATTTTGCTGCAGATGCGTATAGTATCATAGGTCATGTCATTGAAGAAGAAGCCTTCCTCTATGGTAAGACCAGAATTGCTATCAATGAAGCCTTAGAGACATGGATGAAAACCTTAGAAAAAGTATATCCTAGCAAAACCGATTTCGAGGATCAAACAATTGAAACGAAGTTATACGACGGGAAGAAAATATATATTGCCAAAGAAAAGTTTGCAAAGCCTAGGGTATTCATACCTGTTTTACCTGGTACCAATTGTGAATATGATTCCCAAAAGGTATTTGAAGATGCTGGAGCAATTGTAAATACCGTTGTTTTCAAAAATATGTCAGGAGATGATATATCAGAGTCTGTCAGAGCCTTTGAAAAGGCGGTTAAGGAAGCCCAGATTCTCATGTTCCCTGGTGGTTTTTCCGCTGGAGATGAGCCAGATGGTTCTGCAAAATTCTTTGCTACGGTATTTCGTAATGAAAGAATTAAGGAAACAGTAAATAAATTGATTAAGGAACGAGATGGTTTGATTCTTGGAATTTGTAATGGATTTCAAGCATTGATAAAATTAGGATTGCTTCCTTACGGTGAGATTACTCCTCAAAAGGAGGATTCACCAACCTTGACCATGAATCGCATTGGTAAGCATGTTTCTAAATATGTTTATACCAAGGTGGTTTCCAATAAATCTCCTTGGCTTATGAAGGCAGAATTAGATGCGATTTACTCAATTCCTACCTCCCATGGGGAAGGACGTTTTGTAGCCAATGATGCATGGATTAAAAAATTAATCGAGAATGGTCAGGTGGCAACCCAATATGTAGACCTAGAGGGTAACCCTACCTTGAATAGTGAGTTTAATCCCAATGGTTCCTACTATGCCATTGAAGGAATCACCAGTCCAGATGGAAGAGTATTGGGTAAGATGGCTCACTCCGAACGAAAAGGCGATTCTGTAGCAATCAATATTGTGGGCAATAAGAATCAGCTGATCTTTGAATCGGGAGTATCTTATTATAGATAATGTCATAGTAAGTTTTTTGGACAATTTAAAGTATCTTGTTTTTGACCGATTAGGTAAGTCTTAATAAGCTTTTTTCTAAATATTGGGGGATTGAAAGGTGTTTAAAGATATAATCTTTAAACACCTTTTTAAAATTTTACAGCTATTCTTTTATCTGGCATTCCATAGGAGATACATCATCGCGAAAACCTTTCCATACTGGTTGTCTTAGCATGCCTTTTTCATTGGGCATATATTGTACAACACAAACCTTCTCAGGCTTTAACCAGACAGCATTTTCATTTCCGGGAGGTGTAACAAAGAATGGAGAGTGATCCATAATTTCTAATTTACTCAGTTCTCCCTGCTTAACTCCAAGAGTTACATGGCCTTGGTATAGAAGTTCATTTCCACGATATTTTCCCAATACAATGCTTGTAATGCCTTTAGCCTTAGGGATGTATCCACAAACAACAAAATCTTCATCAGCAAGGAATTTAAATTTNATCCAATCCTTAGTACGTTTATCAAAATAATANTTACTATCCTTCTTTTTTGCTATAACACCCTCTAATTTTTGAGCCTTAGCAATGGAAAATAGCTCAATTCCTTTTTCCGGAATATAGCGACTAACGGCTAACCTGGCATCTTCCATAACGGTTTCCTGGAGAATTGCTTTCCGTTCCAGTAAAGGTAGATCCGTCAGTTCCTTATCCTTTCGATAAAGGATGTCATAGGCTACAAAAGAAGCTGGATATTGTTCTGAGGATAGCTGAATCTTAAATTTATTAGAAGTTAAAGCCCGTTTTTGAATTTCAAAAAAGTCCGGTACTCCATTTTTTAAGATCACTAATTCACCATCTAAGATACAACGTTCCTTAACTTGTCTATGGATTTCCTTTAACTCCGGTACCTTTGGAAGTAACCTAAGATTTCTCTTATTACGGAGTTCTGTTTCAGAATCCAGATAAGCAATACAACGAATACCATCCAATTTTAATTCATAAATCCAGTCTGGATGATTAAAGGGTTCTGTCATTTCAGAAATTAACATAGGTTTGATATTCTTTAATTCAAATAAATCCATTATGCACTACCAATCAGATTTTTATCCTGGTTCATTGCTAAAGTACGTTGCAATGCTTCCATCAAATCAATGACATTACTTGGAGTGGAAGTATCCACTGCAACGATATCCTCACCATGGATTTTTTTCATAATAGCAGCCCGTAGGCGTTCCTGGTATTCGTCTTTATACTTACNAGGATCAAAGGAAGCAGTCATGGTATTGATTAGGGTTTTTGCCATGGTGACTTCCTGTTCGTTTAATTCNACCTTGGGAATTTGTTTTGGGATCGCTAGGATTTCATCTTGATAGAAGAGGGTTTTTGCAATCATTCCTTCTGGTGTGGGATACAATACAAGCAGATTTTCTTTGGTACCAATCACCGTTTTCGCTAAGGCAACCTTACCTTCGTCTAACATGGCAGTTCTCAAAAGTTCAAAGGCTTTTTCAGCACCAGCTTCTGGTATGGCATAATAATTTTTCTCATAGAATATGGGATCGATCTCCTGGAGATGAACAAATTGAATGATATGGATCGTCTTGTCCTTTTTTGTTTTAATTTTTTCCAGCTCATCTTGGGTCATGGTTACATATTTTCCATCTTCATACTCATAACCTTTTATGATATCATCGCCCTTTACTTCTTTATTGCAGCTAGGACAATATTTTTTGTATTTGACCCGTTCTTTGGTATCCTTACATAATTGATTAAAATGAATATCATTGTCCCGGTTTGTGGTATATAAACCTACTGGAATATATAAGAGTCCCAGAGAAATGGCTCCTTTATGTGATACACCCATGGTAACCCTCCTTTTATAGTTTTAACATAGAATTTTAAAATAGGTTTCAAAGATAGATTTTAAAAATAGGTTTCAAAAGATAGAATTTTAAAATAGGTTTCATAAGATAGATTTTTAAATTAGTTCTAAAACTTAGCATTTTAAATTTGATTTTTAAATTAAAATTTAATCGGTTAAATTGGTAAGAATAATATTATGAGATAGACTTTTTCTTAATCTTTATCACTAGGAAATAGAAAATACATTCTAAGGGAAGTATTGGTAATTTTAATAAACAAGATATTTTATTGATTAAAATAAAAGTATATCTTAGATTAGTATTGGAATGATAGGTTGGAATCATACTTCTAACAGGGATAAGAAAATTTATCAAAGGTATTCTATTTTAATAGTCTTAATGTTATAATTTGGTTAATGTAAATTTGGAGGACAAAAAATTATGGATCAACATGTAAATGAAAATCATTCAGAGCTAAGTCGCAAAGATAAACAACAAAAGATATTTAGAGAGATTCGGAGTTGGGTTGTAATGTTGCTTAGTGCAATTGCTATGGCAATTCTATTAAATAGTACAATTATCGCCCAGGCTCAAGTGGATGAAAGCTCCATGGAGAATACTTTGTTTGATAATGAACGTTTAATTGTGGATAAAATAACCTATCGATTTACCAAACCCAAACGAGGGGATATCATTATTTTCTTGAAATACGAAAACAAAGGAAATATTTTAAGTGAAATTTTGCGAAGTGCAGAAAATTTATTTAACATTTTTAGAAAAAATCATGAAGANGAATTACATAAGAGATTAGTAAAAAGGGTCATTGGAGTAGAAGGAGATGAGATTGATATTCAGGATGGATATGTCTACTTAAATGGGGAACCTTTAGAAGAACCATATGCCAAGGGGGATACCTTGTCCGGAGTCTTTCATCTACCCGTGAAGGTTGGTAAGAACCAATTATTTGTATTAGGAGACAACCGAATGGTAAGCTCCGACAGTAGAGAGTTTGGCTTAGTCGATATCCGCCAGGTTGAGGGGAAAGCAGTATTTCGAGTGTATCCATTGAATCAGATCGGTGTGTTGAAGTAAGGTAAGTTTCTTTTAAAAAAGGGGGATTTTCATGGTATTTGGCTTTTTGTTTTTTCAACTAATATTTATAGTATCTGGCATAGCTATTATTGTATTGTCGATTACTGCTTTGGTATTAGCCATAAAAGCTTTACAAATTTATATCCGGAAAAATAGTTAAGAAATTAGGTGGTTTATGCTTAAAAAGTTTAGTGATGCAAAACATGGTTGAGAGGAAAAATGGGAGAACCTCTTGTAAAGAAACCATGTTCTGCATCACTCTTTTTGTTATTATTCTATTATCCGATAAACCTTTCTATATGGGTTCCAGCATACCGGATACAGATGTCGGCAATTGCCATTGCCATTGCGAAGAAGGATAGTAGTATAATTAATGCGATGGCTGCTTTATCATAAGTCAATTTATCCTCTTCTTGCTGATTGAAGTTAGCTACTAGGATTTCAAGTCCTAAAAAGATAAAGATAATTGGCCATAATCGAAATATAAATTCATAGGTTAAACCTACAAAAAAGATATTTAAGAGAAATAGGATACCAAAGCTTATTAATAAAGCTCCTAAGGTAAAGGTTCCTACTCGACGTGTTTTCATACTGTGTTGCCTCCTTTATCTTCAAGGCTTCTGATTGGCTCATTCATATCTAATTCTCTTTTCTTGCCTCGAATTAAGTAAATTCCTAATACTATAATACCTATCCCAATACATAATTGAGGGAGGATATATATAAAATCACTTATGATATGTCTTACTTGAGCAGGTAGCCAATGTCTTATGGTTTGAAATAAGTTTTTCCAAAGTACTGATACCCCAATTACCAGGAAAGCAATGCCCAAAACATTTCTATATTTTTTCTGAAAGCTCTGAAATTTATCCTTGGGGATATCCGGTAGCAATAAATAATCATCCACTAGAGCATAGAATTCCTCATCCGGTGCTGAGCGTAGGTTATGGGTATCGAAAAAGGCAAAAAACCAGATAATGGGTAAGGAAAATAACAAGGTGCCCAGATTTAGCCAGGCGGATAGAAAGATTACGAAAAAGAAGATTGTCATTAAGCTAAGCCCTCTTTTCATAAATCCCATATACATCTGTCCGGCTCCCGGTAGCAGGGAAAATATAAAGGTAAAAAAACTATTTTTCTTTCTTTTCATGATTAAAAACCTCCCTATTGATTATGGAATTAGAAAAATCCAATATAGTACTGCTAATAGAATCCATATTTTCTCTTAATTGGCTTGTAAAGGATTTGGAATCCTCCCTTTCTTGTCGTTCATACTGGATTTCATCATGGTGGCTGGTCAAGTCCCTGCCATTACTATAATTCATAGTAAATATTAATAATAATAAAGCTCCAATGGTTGCCATTCCCACTTTCAATCCATATAACCAAAGTTGCACTTGTTTGGAGTATTCTTTTGTTTTGGTTTTGATCTTTATATCAGGCCGATTTACCGTTTTGAGAATATTAGCCTTCATATCCCTGGGAGCTGGAATAATATAATCCTCCATAGAGTTAGCCAGGATCTCAGAACAAAAATCGCAGGAGCAGATATGTTCCAGAAACTCTTCTTTTTCTTCTAATGACATGGAAGCTTGCTGAAAAGCAAGTATTTCATTTTCACTTATGTGACCGATACGATTCATAGTTCTGCCTCCTTTCGATATTTTTTCTTCAGCATGGCCTTAGCACGATAAATCTGAGTCTGAACGGTCTTTAGATTCTTACCAGTCTTATCTGATATTTCAGCAGCAGTTCGCTCAAAATAAAAATAATCCAAGGCAACGTTTCGATAGGGTTCCTTTAGCTGAAGGCAATGTTGGTATAATTGTGTTTTCACTTCATGTTCTAAAGCATTTTCCTCTGGTGTTGGATTCTTGTCTAATTGGATTTGGAAGTAATTATCTTCCGTTGGTATACTCTTGCGTCTGGAATGTTTTAAATAATCCAAGCATTTGTTGGTCGCAATTTTACAAATCCAAGATTTTTCGTACTTGCGATCGAAGGTTGGAAGGTGTTGATAAGCGGATATAAAGGTTTCCTGTGCTAGATCTTCTGCATCATAATAATCATTTACTATTTTATAACAGATCGAGTATACCAGATTCTGATAGGTATCTATCAGATATTCATAGTATTCTTCCTTGTTGATTTTATCCGCCTCCTTTCACTCTTCACTATCTATAACGGTAGTAATCAAATAAAGTCTTCAATAATTTTTAAATTTTTTAAAATAATTATAAGGACTTAAATTTACTTTGAAATTCCGAGCTATCATTCATAATAACATGAAATCGATTTGTTGTAATTTGAAATATTTCTAGTATAATTAGTCTTGATAAGATTTGTCCGTATACTTGTGACCTTAGTCATGAGTAAGGCAATTGGTTAGAGGCCGTAAGCTAGTATGCGAGATTATATATAAAGGAGAAAATAAGTATGGACACTTTGGATTATATCATAAAATCAATAGAGAAACTGGTAAATATTCCTAGTCCTTCGGGGTATACCAAGGAGGTAATGGAGTTTGTTGAGAAGGAAGCCCTCAGCTTCGGCTTTTCTAGTGAATATAGTCAAAAGGGTGGCTTAATCATCACGGTTCCGGGAAAAAGGAATGAAACCATTGGATTATCCGCCCATGTAGACACCTTAGGAGCAATGGTTCGTTCCATCGACAAGGAAGGTACGCTAAGATTCACACTGGTCGGCGGATATACCATGCATAGCGTGGAGGGCAGCTACTGTAAGATTCATACCAGGGATGGTCGGACATATACAGGGACAATTCTCATAAAAAGCTCTTCTGTCCATAGCTATGATGATGCCAAGACATTGGAGAGAACGGAAAGAAATATGTTGGTACGAGTAGATGAAAGAATCCATAATAAAGAAGATGTACTGGCACTGGGTATTAACAGCGGTGATTATATTAGTTTTGATCCCAAATTTGAATTAACGGAATCAGGTTTTATAAAGTCTAGACATTTGGATGATAAAGCATCGGTAGCAGTTTTGCTGGGAATCTTAAAAGATATTTCAGAGACTGGTGATTTACCGGAAAGAAAGATAAAGATTCTAATCAGTAATTATGAGGAAGTAGGATTTGGTGCTAGTTGGCTACCAGAAGATATTACAGAGTTGGTTGCTATAGATATGGGAGCCATAGGAGATGATTTGAATGGTTCTGAGTATAAGGTGTCCATCTGTGCCAAAGATTCCACTGGCCCTTATGATTACGAACTAACCAGTCATTTAATCCGTCTTGCCACGGAAAATGAAATCGATTATGTGGTAGATATCTTCCCCCATTATGGGTCGGATGTTTCCTCAGCACTTCGTGGCGGGAATAATATCCGTGGTGCATTAATTGGCCAGGGGATTCATGCTTCCCATGGTATGGAAAGAACCCATAAAAGTGCCTTAGAGAATACCTTAAAATTAATCAAAGCTTATATAGGAGTTTAGAAGTAAAATCACCCCAAAGAAAATGAAATGCTTCCCTTTTTGTAGACCTGGTATTTGCCTTGTCTACTTAAAGAGAAGCCTATCAAAGATTTTTGGGGTGTTTTAATATTTAATTTTATGTTTCCTTCTGATGAATGATCTCGTATAATTGATGGATTGCATTATTTGCATCAACTTCATAATCCGGTATTAGGGGAAGATTTAGTTTGGAATCATCTATTCTTCGGAAGTATTTATAGGAGACGGTAAAATCTAATTTCGCATTTGGAGTTTGAAAATAAAGAATATCTCCATAAGAGGATGGCATATTTCCTGGTATTTCCCCGATAATTTCACCTATTTGGTTATCGGATAGGATGGTTGCGAACATCATTGCTGAACTGAAGGTTTGCGTGGAGGTTAATACATAGGTTTTTCCTTTGAAAACGAGATCCTCAATTTGTTTGTTCTTTGTTATACTTTTGGAATACTTCTTTAAAAATGGACCATAGCGAATATCGCAACCTCCAGTTATATAGTATTTTTCAATATTTAGATATCGAATAAACTCATCGGCTACCGATGAATTACCCCCTGGATTATCTCTGAGATCTACTGCGATATATTGAATATCATTTTCTTTCACCTCTGTAAAAAATTGTTTTACCGTATCCCGATAATAGGGGGTATTATCACAGCTGAGTAAGGTGAATATCCCTAGACTCTTTTCTTGATCAATGGTGTAGGATACAAAAGGGATATCATCGGACTCTTGATCACTGATTTCTTCTAAAGCAAAGGAATAAGTGACTTCCTCTTCTCCTTTCTCTGTAAGTATGGTAAGGGTTATTGGATTAGAGGGGTCTAAACCAATGAAAGCAAGGAAGGTTTTATAGGGGAGTTTTTGTGCAAACCTATAGAGTGCATAGCTTTCTAACTCATAAGAAAACTGCTCTTTATAAGTTTGATAAAGATTCTCCCAAGAAAGCCCGTTGATTTTAGATACAGTAAATTCCTGGAACGAATCATCCATACAGGATAAGACCCCATCTTCATAATGAAAGTTAAGAGGCAAGCGGTATGGTTCCTTGGTCTGATAACCAATATTTGTATGACCATCCTTTAGTTTTGATAGAATCCGAGCCGATGCTTGCCACAAATGTAAAACGGAAATTTCTCCATTTATTCCATCCATCTCTTTATCGTATTGCTCTTGAACTGCCTTGGGTATACCATCAAGAAAGGCGGGATGGCGTTCTTTGAGTTTGTTCATCAGAAATGAAATATCCTCCCTGGCTTCTTCAGAACTTAAGAGATAATCCAATGGTTTCGACGGTGATGAGGACCAAGTCCTTATGGTACCCCGGTAGGGATCGAGAAATAGTTTGCCGACAACAAATAAAATACCCAGAAGAAGGATGAGTCCTCCGATTAATTTTCCAGCAATTTTAAAAGATCTTTTCTTTTTCATGACTCCTCCAAAGATTATAGTAGTTCATAAATTCTAAAATCATCTTATCACAATCCAAAACTCAAAACAATTATATAAAGAATTAATTTCCAATTCAATAATAAAAACCGAAAAAAGGGGGTTGACATTATATCCCTATGTATGTATAGTGTATATAGACGATATATACGGTTATACACACCAATAACACTAGGCAAGGAGGTGGAGAATGGACATCATTATAAGTAACTCCAGTGATAAACCAATATATGAACAGATTACCATTCAGATTAAACAGATGATCATAAGTGGTGAATTACAAGCTGGTGATCTATTGCCTTCCATGCGAGCCTTAGCAAAGGAGCTACGTATTAGCGTTATTACAACGAAAAGAGCCTATGAGGATTTAGAACGGGATGGTTTTATCTATACTGTAGTTGGAAAAGGTAGCTATGTAGCTAAGAAGAATATGGACTTTGTAAGGGAAGAACAGTTCCGACTTGTGGAAGAACATATATCAAAAGCCGTAGCGGAAGCAAAAGCGGGAGGCATTAAGCTAGATGAATTACAGGAAATAATGAAATTGATCTATGAGGAGGAATAATCATGATGGGAATAGAGCGAATTACCAATGCAATTGAAATTAATAATGTTACAAAACACTATAAAGACTTTTCCTTGAATCAAATTAATTTTACCGTACCCAAGGGAACCATTATGGGATTTGTTGGTGAAAATGGAGCTGGAAAGACAACAACCATAAAAGCTATTTTAGACCTAATTCATACGGACGAAGGCACTATAAATGTTCTAGGAAGGGATTCAAAAAATCTACCCAAAGATATAAAAGCTCAGATTGGAGTGGTATTTGATGGTAGTAATCTCCATGATAATATGAATGCAAAAAACATTAATTTTATAATGAAGAACATATATCCTAACTGGGAGGAGAAGGTATTCAATCATTATCTAAAGAAGTTAAACTTACCCCAAGACAAGATATTCAAAGGATATTCCCGGGGTATGAAGATGAAGCTCTCCATAGCAATTGCACTTTCTCATCAATCGAAGCTTTTAATTTTAGATGAGGCAACCAGTGGCTTGGATCCCATTATCCGAGATGAAATTCTAGATATTTTCATGGAGTTTATTCAGAATGAAAATCACACCATCCTTTTATCTTCTCACATCATCAGTGATATTGAAAAGATTGCGGATTATGTCACCTTTATTCATAAGGGAAGGATTGTTTTTAGTAAAAGTAAGGATGATTTAATCTATCAACATGGTATTATTCGATGTCGTAAAAATGATATTAGGAACATTGATTCCTCATTCGTTGTTGGGATCCGAGAAAACGGATTTGGTGCAGAAGTTATGATTCATAGTAAGGAACGTTTTAAACGAATATACCAACAATTTGAGGTGGAGAAAGTATCCATCGAAGAAATTATGTTATTTGTAGTTCGAAGGAAGGAGATGTTTGAATGATTGGCTTAATTATTAAGGATTTTATTAATTTAAAGCGTAATATTAAAGTTCTTGGATTTATTATACTTATATACGGTATATCCTCCTATATAATGAAAGATGCATCCTACTTTGGTTCTATATTTACTTTGGTATTCGGCTTATTAATGTTAACGACCTATGGATACGATGAGTATGCAAAATGGGACAATTACGCTTTAACCTTACCCATAAATCGGAATGATATTATCCTAGCAAAATATATGGTTCTCCTATTACTTACATTCGTTGGAGCAGTTATTAATATACTCTTTACAGGACTTATGAGTGCAATACAAAATACCCATATGGATACCAATATGCTTCGGGATGCCTTAATAGCTGCTGGTTTAGGTTTCGCTTTAGTGATTTTGTTCTATTCGATTGTACTTCCTTTTATCACAAAGTTTGGAATCGAAAAAGCCCGAATTATTTGCATTTTGATATATGGAATTTTCTTTGGAATCTATATGTTTTTTAGAAACATTATACAGGAAGGAAATTCTCCAGCAGCTGAAAAACTGATACAAGTATTAGAAATTGTAAGAGAAAATGTATATATTATCCTTCCTGTCCTAGTAATTATAGCTGTAGTAATTTCATATATGGTTTCNGNAAATATTTATAGGAAGAAAGAATTCTAATATTTACCAATGGGTACACACCTTTCTTAAAATAATTCATAAATTGATTATGAATGAATATGAAGAAAGGGGAACCATATTGAATTACGAGAGCAAACAAGGTAGAAATAGATTTGAATATCCATTTTATAGGGTAGATGATAAAAAGGATAAAAAAGATAATAAAGATAATAAAATCAGTGATCAACAATTTTTCCCCGGTGGTACACCTACACCGCCAAGACCCCCTGCAATGGATGGTGCACCTAGATCAGCACCTCCTAGTTTTACACCTGAAATGCCCGAAGAGGATCGCCAATTACTGGGGGAACCAGCTAGATTTGGAGCACAGCCTAGGGGAGGTTTTGGACCAAGACCTCCAATGAATATGAGAAGATGTCTAAACCGTTTCACCTATGTGTGGTTAATCAATGGAACTAATTTTTGGTTCTTTCCAATTAGGGTTGGTTTTCAGCAAGTAGAAGGTTTTCGTTGGAGACGTAACGGTTGGGTATATGAAAGAATTAATATGAGAAGAGTATTTACTTTTCGTTGTTTCTAATATAAATCAGATAGGGATGTTGCCAAGTGCAACATCCCTATCTGATTTATATTTGGATGTCTTTGTACTTGCCTATGAAAATAAATCATTTTTTACCCTAGATAATTTACTTACTCAAATAATTTCTAATAACTATATATAACAGTACAATCAGGGTGCAATTGTAAAATCGAAGCAGGAACTTCAGGAGTGATTGGTCCGTAAACGGATTTCATAACTATATCTTTTTTATCCGAACCGTTTGCAATTAACAAAATCTTTCTTGCCCTCATAATGGATTGAATTCCCATAGAGATGGCTTTTTTAGGAACCTCATCAATAGTATTAAAAAACCTAGCATTTGCCTGGATGGTGGACTCTTTTAATTCAACAACATGAGTGTCTTTTTCAAAATAGCTGTTAGGCTCATTAAAGGCAATATGGCCATTATGTCCGATACCAAGAAGTTGAAGATCGATGCCACCTAAGCTAGCAATTANCTTCTCATAACGACTGCATTCCTCTTGGAGATCNTCGGCACATCCGTTGGGAACATTGGTGTTGTTCCTATCGATATTGATATGGTTGAATAAGTGGTNATTCATAAAATANCGATAACTTTGTTCATGATCTGTGGAGAGTCCGCAATATTCATCCAAATTAATGGTTCTTACCCTTGAAAAATCAAGATCGCCATTTTGATAGCCTTTCACTAAATTCTGATAAGTTCCTATGGGTGTAGATCCCGTAGCTAATCCAAGTACACTCTCTGGTTCTAATATAATCTGAGCAGATATGATATTTGCTGCCTTTCTACTTAAATCCGCATAACTTTTTGCTTCGATAAAATTCATGAGCAACCCTTCCTTACTTAAAATTTGGTTTTAATTACATAAAATCTATTATATTATATTACAATCATAAATCAAGTAG